>JGI24695J34938_10002328_pt1 | contig 14630 bp, 14 predicted proteins | sample TergutCo191P3_FD_34938 | JGI IMG/M metagenome (IMG submission 34938) | reverse complement strand
GCCTGCCGGAGATTCAGCCTGGTATTTTAAAATCGCTGCCGGGAACGCCCATATCCCGCCATAATGAAGAATTCGGCATGCGTTACAGCGATGAGCCGCCGTACGATATAATTGAAACATCAGTCATATCCGCGGATGATATTCGCCGTATAAAAAATTTCGCTCGTTTTTGGGAACTCCTTGTTAATCGTTATAAAATTGAAATTCCGTCTGGAGAACCTGTTTTTAATAAATTTTTAAAATTATCTGATACGCTTTTTGCTCACTTTGACAGGAATTGGGGAATCGTCAAAATGGAATTGTTAAATAAAGTAAAAGAAATTAATATATTCAATAGTATGGACTGATATTATTCTTATTTAAATTTATGTTATTTCTGTATTGATATTTAATTTTTTTACCGTTATATTGAGTATGGAGGATAGTAAATGAAAAAACATATTATTTTTGGCGTTTTAACCATTTTTTTACTCAGTTTTTTCGCTTGTGATCATAACTTTACCATTCCAAAAGAAGTTCAGATAAAAGGATCGCCGGAAATTAAATTCGGAGCCAAGTTTGATTTAAGCGAAATGTTTAAAGAAGCGATTGACGGAATGAAAAATTCATTAAAAGACAATGACGATTTCGCGCTGATTGATTGCAATGACACTGAATATGAAACTTTTTTGATTTATATGGAACTGCTTGATGAGGTTATAGATCTGGCAGATTCTGAACTTGGACAGAATATTCCATCCATGGATCCGGAGCTTGCCGAAATTCTTAATAATCTTGGTTTGGGGCATAATAATCCTGCCGCGCCGCCGCAGACAATTCCTGAAGGAGGTCTTGATCTATACAACGATACAATAAGTTTACCTCTTGATGCTATGGATGATTTGCTTTCCGGTTTTGCTTTTAATGACGCGAAAATATACCTTTATGTATCCGGCAGCGGCGGTCTCGCGGAACTCCTTTCCATCGAGTTGACTCTACCTGATAACGAGAAAAAGAAAAGCGATATTAGTAATACTAATTCAAGCGGTTACAGCGATAATTGGAAAAGCTCGGGTTACTCCGGCGAACAGGCTCCGGGCGGATATGCCTCGGAAATTCCTATGTCATCAATGACATCAGGAACTCAGGAGATTAATTGCAGAATCTTCATCGAAGGAGGAAAAGTTATCACCTCCGCTGACTTGGCTTTAGAAGGAAACATTTTAGTTGAAGCTGTTATTTGGTTTCCTCTTGTATTAACTGTGACTAACTCCGCTGGCGCGAAAATTGAGATAATGGAAAACATTGGAGAAGGCGATCTTTTTGGCAGGAGCAGCGATTCGGAAGAATCTGATAATATTGATCTTGAAAATTTTGTTACATGGCTGAAATTGGATTTGGTATTAAATAATAAATTATTTGAGGACGCGAAGGTTCTCGCTGAGTCAAAAGGGGTTGAGATTATAGTGCCTTTAACCGGCAACTCAATAACGCTTGATATCAAAGAAGATACATTAAGGGAAATTAATAATCCTGATAATATTCCGTTTAATCCCTCAATCTCACTGCGGTTTGATGAGGGTACAAGATTAACCATTCCGAATGGTTTTGATATCGCGATCACAAAATTTAGTATTTCAGCCGGGATAAACGCTAAAATACCTTTACCTTGGGCGATGGAGGGCTAAATCAATGAAGAAAATTTTTATACTTTTGCTTATATGTTTAATATCTATTCCCTGCGTTTACGGTAAAGACCGCTGGAGTATGCCAAATCGCGGTTTTGAATTCGGCATTGAAACAAGCTTTGGGTTTTCTAACAGTTTTATCTCCGCTATGGATATTTTTCAGGATACAATTGTAATCGATCTTGATGAACTAAAAGACGGTTTTAATTTTAATATGGATTTTGGGCTGGTTCCTTTTTCTTTTCAATACAACAATAAAAATAAAAATTGGGGTTTTGGAATGTCGGTAGGGACTTATTTCTCCGGAGTTTTCGCGCTTAGCGGAGAGTTGCTGACTTTCGCTGAGACTGAAAACAACAAAGATTCAACTATCGGCGGCTCGATGTTTCTTGATGTTAACCTGAACGCTTATTTTCCGGTTCGGAAGCTAAAAATTAAAGCCGCGCCTTCGGTGTTTCTGCCTATCGCTTATGTAGATCCGGTTATTTCTTACTCAAATTACGCTTCTGAAGAAGGCGGTCATGTTTTTAATCTGAATTATGATGTTTTTATGTATACTCCTTTTTCTATGCAGTCTGTTTTATCTGATTCTTCAGGCGGTTCCAGCTTGAATTATATGGACGTTCTCCGTTTGTATGGTTTTGATATCAGTTTTGGGCTTGAATTTCCTCTTGGCGACGCGCTTGGTTTAACAAAAAAGAATAAGTTGCTTGATTTCACAGTAGGTTTGGATGTATACAACTTTCCGATTATTCCGGCTAAGTTGAATGATTATGTAAGATTTTCCGGACAAATCGGCAGTGAGGAGCCGTTTAATGTCTTTGGCGATGATGATTTATTTGGCTCGCTTTTTGGCGGTGATGATGTTGAAGCTGATCTCGGACCTGAATTCGGCAGATCCAGTAAGTCTGTAATGATTTATCGTCCCGTAAAAGCGCATTTATGGGCGGATTGGAAACCCTTTGGCAGAATATTAACTTTATCACCCATTGCCGGTATTTCCGTTCAAAGAGCCAACATTAGCGTATCTGATCCGGCTTTTGAATTTACAATGGAAGGCGGCTTAAAATTACAGCTTGATCTTGTTAATATTTTTGTTCTTTCTGTCGGAACTGGTTATTTTGACAATCTATGGAGAAACAGCGTTGACATTAGGTTAAATTTCAGGCTGATTGAAATCAATGTAGGCGTGGATATACGCGCGTCTCAGTTCGCTGAAAGCTGGAAAGGCGCTGGCGCCGGCGTGAATTTCGGGCTGAAATTCGGCTGGTAATACTGATTCTGACATATTAAAAGTGCGCGTTTATAAACTGAGATTGTGTTACGCAGTCTCAGTTTTTTATGGCCAAACCGGAATGGAAAGCTCTGATGAAAATGGATTTTTTTTCCTGAAATCAGGCAGCCAGTCATCGCCTGTTATAAGCTCCTGACAGAAACCGTTATCTATATCAAATTCTTTAAGCCAGTAAAGAACTGTGTCAAATTCTGCCCGCGATAAATATTTTTCGGGTATTTGTCTTTTTCTGTTTGGAATCGGCGTGTATTGCGTCATTAATGACAGCATCGCGTTATTTTTTACGTTATTCGAGAACCAGCGCAGGACTTCCTTTGTAGAATCAATGTACCCGGGTAAAATTAAATGGCGGATAATGATCATGCCTTCGCGCGGTTTCATTTTTTTACTGCTTGTTTTTAGGTTTTCGATCATTTTTAATATTGACGCAGCCGCGGTTTGCGGATAATCCTCAGCGTTAAAAAATCTGCCGGATATGCTTTTATCCAGAGTTTTTAAATCCGGCAGATAGATATCCACATAATCGCGCAGCATTTCTACCGCCTGCGGGCTTTCATACGCGGAACTGTTCCAAAGAATTGGTAAATTTACTCCAAGTTTATGCGCGGCGTTAAATCCCTCAATAAGAGCCGGAATCGCGTGGCTTCCGGTCACAATATTGATATTTTCCGCGCCTTTATCGTGAAGAAGGGCGCAAATTCCAGCGAATTCCAAAGCTGATACCGTTTTTCCAAGGCTTTGACAGCCATTTTCGCTCTGCGATACCTGATAATTCTGGCAAAATGAGCAGCCTAAGTTGCATCCGCTTACAAAAATTGTACCCGAACCGCCTTTACCGACCAGAGGAGGTTCTTCTCCGCAGTGTATAACAGCGGTCCCGATTCGAAGCGCCGAGGTTTCGCCGCAATAACCAATTTCTCCCGCTTCGCGGTTAACGCCGCAGTTACGCGGGCATAATTCGCAAAATTTAGTGTCAGTCATTATAATATTTTGTTATGGCGCTGGCTGCTTTGCAACTAAAAAACGCGTTTCGTGTCCTAAAAATAAAACCACTTGACAAAATCATTAAATTTGTAAATATTAGGAGTATGACAGATATTAAATATTTGTCATGAATATTATGGCAATTGAAATTATTGGAACCGGTAAAGCGGTACCGCCGAATAAAGTAAGCAATGATAAACTGGCGGAAAGAATCGAAACAAGCGATGAATGGATCAGATCCCACACAGGGATTGGAAACAGGTATTTAGCTGACGATACAATCGCCGCCAGTGATTTAGCTGTAGAAGCGGCGAAAAACGCTCTCGCGATGGCGGCTGGTTACATTGGCAGGGATCAGGCGCAAAGAGATCGCGCGGCGGCGGAAACAGTAAAAACTATCGATTTTATTATTGTCGCGACAATTTCCCCTGATTTTGTCGGCATTCCGTCCACAGCTTGCCTTGTGCAGGATAAAATCGGGGCGCGGAACGCCTTCGCGTTTGACATTACAGCGGCTTGTACCGGATTTGTATACGCTCTGGAAACAGCGGCAGGGCTTTTGACCCTCCGTTCAGGCTATAAACGCGCGCTTATAATTGGCGCTGAGGTTTTAAGCAAAATTATTGACTGGAATGACAGAGGATCATGCGTTTTATTTGGCGATGGCGCGGGCGCTATGGTATTGGAAAATACCGGAATAGGCGGCAATACCGGTCTTGTTCATTCGCTTTTATTCGCTGACGGCTCGGGAAGCGAAAGCCTGTATCTTCCGCGCGGAGGAACGCGGAATCCTTTTAAAAAAGGTGAAGTTATCGACACAGGAGTCTGCGTTTCCATGAACGGGCAGGAAGTTTACAACTTCGCCGTTAAAGCGATAACAAGCACGCTGGAATCGCTGATGAAAGATTGGAATATCAGGGTTGATGATATCTGCAGAATTGTGCCGCATCAGGCGAACGCGCGGATTGTTCAGGCGGCATCGAAAAGGCTTGGAATCCCGCTTGAAAAATTTTATCTTAATATAGAGGAGTACGCCAACACTTCGTCAGCGTCAATTCCGATCGCGTTAGACGAAATGAACCGTAAAGGTTTTATAAAAAAAGGCGATTTAATTCTGACTGTAGGATTCGGCGGAGGTCTTACCTTCGGCGGAAATATTATTTACTGGTAATTTTTTGGAGATTATATATTGAGAAGTCTGGCGTTTTTATTTCCGGGGCAGGGAGCGCAATATTCCGGCATGGCGGTTGATTTGCTTTTGTCTGACGCGGTAAAAAAACTTTTTGATACCGCCTCGGATATTATAGGAAAAGATATAAAAACGCTTCTTGAATCCGACGCGGAAACTTTAAAGCGTACTGATGTTTCGCAGCCTGCGATAACCGCGGCGAATCTCGCGGCAGCCGCTTTTCTCGGCGAAAAAGGAATTTTTCCGTCAGCCTGCGCCGGTTTCAGCCTCGGTGAATACGCCGCGCTTGTCTGCGCGGGAATTATCGACGCTGCGGACTGTTTCCGCCTTGTAAAAGTTAGAGGCGAGATAATGCAAAAAAACGCGGATAAACTTCGCGGCGATAATTCCGCGCCCGGCATGGCGGCTGTTGTCGGTCTTGATACTGAAACCGCGCGGGACTTAATCAATAAATGGAGGGAATCTCAGGATTCCGCCGAAAAACTTGAAGATTTATTCGCGGCTAACATCAACTCGCCAAAGCAGCTTGTTATAAGCGGCGCGGCTGCCGCGCTGACAGAAGCCGAAAAACGCTTTAAAGAAGCGGGCGCGAAACGCGTTATACGTCTTCAGGTAGCTGGTCCGTTTCACTCGCCCTTAATGGAAGACGCCCGAAAAGAATTTTGCGCTGTATTGGAAAAATTTAATTTTAACGATCCTGTAATTCCTGTTTTTTCCAATGTTACGGGAAAATTAATTTCTTCTGGAGCGCAGGCGAAACAGCTCGCGGCTATTCACATAACAAGCCCTGTCCTCTGGACAGAGGAGGAAAAAGCCATCGCGGAAAGCGGCATTGACGCGTGTCTGGAATCTGGACCTGGAAAAATTCTGCAGGGATTATGGAAGGATTCCGGAAGTGAAATTCCGGTTTACGCTGCCGGAACATTGGAGGATATAAATAAATTATGAGATTAAACAGAAAAAAGGCATTAATTACCGGCGCTTTCAGAGGAATCGGGCGGGCGGTTACGGATTTATTTATCGCTGAAGGAGCCGAAGTTTGGGGAATCGGACGCGGCGAGCCTGAGGATTTGCCCTCGAGGCTTGAAACAGCCAACGGAAAGTTAAATTACGTCCAAATGGATCTGTCCGATTTAAGCGCGATTGACGGCGCGATTGAGAATTTAATTAAAGAGTCAGGCGGTTTTGATATTGTTGTAAACAACGCGGGCATTACAAAAGATAATTTATCTTTCAGAATGTCGATGGAAGAATGGCAGAAAGTTATCGATGTAAATCTTTCCGCGGCGTTTTTTATTTCCCGCACAGCCGCGAGACATATGATTAAAAAAAGATCGGGTTCTATTATCAATATGTCCAGCGTTATCGGCATTCACGGCAACGGCGGACAAGCGAATTACGCGGCAAGCAAAGCCGGTTTAATCGGCGTAACAAAAAGCTTAGCGGGCGAAGTCGCGGGGCGGGCAGTGCGAGTTAACGCGGTCGCTCCGGGTTACATCGATACTGACATGACAGCGGTTTTACCGGAAGCAGTTAAGCAAAAAATTCTTGATGTTGTTCCGATGAAACGGATTGGAACTTCCATTGATGTAGCGCGCGCGGTTTTGTTTTTCGCGTCGGACGAATCATCTTATATAACAGGGCAGGTTCTGCCCGTTGACGGCGGAATGTTTTTCTAGGAGACATAAATGAAAAAGAAAGTTGTTGTTACCGGAATGGGAGTAATTTCACCTATCGGAAATAATGTTGAGGATTTTCGCGCTTCTTTAGTTGCCGGTAAAAGCGGAATTGGAAAAATCACTTCTTTTGACACAGCCGGTTTTGACGTAACCATAGCCGGGGAAGTTAAAGATTTTGATACATGTCAATGGATTGATAAAAAAGAAGCGAGGAAAATGGCGCGCTTTACTCAGTTTACCGCCGCCGCGTCCGCGCAAGCTCTTACTGACGCTGGTCTTATGGGCGAGTTAAACAATGAAGGAAAACGCCTTGTTAAGTGCGACGCCGCCAGAATCGGTATTGTAATTGGAAACGGCATTGGCGGATTTGAAATCATTTCCGAATCGCATAAAAAACTTTTTAACGATGGTCCAAAACGAATGCTGCCTTTAACTGTTCCGATGATGATCCCAAATGAAGCCGCTGGAAATGTATCGATGCTGTTCGGCACAAAGGGACCCGCTTATACGCAGGTTACTGCCTGCGCCGCCGGAACTGACGCTTTAGGGCAGGCCCTTGATTTAATCCGCTGCGGAAGATGCGATGTTGTTATATCAGGCGGTTCCGAAGCCGTTATCATTCCTTTTTCGATCGGCGGCTTTCAGATGCTTAAAGCGCTTTCTGTTAAGCGCTGCGATGAACCGGAAAAAGCCTCGCGCCCGTTTGACGCTGACCGAGACGGATTTGTAATGGGAGAGGGCTCAGGCATATTGATACTTGAAAGCGAGGAGCACGCGAAAGCGCGCGGCGTCAAAATACTCGCGGAATTCGCGGGGTACGGAGCGTCCGCCGACGCGTTTCACATAACGTCACCGGATCCGCAGGGTCATGGCGGAGCCGCCGCGATTAAAAACGCGCTCGCTGACGCCGGGCTTAAAGGAGAGGAAATTCAATACTATAACGCGCATGGAACGTCAACTGAAATAAACGATCCTACAGAAACAAAAATGATTAAAAACGCGTTCGGCGATCACGCGTATAAACTTAAAATTTCCAGTACAAAAAGCATGCACGGGCATTGTATAGCCGCAGCTGGCGGCATAGAAGCTATCGCGTGTATCCTGGCGATCCGCGGCGGCTTTTTCCCTCCGACCATCAATCTTGATAATCCTGATCCTGAGTGCGATCTTGATTATGTGCCAAATAAAACGCAGTACGGCGAAATTAACGCCGCCGCTTCCGGTTCGCTTGGTTTTGGCGGACATAACGGAGTTGTAATTTTTAAAAAATATTTGGGTGTTAAATGAAAGATGAAATTGAAAAACTGCTGCCTCACCGCGATCCGTTTTTATTTGTAGACGAGATTGTCGAAGCTTCTAAAGAAAAAATCATCGCGAAGCGTGTGTACGCTGAAAGCGAATACTTTTTTAAAGGACATTTCCCCGGATATCCTGTAGTTCCCGGAGTTATTCTTGTTGAAACAATGGCTCAATCGGGCGGCGCGGGACTTCGCAAACTCGGCGCGCTCGGCGATGACGCGCTGTTTTTTTTCGCGACTGTCGACAAAGTAAAGTTCCGCCGTCAGGTGCGTCCTGGCGATGAAGTGCGGCTTGAAATTGAAAACCTGCGGGTATCGCCGAAAATGATAAAACAGCGCGGTGTCGCTTATGTCGGCGATGAAATCGCCGCAGAAGCCGAGTGGATGTGCCTTGTCGGCGGCAAATAATAATTAAGAGCTATAAAAATGAAAATTAAACCAATGATACGAAGCAATATCTGTTTAAACGCCAATCCTGACGGATTTGCACCTAATGTGCGGAAGCAGATTGAATACGCTAAGAAGAATTTAAGAAAAGAAAGCAATTCGCCGAAGATGGTTCTTGTCGCTGGCTGCTCTAACGGCTACGGACTCGCGAGCCGCATCTGCGCCGGGTTTGGGTATGGCGCGTCGACAGTCGGTTTATCCTATGAAAATGAGCCGACAGAGAAACGGACAGGAACGCCCGGTTATTATAATAATATGGCGTATGACGATGAAGCCGCCAGGGAAGGAGTTGTTTCTGTTACGTTAAACGGCGACGCGTTTTCCGATGAAATGAAAATTAAAACCGCACAGGCGGTAAAAAAAGCCGCTTCCATGGCGGGTATACCTTCTAAAATTGACTTGTTTATTTACTCGCTCGCGTCTCCTGTAAGAGCAGATCCAAAAACAGGCGTTATATACAAATCAGCGATAAAACCGGCAGGCGCGGCTTTTTCTGGCAGAACGTTAAACGTAATGGATGGGACTTTCAGCGACACAAATGTAGAGCCCGCGTCGCAGGAGGAAATAATTAATACGATAAAAGTTATGGGAGGCGAAGACTGGGAACTTTGGATGGACGCGCTTAATAATGAAGGACTGCTTTCGCCGAATACGCGTACTGTCGCGTACACATACATAGGACCTGAGTCTTCATGGGCTATATATAAAAACGGAACTATCGGTAAGGCGAAGGAAGACCTTGAACGCGCCTGCCGCGATATAAATAAAAAGTTTAAGGATAATATTTTTGGAGCGTGGGTGTCAGTAAATAAAGCACTTGTTACAAGATCAAGCGCGGTGATTCCGACAATTCCGCTTTATATCGCCTGCCTTTTTAAAGTAATGAAAGAAATGGGACTGCATGAGGGATGTATAGAACAAATCGTCCGCCTTTACCGCGACAGGCTTTATTCAACTGACGGCAAAGTTCCCGTAGACAGCGAAAACCGTATCCGCGTTGACGACTGGGAAATGCGAAGCGATGTTCAAAAAGCTGTAGAGGAAAAAATGAAAATTGTAACGCCTGAAAATGTTTTCGCTCTGACTGATGTCATGGGATTCAGGCAGGATTTTCTTGAGGCTCATGGTTTTAGCGCTGAAGATATAAATTAAATGGCGGATAAATTCAGGAAATTATTTTTCCGGTTATAAAATATTAAGAGGTAATTTTATGGACGACAAATTTTTTTTATCATTAGTTGATAAATTTAATTCTTCCGCGGCCGCGGAACTTGATTTTAATGACGGAAATACGCGGTTATTGCTGCGAAAGGAAAGCGCGTTTAAATACGCTGACTACGCGATGGCAGCTAACGCTGAATTGCGGGCGGAGAAGTCACAATCGCAATCAGCTGAACCGCGCGCCCAGTCAGTTCATCTTGGAATTTCAGCTCACGGCAGCGATGAAATTACGAAAAACGCCGTGAAAGGAGAAAAAATAACAAGCCCGATTGTAGCGACTTTTTATTCTTCACCTAGCCCTGACGCTCCTCCGTATGTAAAAGCCGGATCAAAAGTTAAAGCGGGGCAGACTCTGTGTATTCTAGAAGCTATGAAAATGATGAATTACCTTGAAGCTGAGTTTGACTGCGAAGTAATCGAGGTTCACGCTTCAAGCGGAGAGCTTGTTGAATACGGTCAGGAAATTTTTTCGGTTAAAAGAACTTAAGGAGAATTTTTTGCCATCTAAAAATACATCTAACGGAAAAGTTAAAAAAATTTTAATCGCGAATCGCGGAGAAATCGCTGTGCGCGTAATACGAGCCTGCCGCGAAATGGGTATTGAGACTGTGGCTGTTTATTCTACCGCGGATAAGGAGAATCTTCATGTACGTCTCGCTGACAAAGCCGTTTGCGTTGGTTCTGCTCCTTCTTCGCAAAGTTACCTTAAAATGGAAAATATTGTAATGGCGGCATTGCACACAAACTGCGAAGCGATACATCCCGGAGTCGGGTTTTTATCCGAAAACGCGGTTTTCGCGCGTCTTGTGCGCGATAACAGCCTTATTTTTATCGGACCTGATCCTGAAGTAATTGAATTATTAGGCGACAAAGTAAGAGCGAGAGAAACAGCGAAAAAATTCGGGCTTCCTATTACGCCCGGAACCGGAGCTGTTTCAGCTAACGATAAAAAATCTGAGGAAGAAGTTAAAAAACTGGGCTATCCGGTAATTATAAAAGCCGCGGCGGGCGGCGGCGGCAAAGGAATGAGAATCGTCCGTAAACCCGAAGACCTCGCCGAAAATATCGCGATCGCGAGCCGCGAAGCCGAATCAAATTTCGCTGATGGAATTGTCTTTATAGAAAAATACCTTGAAAACCCGAGGCATGTTGAGCTTCAGATACTCGCGGACGGCGGAGGAAACGTAGCTGTTCTTGGAGAACGCGACTGTACTGTACAGAAAAATCACCAAAAATTGATAGAAGAAAGCCCTTCGCCCGGTGTTACGGATAAAATGAGGCAGGCGATGGCGGCAGGCGCCGCGCCGATGTTCAGGGAGTTAAAATACCGCGGAGCGGGCACGATAGAATTTCTCGTGGAAGGCGGTTCATTTTATTTTATGGAAGTAAACGCGAGAGTACAGGTAGAACATCCTGTCAGCGAATATGTTACAGGCGTTGATATTATAAGAGAACAAATTCTCGCGTGCACGCAAAATCGCATGGATATAAAACCGGATGAAATAAAATTTAACGGCTGGTCTATAGAGTGCAGAATCAACGCTCTGACTCCCGGAAAAATTACGCGGCTTGAGATACCGGGAGGTCCCGGCGTCCGTTTTGATTCTTTTATATATAACGGATGCGTTGTTCCGCCTCATTATGATTCCATGATCGCTAAATTAATCGTTTATGATATTGACAGAAATTACGCTCTTGCAAGAATGAACAGAGCGTTAAGCGAACTAAAAATTGACGGCATTAAAACAAATATAGAAAAACAAATCATGACAATTAATCACCCGGTATTTAAAAAAGGCGATTTTGGAACATCGTGGTTTAGCGAAGCGGAAAAAAATTTTGACTAAAGAAGGATTCGTAAAATGACAGATAACAAGGATATAAATTGTCCCAAGTGCGGCGTTTTTTATGATGAGAAAAAAATAAAAGACGCTTTAAATACATGCCCGGGATGCGGAACGCACTACAGAATGGAGCCAATGGATAGAATCGCGTATATTGCCGATGAAGGAAGTTTCTCGGAATTTTCCGCGAGTTTGAGCTCTCTTAATCCTATCGATTTATCAGGTTATGAGGAAAAATTGTCAACAGCGGAAGCAAAGGCAAGGATGAAAGACGCCGTAATTACAGGAACCTGCAGCATTGAAGGAAAACCTGTAATTCTCGCGGTTATGTCTTTTAATTTTATGGGCGGCTCAATGGGATCGGTAGTAGGAGAAAAAGTCAGCCGCGCTCTTCTAAAAGGAGCAAAAGAGAAAAAACCTGTTTTGATTTTTACAACATCAGGAGGAGCTAGAATGCAGGAGGGAATATTTTCGCTTTTGCAGATGGCAAAGACTTCAAGCGCCGCCGCTGAATTATCGGAAGAAAGAGTGCCTTACTTTGTTGTGCTTTGCGATCCGACAACAGGAGGAGTTACCGCTTCATTCGCTATGTTAGCTGACATTATTATCGCTGAGCCGGGAGCGCTGATCGGTTTTGCCGGTCCCCGCGTAATTGAAGGCACAATAAGGCAGAATCTTCCTGAGGGATTCCAGCGGGCTGAGTTTCAGCTTGAAAAAGGTTTTGTGGATATAATTGTCGCGCGCAAAGATCAGCGCAAAATAATCTCCTCATTAATTGATCTTCACAGCGGGAGAAAATCATGAGTAAAAAAGAAATGAATAATATCGAATTAAAAATAAATGAATTAAAAAAAATATTAAAGGACAGCGGCATTGAAGCAGGCGATGAAATAACTATACTGGAAGAAAAAATTAAATCAAGGTCAAAGCCTGAATCCGTATGGAAACAAGTTGAACTCGCGCGTCATCCGGAAAGGCCGTACGCGATGGATTATATTACGCGCGTATTTGATAATTTTATTGAGCTTCACGGCGATCGTTATTTTGGAGATGATCCCGCGATTATCGGAGGGCTCGCTTTCCTTGATTCGCGGCCTGTAACAATTATCGCCAATCAAAAAGGACGAACGCTGAAAGAAAATGTTTTACGCAATCACGGAATGGCGAACCCCGAAGGTTACCGCAAAGCTCTGCGCCTTGTAAAAGAAGCGGAAAAATTCCGCCGTCCGGTTATAACATTTATTGATACATCAGGAGCGTATCCGGGACTTGAAGCCGAGGAGCGCGGAATAGGAGAGGCGATCGCGCGTAACTTGCGAGATTTTTCCCGCCTTTTAACTCCGGTTATTTGCGTAATAATCGGGGAGGGAGGATCAGGAGGAGCGTTAGGACTCGGAGTGGGCGATAAAGTATACATGCTTGAAAACGCGATTTATTCCGTAATCAGCCCGGAAGGCTGCGCTTCAATTCTTTTACGCGACGCGTCAAAGGCAAAAGACGCCGCCGTGATGCTGCGCATAACATCAAAAGACCTTCTTGATTTTAAAGTGATAAACGGAATTATTCCCGAACCTCCAGGCGGAGCGCATACCGATCCGGATTGGACCGCGAAGGTAATAAAAGATATTTTAGTAAATGATTTAAACGATATCTGCGGGAGAAATCCTGAAGTGCTAGTGCGTTACAGAAATCAAAAAATTCGAAAGATCGGTCACTGGAATGAAGTGTCAGGTGAAGCTTAAAAATTTTCTCAGTTGAGGCTATAACAAAATAACCGGTTTTGGATCAAGCTCAGTTATCAATTTTTACTTTTTTTACCTGTCCATTTTCACCTAACGAAAAAAACTCAACATTAAGAGGTTCGCCTTCCGGACACTCAATTACCGCGAAGGTTGAGCCAATTTTGCTTCTGGGTTGTCCGACGCTTCCCGGATTAATGAATGATATACCGTCAATAACTTTATATACAGGGACATGGCTGTGGCCAAATAAAACCGCGTCAGCGTTATTGCTTTTTACCGCCGCAAGCAAAACATGATGCCCTGAATATAAACTGTGTTTGTGTCCGTGACACATATAAAAACGGTGATCGACAAAATTAAAAATTGCCGCTTCGGGCAGCTGAATGCCGTAATCATTGTTCCCGCGTACAAGTTTCCAGTCACTGTAAAATCCCGCCGCTTCCGCCGCTTTATGAAGATCCGGAAAACCGTCGCCTAAGTACGCGCAGGCGCAAATTGTACCTTTTGGGGGTATTAATTCCCTTGCCCAGTTAAATACAATTGTAAGAGTGGAGACATGACCATGCGAGTCTGAAATTACAAGAAGTTTTTTTCCGGGAGAAGATTCGCCCGATACAGCGTTCATAGTTTATTTTACTATAATTTGCCGGATCTTTTAATAGCCAGATATTTGTTTATTAACGCCGTTGAAATCCGGGAAGGCGATGTATCCAGTACAAGAAGCCCTGAATGTTCCCATTTCGCGTACAGACGGCGGCGGTTTGCCAGGTATGAGTACGCCGCGGCGGATTGAAGCGCGTCTTCATCGGTTTTTTCCTTGTTAGCGCCGCCTGGCTCATTTGACGCCAGTTTATAAAGCGAATCCTCATGAAAACTTACCATCAACAGAAGATGACGCTGATTTACGCGCGGAAGAATCCATGAAAGCGATTCACCGTCTTCTTCGCGGAAATTACTGATAAGAATTATAAAACTTCTGCGGTTAAGATGATTTAAAGTGTTTTCCATGGCTTTAAACGGCGATGACGGAACCGGAGCGCTGTGAAGATCGTAAAGCGAGTTCATTAAATTATTGAACGCGTTAATGCCTTTGCGTGGCGGGATCCATATATCACGCGCTCCAAAACTAGCGGCTCCCGCCGAATCCCCGTGTTTTAAAGCTGTATATGAAAGCAGAAGCATTGCTTCTAGCGCGCTGTCAAAATGATAGTCCGCAAGCCTGTAGCCTGAATCAATTATTAATAATATTTGCTGATCCTGCTCTT
>JGI24695J34938_10002326_pt1 | contig 14636 bp, 10 predicted proteins | sample TergutCo191P3_FD_34938 | JGI IMG/M metagenome (IMG submission 34938) | reverse complement strand
ATAGTACGCAACAAGTTCCTCGAAAGCTTCGTCTTTATCCTCCGCTTCCATGTCAACTTTGATAAACTCAGGTAACAATACGTCTTGCAGAATCATAAGTAACCTTATTTTTTAGTGGTCATGCCCTGTGTGATCGTCATGATCATCGTAAAAATCTGTAGCATTGGAAGACGACGGATTTAATTCCTCATCGATCCATAAAGTTGAAGATTCTTCCGTTAAGAGCCTTCTGGCTTCTTCTTCTATACCGGTTCCGCCGGGGGTTCGGCTAAGCAGGGCAAGACCGAAACTGATAACAAGGAACAACGCGCCAAGCACCGTGGTCGCGCGGGTTAAAACATTGCCCGAACGGGAACCAAAGGCAGTATTTGACCCGCCGGCAAAAATACCGCCAAGACCGCCGCCTTCGTCGTTTTGTATCAAAACCAATAATACAAGCAATATTGCATTAATAACGAAAAAAACCATTAATACTATCGATAAAATTCCCATCTTTTTTAGCTCCAAAACAAGATATACGCAAAGTATATCGAAAATGAAAAATCATTGCAATACGCCAATCTCAGTGTTCACCGGTAATATTCAATATATACCCCTGAGCCGGTTCTTCATCCAAACACCTGATTTTAAGGTAATATACGCCGCTTCTGAAGTTCCTGGAAATACGAGCGCTGTATAATTCACCGCCGTCATCATCCTCGGCTATCTTATCCAAATATTCATCGTAAAGTTCCAGATATGTGTCCAAATTATTGCTGTTTTCGCCTCTTGCGCTGATGATATACCTACCGTCGCGGACTATCTCGAATTTTACCCAGTCCGTATCGTCTCCATGATGAAAATTGCGTGATTGGGCTGAGCCGATTTCAATCATTTTGGCCTGCAAGGATTCATCATCCGGTTCATATTCATCATTGTTCATACCTTCCCCCACAGAGATGTATGAACGAAAACCGTATGAACCTGACGACGAATCATATCCCTTTACCACAGCTATATAACGAGTTCCTTCGTTTACGTTATAACGAATCCTTGCATTAACATCCTCGCCTCCGTCATCGTTGGAAGTAAGGCGCCGACCACTGCCTTCAATATAAAGCTCCATCATGGTATCTGTGCTGCCTGTTGTTTCTATCGTAATCCGTCCGCTTCTCTGTGGAACAAGCAGAAAAAAATCTGAATCGTTTTCTGTAAGCGATCTTTCCATAATAACCGCGCTTGACATATCCGCGCCTGTCTCGTAACTTACGGGAGAACTCATGCTGTCTGGTTCAAACATATCAACTCTGACAGCGGCCGATGACCTGCTCGAAGAAGAAATCATGGCGATAACGTATTCACTGCGCTGAAAATCGGAAGTAAAGACCGCTTCGATTGACATATCCTGCCGGCGGATTAAACGGGTATACATTCTGATAATATCAGAAGTATGGAGAATTTCTCCCGTAACAACCCACTGCGCGTCGTTCGCCGCGGCGCTTGAAAGAAGCGTATAATTTCTGCGGGGCATGTTTGTTAATTCTGATGTCAGTTGATTTGATATATAATCGCCAAGCAGCGGAACATTGCCCTGCAAATAAAACTGTCCTATAATGACTTTATCAGCCTTCTTTTCCAGCAATTTGGCATGAATGCCAATCGCCAAATTTCTTGCCGCCTGATCAAATTCTTTAATCTCATTCACATTGTTCTGCGCAAAACCGAAAACACAGGACATACAAATTAAAACCAGTAAACCTAATAATCTTTTCATAGAACCTCCAAAAAGTACTCCCTATGAATTATAAATCTTGCTATTAGGCGCAACGGATTTTACAATCCATACATTGCCTCCGATAACACTGCCCTTTCCTATAACCGTGTCTCCGCCTAAGATTGTCGCGTTTGCGTAAATCGTTACATCGTCTTCGATAGTAGGATGACGTTTATGTCCGCTTTCCTCTTTTTTTACAGAAAGCGCGCCAAGCGTTACGCCCTGATAAATTTTTACATTTTTCCCTATTATTGACGACTCGCCAAAAACAATACCCGTGCCGTGATCGATAAAAAACGATTCGCCAATCTGCGCGCCCGGATGAATATCGATACCTGTTCTTCTGTGAATAAGTTCGCTCATCATGCGCGGGATGAGAGGCACCTGCCGCGAATAAAAAAAGTGCGCAATCCTGTGAACCACAATCGCCTGAAATCCCGGATACGAAAGTATCACTTCATCGGCGCTCATTGCGGCGGGGTCTCCGCGCACGGCGGCTTCCAAATCCCTGGCGAGAATAATTCTGATTTTAGACAGCTCTTCGAAAAATTCTTCGATTATCATGGCGGCGACAGCTCTGCATCCTTCATGTCCGCAGTTCATAGCGCCAAGCCGCGCCGAAAAAGCGAGGCTCTTTTCCAATTCGGATCTAAGAGCCGAAGAAAGATAGTTTACTTTTTCAGCGGTAACTTTTCGCAATGCATCTTTATCAGTATTTAGATTCTCTAAAAATCCGGGAAAAAGCAATTCCTCCAAACCGCGAACGATACTGTCAACGCTTTCCCTTCCCGGAAGATTAACCGCACCGGAATGATTAACCATACCCAGAGAATTATAATTCTCAAGAAGCGTCTCGACACTTTTATCCAGTCTATTCATATTTTAATCCGCGTTAATCCGCGCTAATCCGCGGCTCCTGTGTCCCAATTTTTGCGTCCCGCGCCTTGTCCACAAGCGTTGATAAATCGCCGCCGCCTTTAAAGCGTAACACATTTACCATGAAAATGTTGAGTTTGTTTACGATGTTCGGCGGCAAAAGGTTTCCGTCAACTTCGACCGATAGAATCGGATAGTTGCGCTCCCGCGCCCACGGAGTAAATAACCCTTCGATTACGCGTCCGATAAGACAGGCAAACGGGCTGATGTTAACGATACCGGAATAACCTTTATCCATTGCAGCTGCCGCCGAGCCTGAAGATACCGCGATCTCCGAGTTTAGCTCGGGGCTTACGAAATGCTCCAGCGTGTATTTCATGATATGGCGCATATCGTGCGGAGTTTCCGGAATTAACCCTGTCGGTTCAAGAATCGCAAGAACTTTCTTTTCGATGTGATGTTTCCACCATTCTTCGATCTGAAGTTTTTTTAAGTCCCTTGAAGGTTTGGAAAAGAGTCTTTGTCCCGGCTTTTTAAGTTTGATCAATTTTTTAAGCGAGTACTCGCGCACAAAATCAAGATAGTGAATCCATTCGCTGATACCGGCCACTTTTACAACAATGCCCCTTTCGCTCATAAGCTCGATTAATTCGCCTACGGCAAAATCGTCGCGGCGAACATAAATCTCTCCTACGACAAGAACTCGCGGGCAATCGGTGACTTTTCTTTTTTGCGGAATTTTTTTAACATCGGATGCGACATGCTTTAACTCTTTCCATAATTCCTTAGGGTTGTGTTCAACGGCGCGCATTACCCTTTGCCATGATTTTTCAAAATCTTTTTCGGCTTTTTTTGGGTCTTGCGCGGTTGCCAAAAGCGAACATTGAATGTCTTTTAAATAATCGGAAAGCACAAGACCGATCCACATTTGTTTCGCGAAACTGGGACCTAGCTCCGTGTAAGAGTTATCAGCGGAGAGTATAAAAACGCAGACATTTTCCAAACGTAAATCTTTAAAAAGGTTTTCGTAGTAAACATAGTACTGCCCTGTGCGGCAGGGACCTGTAGTGATCGGCACAAAGAGAAGATAAATTTCATCCTTGCGGTATTTATCGCTGAAAAAATATTCAAGAGCGCTTCCAAGAACAAGATGGCTTGGAACACATTCCTTTCCCGACGCGTGAGAGCGCGCAACCTGAATTGTTTTGGTTGTGGCGACAGGCATTGCCTCGGCATTAATGCCCAAACTGCGGATAGCGGCTCCTATGTACTCTGTGGAAATATTTCCCATGTTTGAAAGGAGAACTTTTACCCTTTTATTATTATGGACTGGAATTTTTTCGCCTGTTTTAACATTGTCTATGCGCAAATCAAAATCGCCTGTATCATTCTTTTCGCTTACAAAACGCAAACCGTTATCGAAACGCTCGGCTTCAAGCTCGTTTTTCTTTGCGCGGTAACCGTCGATAATATCTAGGAACGCTTCAACGCGGGTATCAACTCCGGCGTCGGCTGAATGAGAATCCAGTTCCAGAACAAGGAACGGCTTTTGCCCCATTGTCCACTTAATGTAATGGAGAATGAAAGAATCAGGAGCGCAGGAAAAGTTTGAGATAAAAGTAAGATAGATATTTTCCTCGTCCTTTAAAAGTTTAGCCGCTTTTAAATCCTGCTGACCGTAGAACCAGTACATATTCGGGAAAATTTCTTTATCGCGGAAGGGAAGAATATCGAAGGGAATGATTGAATAGCCGCGCGTTGTAAATTTTCGCGGGATACCCATATTCGCTTCAGGCGTAAAGGCGTTGTACGGTCTTCCAAGAACCGCGATTACAGGTCTATCCGCCTTATGAGCGTCTTCCAGCGCTTCAAGCCCCATTTTTTCAGCCGCGCTGAAATATTCTTTCTGTTTAGTCCACGCTGCGTTAAAAGCTGTTTTTGTTTCCGCTTCGCTGATGCCAAGAATCCTTGTCATCTCGCAGAAATGCTCAAGAGCTTTCACATCGCCATGTTTAAAACTGACAACAAGGGGAAGCCATTTTTTAGGATCGATATCCGGGAACGCTTTCTTCATATAATACGGAAGCGCCTGAGTAATCGGACAGAAGTTCGCGTGAACGTCATCTTCGTAACTTGGCATATCGCGGAAATGCGGCATTAACACATAATCGGCGCCCTTATCAAGACAATCTTGAATCGCTCCGTGCGCAATTTCAGCGGGGAAACAATACTGCGCCTCAGCGCGGGCAACGCCTGCATGAGCGACTTCTGTTGAAAGAAAGGTTTTAATGCCCAATTCATGGAAGAACCAGCTGTAAAGAGGATAAAGCGTATGAACCGAAAAAGCTCTTGGAATTCCTATAATAAAATTTCTTCCATTTGTTTTTTTTGCAGAATTTGGCGCAGCGAATTCTTCAAAGAGCATTTTTTGGCGTTTTTCCACGTAGTCAAATACCGGTATGTCGTTTACCTTTTTACGCATGTTTGTGTATTTGTTACAGCGTCCGCCGAACATATACTTGTGATTGTTTACGTTTAACACTTGAATCGGGCACAGGTTTTCGCAGGCCTGGCACGGGAAAACTTTTTCGTAGCCGATTTCGCGGTTTATGATGTCGTCGATAATGACGTTTTGCTCTTCAAGCAGACCGTCATCGCGTTTGCGTTTCGCAAGGAGCGCCACGCCGAAGCAGCCCATAAGTTCAGGCGAAGGAGGGACAAGAATTTCCTTGTTTAAAAGCATCGCAAACGCAAGAGGCACCGCTGGGTTTTTCGCGACGCCGCCCTGCAAAAAGATTTTTCCGCCGATGGTGCGGTTTCCTACAACGCGGTTAAGATAATTCGCCACGATTGAACATACAATCCCGGCTGTAATATTCTCTCTTCCCGCGCCCTGCTGAACAGCTTTGCGGATATCGCTGTTGATAAACGCCGAGCAGTGTTCGCCGAATTTACACGGAGCGTTTGCGTCTAACGCTATGGGACCAATATCCTTCGCGCTGTGAATCGACAAGTCTCCGGCGGCGGATTCTTCCAAAAAGGAGCCTGTTCCCGCAGAGCAGGCTTCGTTCATCGCATAGTCGATGGGAACGCCGTTTTTAAGGAGAACATATTTCGCATCCTGTCCGCCGATTTCAAAAATTGTTTCTACGCTCTTGTCAAAATAAGTCGTTCCCACAGAGTGCGCTATAATCTCGTTGTATACCCCCGGCGTTTCCAAAAACACGCCCAGAATCTCGCGGCTTGAACCTGTAGTGCTTACAAGTTTTATATTAATATTTTTGCTGCCTGTATCGGCGATAACTTTTTCCTGAATAATTTTTAAACATTCTTTTAGAGCCTTTACAGGATCGCCGTGAGTGCGGCCATAGTGGCTTGCCGCGATTTCGTCAGTTTCAATATCGACAAGACAGGCTTTAGTTGTGGTGGAACCGCCGTCAACGCCGAGGATATATTCGCGCCCTGCCTTTACTTTACTATCGGCTTTATCAAAGAATTTTACTTTTTCTTTCCATTCGCGTAACGCGCCCAATGTGCCGAAACGCACGTCGTTGACGCGAAGCAGCTTATCGGCATTCGGCAAAAGACTTCCTGAGTCAGGAGCCATAACAGCCGCTCCAAGCGCTTCAAACACAGGCGCTGTTTGCGGGATTACAAACTCAATCTGCGGCGCTTTTTCACGAATAAAGCGGATTATATGGCGGTTTAAAGTTATACCGCCTGTAAGAACTACCCTGCCCTCTGTTACTTTGGCGCGTTTTAAAAAGTCGATTACTTTTACAGCCATTACATCGGAGAGCGAAAGAACGATATCATCCTTTGTCGCTTCGCGCTTGTTAAGACGGTGGGTGCAGTCGCTTTTCATGAACACTGAACAGCGCGTTGAAAGAGCGTAAACTCTCGCGGTGTCAGGCACCCTGTCGATGTCGCCGAGGGTCATATCCATGCGCGCAAGCTGCTGTTTTAAAAATTCGCCTGTGCCGCTTGCGCATTTATTACCGGAAAAACTATTAACTATTTTACCGTCAGAATCCAGCGAATAGACAATAAGGTCTTCGCCGCCCATGCTGACAACAGCGTCCGCCTTAATGCCTAGGCTGCGTAAAGCCGCCTCGACGCAAAGCGGCTCCAAAGTGCCCGACACGTCAAACATGAACCTGCCTTCGTTGCCTGTAACAAGCGCGGGAATTCCTTCGCTTATTTTACCTTCGACAAGAAGTTTATGAACCGCCGCGCTAAAGTCCCCTTCGTGCGGGACAGAAGCCGTCCAAACTGCTTTTCCGTCTTCTAAAAGAGCCATTTTAAGGCTTGTTGAGCCAATATTTATACCAAGAGACTGCATTTTGACATTTTACCGCGTCTAAATATATGATTCAAGAGGTTTGCAGGACTTCTAATCAAGAGGACGCTGGGAAAACCTGCCGTTGACCTGTTCGGTTTTGATTACATTGATAAATGCCGCAGGATCGATCTTCATAATCTGCGGGAGCAGTTTTTTTATTTGACTTGCGGTAACAACCGAATAAAGAAGGGTTCGCGTATTCTTGTTTCCGTAACTGCCAAAACAATCAACCAAAGTCGCCCCATGATTTGTCGTCTCGCTTATTTTCTTAAAAATCTCATCTGGACTATTGGTGATAATTAAAAGCGTTCTCTGCTGATAATTTTTATAAAGCACGCCGAGCGCCATAGTTGTGGCAAACTGGAAAATGATGGAGTACAATGCCCTGTCAAGACCAAAAAGGATGCCGGCGGCGGCGAGAATCACGAAGTTGATCGCAAGGATATAATTCCACGCGTCCTTGCGGAATCTTTCGGAAATATAGACGGCGATAAAATCTATTCCTCCCGAGGCTGAATCGGCGTGGAGGCATAAACTAATGCCGACCGCGTTTAAAAGACCGCCGAAAACGGCGGAAAGCAGAATATCCTGAGTTGTCAAAAAACTGGTGAACATTGACGGCATAAAGTCCGTTAAAAGACCTGTAACGATAACAACCATTATCGAATAAAGGGTAAATTTCATGCCGATAAACTTGAAGCCGATAATCACAGGAAAAATATTTAAAACATAGAGTATTACGCTGAAAGGCATGGAAAAACCGCCGAAACGCAGGCAAATTTCCTGAATAAGAAGAGCCATACCTGTAAAGCCTCCCGGCAGCAGGTTTCCGGCGTTAACAAAGGTTTTAATATTGAAAGCCATAATCACCGCGCCTGCGAGCGCCAATAAAAGCCGCCTGCACACGTGTAAATATTGTTTGTTCATTCGGGCATTATAGATCAATTTTGAAAAAACTCCAACCATGATTATAATGCTCAGGCCTACAAGGCTTAAAACGAGTTTTTCTACAGGAGCGGATGTCATTTTAATAAATTTTTCGTTTTTTTCATTTATTTGCGCTTCGGGCATAAATTGGTCATAGCATTTTTTTATTTTAAATGTAATAATAGACTTATGAATGCAAAAAAAGGGGTTTTAATCCCCATTATTTTATTGTTGTCTTTTGCAGGCGCTTACTCCCTAGAAATTACAGAAAAGGAAGCGGAGGCGTTTGTAAGGGGTGAGTACAACAGAGGTTTTAACAATTACGGCGATTTTTCCGTAATCGGCGGAATCGAACTTGATTCCATATTAAAATTCAGAGCCGGATTTTCTCTTGGGATAAGCCTTGGAGATCCTGATTACAGCGCGTTTTTCAACGCAAAAGTCTCGCCGTTTAAGAAAGTGCCTTTAAGTTTTTCCGTTATGTATGTCTACGACGGAATCCCTGAATATGAATCGCAAATGCACTCTGTTATTCCGCTTGTTTCGTTCGGCATAGATCGCGCGGGCATTTCAATCGGATCCAATTTCAGGTTTGCTTCTTTCTTCGGCGAGGAGCCTCAGTTTGAATCTGTTTTTTCATTCAGGGGATTTTTTAATTTTATACATAACGATACGCTTCGCATAGGTTTCAGCGCCGGAAACTTAACCGAGTTCAACGCTAAAAATATGGGAGCGATGTCATTAAGTTTTGATGTTTCAGTGCTTCTTGGCGAAAACTGGACAATTATAAACAGCCTTGAATTGCTGCAAAGCGGTCTTGACGGATTCACTTCAACATTTTACGGAATCGCATGGCGGGGAGGAGCAAGATTCTCATGGTAAAAAAATTAACAGTATTATATTTAAGCGCTCTTGTTGTATGCGCGTTATGCGTCAGCGGATGCAATATCGACTTCCTCGGTTTCGCGGTTGCCAACGATTTGGACGAACGTCTTTTAGATAAAAACAATTTTGTTTTTTTAAGCGCCGACAAAGTTGACAAGCAGGGTAATAAAAGGACAGATGTGCCTAATAACAGAACTAACAGGGGATCGGAACTTTTTCTGGACACGCCTTCTGAATATAAATTTATCGTTTTAACAGACACTCATATTGAGGGTGACAAGGCGTACGGTTTTGAAAAAATGAATTCCGTAATTGAAGCGGAAGAAGCGAAATTTGTCGTAGTTACAGGCGACATAACGCAAAACGGAGCCGCCATCGATATTGAAAGATTTTCTGAAATCGCGGATTCGTTTAACGTTCCCTGTTATCCTGTTATAGGAAATCATGACGTTTATTTTTCCAGCTGGCCTGTATGGAAGACAATGATCGGCTCAACAAATTATCGAATCGACAATAAGGATTCTGAGCATACTACTACTCTTCTTTTCCTTGATTCCGCAAATTCATTCTTTGGAAAAAAACAACTGGACTGGCTTGAAGAACAATTAAAAAAGGACGTTGGGGAAAATGTTTTTGTATTTACTCACGCTCCCCTCTTTATAAAAGGTCCTGTAAAAATGCAGCAGATAACGGATCACAAGGAACGCTCAAGAATCATTTCCATTTTAAAAGGGAAATGCGATATTATGTTTATGGGTCATTCTCACCAGCGTGTGGAAAATACGGTCGGGAATGTAAATTACGTAACTGCCGAGGATTTTATTAATAATCAGGTCTATGTTGTTGTTACCGTAAAAAGTTCCGGCATTACATATAAATTCGGGAATCTATAACCGGTACAGGTAAAATATGGCATACATTGAACCTAAGGTCCTTAAAGGTTTCAGGGACTTTTTACCGGACGCGGAAATAATAAGAAGAAGCCTGATCGAAAATATAGAAAACATATGCCGCTCATTCGGCTTTGTGCCGATCGACACTCCGGCTATGGAATACGCTGAAATTCTTTTGGGAAAGTCAGGCGGCGAGACTGAAAAACAGATTTTTCGTTTTAAAGACAACGGAGAGCGCGATGTCGCCCTGCGTTTCGATTTAACTGTCCCTTTCGCGCGTTTTGTCGCCCTCCACCGCGCGGACCTTGTTTTTCCGTTTAAACGCTATCACATCGGAAAGGCGTGGAGAGGTGAGAACACACAGCGCGGAAGATACCGTGAATTTATTCAGTGCGATTTTGACATTATAGGAAGCAGCACAGTTTCTTCCGATTTTGAAATTATTCTTTTAATCCGCACGGTTTTTAAAAATCTCGGCGTAGATGTTAACATCAATGTAAATCACCGCGGTTTGTTTAACCGCTTTTTGGCGCATATTGAACAAGGCGAAAAATCGGTAGAGATACTGCGTGTTGTAGATAAACTTTCCAAAATTGGCGAAGATAAAACGCGAGAGAGTTTAACAGAGCTTACAGGAGAAATAAACGCAGAAAAGATTTTAGAGTTTATCGGAGCAAAAGGAAGTTTTACGGATGTTCTTGAGCGCATAACAGCGCTATCAGGTGGACCTTCCGAAGAATCGCAAAGATTGGCGTCTTTACGCGAATACATGCGCGAAACATGCGAAGACAAAGACAGCGAACCTTTTATTTTAAATCCTTCAATCACGCGCGGACTTGACTATTACACAGGCGTTGTGTTTGAAACATTTTTAAAAGAAATGCCCGACATCGGCTCTGTCTGTTCAGGCGGAAGGTATGACAACCTTGCGGGGTTGTATTCAAAAGAAAAAGATTCAATCAGCGGAGTGGGAACATCTGTCGGTCTTGACCGCCTGCTTGCCGCCCTTGAAAGCCTTAACAAACTGCCGTATGTAAACCGCTGCAAGACAGCCATCGCCTGCGTTGACGGTGAAAAATCAGGGCAGTATCAGGCGATTGCGCAAAAACTGCGAAAAGAGGGCATTTCTTGCGAGGTATTCACAGACCCTTGCGGTGAAAAAAACCTTGTAAAACAGTTTGTACTTGCCGAGAAAAAAGGTTTTAACTATGTAATTGTTACAAGCGATGATGCCTCTGTAATCACCTTGCGCGATCTTTGCGCAAGACAAAATATTGAATTAAGTTTTAATGATATAATAAACAAATTAAAAGAGCAGAATTAACTACAATGGAAAAAATATTAATAAAAATCGGCGGGATGGGATGCGCCGCCTGTTCGGCAAAAATAGAAAAAACTCTTCGCGCTTTAGACGGCATAAAAAGCGCCGACGTAAACCTTGCAGCGGAAAAAGCCGCTGTTGTTTTTAATCCCGCTGTTATACAGCTTCCCGTAATTTTTGACGCAATTATAAAACTCGGATATCAGGTAATCGAAGAATCGGAAAACCCGGTTGACGACGATTCCCTGCGAAAAGAAAAAGAAATTAAAACGCTAAAAACTAAATTTATAATCGCCGCATCTTTTTCTCTGCCGCTATTGTACATCGCAATGGCTCCGATGTTTTCACTTCCCTTCCCTGATTTTCTCTCTCCGATGCAGTTTCCTTTTCTATACGCGATAGTGCAATTAGCGCTGACTCTCCCTGTCATTGCGGCGGGTTTTCGTTTTTATACCGCGGGTTTTAAAAATATTTTTCATTTAAGTCCCAACATGGATTCATTAATCGCTATTGGAACATCTTCCGCCGTTATTTACAGTCTATTAAATTTAATACAGATTATGACAGGAAATCACATGGCGGTTGAATCGCTGTATTTTGAAACGGCGGCTGTCATATTAACCTTAATTCTTTTAGGAAAAACTCTTGAGGCAAGATCAAAGGGACGCACAACAGAGGCGATAAAAAAACTAATCTCTCTTGCTCCAAAGACAGCTGTTATTACGGAAAACGGCAAAGAATATGAAATTCCCGTAAAAAAAGTAAAACCGGGAAACATCATTTTGATAAAACCCGGCGAAAGGATTCCTGTGGACGGCGTTGTTACAATCGGAAGCAGCGCCGTTGATGAATCCATGCTTACAGGAGAAAGCGTCCCCATCGAGAAAAAAGCGGGGGATGCAGTTTTCGGCGGAACAATTAACGGCAACGGCTGCTTCAGTTTTAGGGCGGAAAAAACAGGGGCGAATACCATGCTCGCGCAAATTATTAAACTTGTGGAAGAAGCTCAAGGATCAAAAGCGCCGATTGCGAAGTTAGCCGACATTGTATCGGGCTATTTTGTGCCGGCTGTTTTCGCGATCGCAGCTCTTGCAGCTCTTATCTGGTTTGCGGCAATCTCCGCGGGATTTGCGAATCCTGAAGGAGGAAAATCGGCTCTGGAATTTTCGCTTACAATTTTTATTTCCGTATTGGTTATCGCATGCCCTTGCGCCCTCGGTCTTGCAACTCCTGTCGCCGTCATGGCTGCTTCAGGCAGGGGCGCGCAGGACGGAATCCTTTTTAAAAACGGGCTCGCCCTTGAAACCGCGGCAAAAATTCAAACCGTAGTTTTTGACAAAACCGGCACAATTACAGAAGGAAAACTTACAGTAACGGATATTTATACCGCGGACCAGAATGAACAGAGACAAGATGGAAACATCGACGCTCAAAACCTTTTGCTCCAGCTCGCAGCCTCTGCGGAAAAAAACAGCGAACATCCTCTGGCGCAGGCTATCCTGCAGGAAAGCGAGAAAAGAGGTCTTGAACTGCTGCCCATAACGAATTTTAAAGCGATTCCGGGGTTTGGCATTGAAGCGAAAACCGAACTGTTTAATCAAAGCGTATCCATCGCTGTCGGAAACTCAAGACTAATGAGCGAGCGCGCAATAAATTATTCGGATTATAATTCAGAAACAAGAAGACTTTCGGCGGAAGGGAAAACATATGTCTTCGCGGTAATGAACGAAAAAATAGCGGGGATCATCGCCGCTTCGGATGTGATTAAAAAGAACAGTAAGGCAGCCGTAGAAAAAATTCGCAGAATGGGAATCGACGTTGTTATGATGACAGGCGACAACAAGCACACTGCGTCCGCCGTCGCGAAACAAGCCGGCATCGATAAAGTTTTATTTGAAGTTCTTCCGCAGGATAAAACGCTTGAAGTAAAAAAAATACAGGCGCAGGGCAGAAAGACCGCAATGGTCGGAGACGGAATCAACGACGCTCCCGCTCTTGCGCAGGCAGACACAGGCATTGCAATCGGAAGCGGCACAGATGCCGCGATAGAAACGGCTGACATCGTCCTTATGCGAAATGATGTTTTAGATGTTCCGGCTGCAATCATTCTTGGAAGACGCGCATTACGCACAATNAAACAAAATCTTTTTTGGGCTTTCGGCTACAATGCGCTCGGCATTCCTGTCGCGGCAGGCATTTTGTACCTTGCGGGCGGCCCGCTTTTAAACCCGATGTTCGCTGCCGCGGCGATGAGTCTTAGCTCCGTTTCGGTTCTGTTAAACGCTTTAAGATTAAAGAAGAAAACCGCCATTTACTAACCATAATTCTTTTGATATAATAAATTTATGGCAAAAATCAATATGAAAACGCCTCTTGTCGAAATCGACGGAGACGAAATGACACGCGTTTTATGGGAAGTAATCAAAGAAAAACTCTTAAATCCTTTTATAGATTTAAAAACGGAATATTTCGATTTGGGACTTGTCAACCGAGACAATACCAACGATGAAATTACGGTTAAATCCGCTGAGGCGATTAAAAAACTCGGTGTCGGAGTGAAATGCGCGACAATAACCGCCAATTCCGCAAGGCAGAAAGAATACAATTTAAAATATCTTCTTCCAAGCCCGAACGCGACAATCAGGGCGATTCTTGACGGAACAGTTTTTAGAAAACCGATTTCTGTCAGCAGAATCAAGCCTTCCGTAAACACATGGAAAAAACCGATTGTTATAGGCCGCCATGCCTACGGCGATGTTTACAAAGCGTCCGAAATGGAAATTGAAGGACCGGGAAAAGTTGAGCTTGTTTATACAAAAGCAGACGGCACTGAACGAAGAGTGAAAGTCGCAGATTTTCAAGGGAGCGGAATTGTTCAGGGTATGCACAACTTTGACGAATCAATTAAAAGTTTCGCGCGCGCATGTTTCCTCTACGCAATCGCGGAAAAACTTCCGTTATGGTTTGCCACCAAAGACACGATTTCAAAAACTTACGACGGGCGTTTTAAAACAATTTTTAATGAAATATACGAAACCGAATTTAAAGATAAATGCAAAAACGCAGGTATTGAATATTTCTACACATTGATCGATGACGCTGTCGCCCGCGTTGTAAAAAGCGAAGGCGGCTTTTTGTGGGCGTGCAAAAATTACGACGGCGACGTTCAAAGCGACATGATCGCAAGCGCGGCAGGAAGCCTTGCCATGATGACAAGTGTTCTTGTGTCTCCCTCAGGCGTATTTGAATACGAAGCCGCGCACGGGACAGTTCAGCAGCACTACTACCGCTGGCAGAAAGGCGAAAAAACAAGCACGAACCCTGCAGCTCTCATTTTCGCGTGGACAGGCGCATTAGCAAAACGCGCCGAACTTGACAACACGCCTGAACTTTCAGCTTTCGCGAAAAAACTTGAAACATCGGTTGTCGGCGCAATCGAAGACGGCATAATGACAGGCGACTTGGCAAGACTTTCAGATCCTCAGCCTGACAAAGTTTTAAACTCATGGGATTTTATAGACGCGATAGCAGAGAGGTTATAATGGAAAAGTTGCAGGCGAAATTGGTTTTAGAAGACGGCAGCGAATTTTTCGGGTGGGCTTTTGGGAAGAACAAAAGCGCTGCGGGGGAAGTTGTTTT
>JGI24695J34938_10002320_pt1 | contig 14652 bp, 5 predicted proteins | sample TergutCo191P3_FD_34938 | JGI IMG/M metagenome (IMG submission 34938) | reverse complement strand
CCGTGTCCGCCAGTTTCCAGCGAGAGATGTAGGATCCCGCATTCTGGTCGAAGTAGAGTATCGTCTTCTTTACCAGAATGCCCGTGTGCTGGGGCAGGATCTCGCCCCCTTCGGTAAGATCACGCACCCGTTTCAGGAAGTCGGGGGATGAAAGGATCGCACGATGGCAGATTATAAGCCTGGGGTACCGGCTAAGGGCAAGAACGTCCGCCTGGCTGTCTATCTTGTCGTCAATCATGATGATGGGAACAGTCACCGTCAAAGGATGCCGGCGCACGGCGGCCGCAGCAGTAATGTCAAGCCTGTCGAAGATAATCAACAACGGGCTTACCTCGCTGACGGCATCGTTGAAAGAAGACATGGAGTCTATGCGGATCTTGCCATGGCAGTTCTCATTCCCCCTCTCCCCCCCCGGGGGGGAGAACAGTTCCATTTTTTCCGCCCAGTATTCCCTGGAACCGACAAAAAGAATGTTCCCTTTTTTGAGTGGGCTTAAGGCAAACTCCACAAGGTCGATAAGGGAGGATGCAGGGCCAGCGATTTCCCGTGCGCCTGCCGGCATTCCGTAGCATAGAAACGGAATGCCGGCGAATTCGTCCCTGTGCCGCAGGCCCGCTATTTTCACCAGGTCGCCCGTGCCGCCGGTGGCGGCGTTCCAGGCGATAAAGGCGATGCTGCCGGGACGGGCCTTTTCCGCATCGTACACCTGCGGCAAATCGAAAAAGCCCGAAGGCAGGGAATCCGGCCCCGAAAGCACCAATACATGATCCATGGAACTTACGGCATTTCCAAAAGGCTCGTGCCCCGTAAGTGTTGTCCAGGGCAGTATAACCGTGCACCGATCCTCGTGGATGATCAAATCGCCCCCATGCATAAGGATGATTCTCTCCGCCAAAAGCAGGCTGAACTGCCGCACCTTTTCCAGCCTACCGGTAACATGATCGAATTTACCGCCATGCCCCTGCCCTTCTTCCGATGCCTTCGAAGGCGGCGTTCCCCAAAACGTGACCGCAAGCCCTTCATAGGCCATCTCCACGGAATAGCCAACCGTGGTCGAATACTCAGCCGCAGGGGGGGGAGGGGGGTACTTTTCCCTGATAAGGGAAAAGCACTGGACAAGCCGTGCCGGGTCGCCCAAGAGCAGGGGGAAGCGACCGATGTTGGGAAGCAATTCCTCTATGTCGAAAACGGTTTTCCTAAGAAAGATACCGTCCGTCCTTGTCAGGACAAAATCCATCATACTACCGGCTTCGTTGGTAGACACCGAGGCGGACAGGCCGTCTTCCAGGATGTTTAGGAATTCGACCTTAGCCTCTTCCGTCCGTTCCACAACACGTTTGACACGGGTGGTTTCCTCGGCAAGCAGAACGCCCTTAAGTCCGTAGCTGACCGAGAACCTTAGTTCCTCCAGAATAACCCCGTCGCTCACCGAAAAATCGTGGACAATGTAGCCCAGGGACTGGCTCTCGATGAACAGCGGCTGCACCATGAATATGCCCTCGGCAAAGCGTTCCCTAAGGCCGTCGGGAACCATGAGACGGGAAGGGAAACGCTGCTCCCTTACGGAGCTTGTGCCCTCGGGGAAAAAGCCCCCCACGAAGATAGAGGTCTTCTCGTTTTCGTACAACACTACAGCCGCGGTGTTTACCCCCATTCTGGGAAGATGCCATGCGAGTGTCTGTATAAAGGAGAAACGGTCGTTGGCCCCCAACAGATCGCACTTCAGGGAATTTAGAATTCTGTTGAGCCTGTCCTTTTCGAACCCGGAACGAACGGCGAACTGTTCCCGAACCTTTAGTATGCAGCGATAAAGTGCCGCCTCCATCTTGCGGATCTTCACGGAAACATCGAGATCCCACGTCCTAACGTCGTCTATAAACCGCAGGAGGCTTTCGGTCTCCCCGTCCCTTCCAAAAAAGCTGACCAGGGCCTCCTCGAAAAGTGGGTAGAACGAATCCAGTCCATCCCCGTACAGCGCGTCTATAACCGGGGACGCAACGGTGACCATTATCGAGGGATAAACCCTAAGCCGTTCCTTCGCCAGGTTTTTCAGCATCTCCCTTTCGCCGTCGGGTGCCGGCGGCACCGCCTCCCCGGATTCGTTCGAAGGAAGGGCATAGGGGTTGGGGCATCCGCAGGATTCACGTATTATCACCTCGGTGTCCAGAAGGACATCCGCAATCTGGTCGGCGGTTTTGCCGTCCAGCATCCGCAGTATTATGCCGACGGTTTCCTCGGCCATTCTCTCGTCCGGATACTGAACCGTGGAAAGGGGGCATTCGGCGACACGGCTTTCCTCGGAATTGTTGAAGCCTATGGCGTGGTAGTCGGTGGGAATGTGGTAGCCGTGCCGGGCGAAGTAGTCGGTGGCATCCAGCGTCATCATGTCGCTGGAGCCGACAAGGGTGTCAAAGTCCCTGCCGGGAACCAGGGAGCGGCTTCGCAGAAGCTGTTCGGCGGCGGAATACCCCGCCTCCCAGTCAAAAGGATCCGTTGCCAGCGGCAAGGGGGTTTCGTTTCTTACGTCCTTGACGCTGATAATCCCTGCTTCCATAAGCGCGTCACGGTACCCCTCGAAGCGCATTCGCGCGCCCGGGTGAAAATCGGGCCCACGCAGAAAGGCGATTTTGCTCGCACCGTGCTGCCGTATGCAGTGGGTCACGAGGGTCTTCATTCCCTTGTAGGAATCGAAGTCCACGCAGGGATGCCCGGGCGATTTGAAGGCCACGGTAACGTAGGGAAGCGGATCCAGCCCTGCGTGAAAATCCTCGAACTCCTCCTTCGACTGGCCGTACCGCATGGTGGAACTCCAGCTTATACAGCCGTCCAGGTTGTCGTTGTTTGCCAGCCTATAGACAAGGTTACGAAGGTTCTCGAAGTCCCTGCCGGCGTTAAGCCTGCCTCCGGGAAAAATAAACAGGTTGACGTTTTCGAACCCGGCGACACGGGCAAAGTCCTTCCATGACTTTTTCGAAACGCCGGAATGAACCGACGCCAACAAGAGGCCAATCCTTTTTTTCCCAGCGCTTGATTTCATGCCTTAAACTATAACAACATCCTACCCGTAAACAAAAGCCTTGGCCGCCCCCCGTACCAATATTTCGCTGAATTTCGGCTCCTTGACGTTTAGCAGGCGTATGCCTTTCTCCTCCGTTTCGGGAACCCCGAAGAACATATCCGACTCGCCGGGGTTCACCTGGCTAAGTTCGTCCACGGAAAATTCGCAGCGCCCAAGATCCAGGTTTTCCACCGGGGCCTCCGGCAAGCCGGCGATAAAGCCGGCGGACGCACGGCAACCGATGGCACGAACATCCCTTATGCGGACGTTCCTAATCTGCGGTGTCGTGCTTTCGATAGGAAGGGCCTCCTGGCTAAAATAGATGTCCGATGGATTGGCCCCACACTTATAGAACATGTTGATGGTTACAGGGCACAGGTTGTTTTCCATGGTGAGCTTACAGAAGTCGAGGTTCTCGATATGCCCTCCCCTGCCCCGCCTGGTTTTTATCCGTATCCCCCGGTCGGTTCCCCGAAACGTGCAGTCCTCGGCCTTAACGTCGAAAATGCCTGCCGCCGTCTCGCTTCCTATGACTATGCCCCCGTGCCCGTCCTCCACCGTGCAGCCCTTGATCCGTATGCCCCTACATGGCCTGTCCACCCGAATGCCGTCCTCGCCGGAACCCGACTTAAGGGTTATGCCGTCGTCCCCCACCGAGATAAGGCAGTTTTCGATTGCAACGTCCTGGCAGGAATCGATGTCGATGGCATCGGTGTTGGCGGAATCCTTGGGGTTGGAAATCGTAAGCCCCGTGATCTCAACGTCGGTGCAGTACACCGGGTGCAGCGTCCAAAAGGGGGAATTCCGCAGGGTAACCCCCTCCAGCCTTATGTTACGGCATTCGAAAAACTGCACCAGCGGAGGGCGAAGGAACTGCATCTCCCTGCCGCCGCCGCCACCAGGTTGCATCTCGAAGCCCCGGTTGAGTCCNGCCAGGATCTCCTCCTGNCGGCTTTCGGGTTTTAGCTGGCCACGGCCCCTCTTTTCCCTATAGCTTTCCCACCAGAACCTNCCGGCACCGTCCAGAACGCCCATTCCCCTAATCGAGATGTCCTTCTGCCACGAGGCAAAGATGCAGGGNTGCATCGCGTAACATTCCACCCCCTCCCAGCGTGTCCACACCGGGCGGTAACGTTCCAGCTCGGGGATGAACGAGATGACGGCCCCCTCGTCAAGTTCCAGAGTGATATGCGAGAACAGTTCCAGAGGGCCTGTTTTCCAGACCCCCTTTCCCACACGCAAAATACCGCCGCCGGCTTCCCTTAGCGCCAAAAGCGCATCCGAAAAAGCTACCGAATTGTCGGTAAGGCCGTTTCCCTTACCTCCGAAAAGCTTGATGTTGTATTGTTTCATTGTCTTGCTCGGTCTTGTCCAATCTTGTCCGCATGAGGTCCCAAGGCAAACGCCCTAGGACTCATCCCCCAGGTACACGATTTCCACGTCGAAAATCTGCATCCCACCTATGACCTCGATAAAGGTAATGGGAACGAAGTCCGCCCGTGGGTTTCCATGTTCGTCATAGTCCCATCTGTACCTGACGACACGCCCATCCCCGGCCGCATTGCCCGGGGATATCGGCCCCTCGACCCTGACACCNCTGGTATCGCCGAAACGGATATCCACCCAGCGAGGCTCGGCCCCGTTTGACCTGTATCTTACCGTAATCTCGAANGGCCTGTGCAGTCCAAGTACCTGCAATGCCCGCATTCCGCTACCGGAAGTGCGAAGGTGCCCTTCACGGGGAACCATGTTCGGCGTGCCAGGCTCGAAAGTAAGGGCGCCGTTATGGGTGCTGCCAAGCGCCCTGGGATTTCCGTTAGGGATAATACCGAATTCGTAGGGATCCTCCGGGTTAATAATGAACACCCCCTGGCCCTCATCCCCCTCACGTTCGGCGGCCCCGGCATCGCCCGTACCCAAAAGAAGGAATATCCCATCCCCCAGATGCAGATCGCCAGCCTCGTTTATGGTCGTGAACCGATTCAGGATGGCATCAAGCGCAGGCCCAGGATTAACCTGGGTTGTGTTTCCCGTCCATATCGAAGGGGGAAAAGTCTGGTGGCGGCTTCTCTCGTAATAAGGGAAAACCATAAGCGTGGCCTCGACAAATACCGAAGTGTCGTGGATGTATTCGGCCCTTAGAGTCGCCGTCCTTGGAAGCTCGTGCACGTCCAGATAATCAAGCACGATGATTATATTCCCGTTGTCGTCGATGGATGCGATGGTCGGATTCCCGTTACCGTCGTAGCACGAGGAACTCCACCTTACCGCATCGTGCGGCATTGTGTTATGCGGCGGAAACCTGGTAAGTTCGAGTCTCAGGGGCCTTGCGGATCCCGCCGTGGCCCCCAAAAGCGAGTGGTCAAAATACAGCCTCCTTATGCCCACCTCGAGGCCGCTGTCCCCACCGTCGTCGTCCGAGGGCCTAAGCATCGACTGTTCGCAGGCGGCGAAAAGCACAGCCATTGTTAGCAACGACACCGCCGCAAACAGCGCAAAAAGTTTTCTTGTCATCGTTCCTTGCTCCTCATCTCCTGATCCCGTCCAGACCTAACGGGCCGGATTGGTGTCATCGGCGGCCCAGGGAATCACGCTAAGCACGAATGCCCTGGAAGCGGCTGGACACCTGTCGTAAAGCCCGTGAGCACCAAAACCAGCCGGAGGCCTGTACAGGTCGCCCAGCAACGGATATGCAAACAATTCGTCACGGGGAATGAAAAGCCTGAACTGCGTCCAGTCGCTATAACAACCGGGCATTTTCTGAATCGCAACCCCGTTCACAATCTGCGAGGTATCGCCGGTGCCGTTTGGCCCGTTTGCATGGAAGGTCGGATGGGTTATCCCAGTGTCCCCGTATCCCCAGAAGCCGGCGGAACGGGTTTCCATTATGCCTTCCCAATCCGTCTGTTCGGCGGTCCAGCTAAACTCCTTGTCGTTGATTCCGGGACGCGCCGCACCCGTGGTGGCAAAAGGAGCCGCCGTGCCGCCCTGTCTGGAGGAAACCGTGGCCACCGATGTGTGGGTGTTGCCCGTGGCCACACCACCGCCGCCGCCACGTACCTCTATGTTGCCCGCACTCCTGCCGATGTGGTTCGCCGTGGTACTGTCCCGGACAATCTGGTTGGGGTTGGAATTGCTGGTAATCTGCCAGCCACGGTTCGTCGTGTTGCCGTTGGCAAAAGCCAGGCTTTGGCGAATCTCGTGGAAAATGCCTATGCCCTCGCCACCCATCTTAAAGCCGTTGTGCCCCGCGGCGGTCTGAAAGTTATTTAGCATATTGCCCTGCCTGTAGGCAATGGAATAATCGACCAGAACCACCCCTATGGCGCCGGTGTCCCTCTTCGAGAAGAGATCCCATCCGTCGTCGTTGTTGTGGTGGGCTATCGAGGAATAGAACCTGTTCCTTTCGCCAACGGTGAGTTTAGCACCGAAGCCGTCGGCGTTTGTCTGGGCGATATCGAAGTTGTGGAACGATTCGGTCCACTTTACTACATTGCCCGACGGCCAGAACCTAACCGGCTCGGCGGATCTGCCGCTTATCTGGAACCCCGTGTCGCCGTTGTTGTAGGTCATAAGCCTGGTAATAAGGTTGTTATGACCGCTTACAACAATTCCCTTTGTCCTGTTCGGAGCGCCCCTTATGTGGAAGCCGTCAAGATGCCACCAGGAACCGGACAGCATGAAAGCCTCGCCCCCTATAATGCCTGTCCCCTCGGGGCCTATCGCCTCGTTCTTGTCCCAGTCAAGCCAAACCCTGTTCACGTTTTCCGCTCGCAGAACCTTACGTCCGCTTCGACCGTCGTCGAGGGTTTCACGTCCGTCGTTGAACCTGGGGATGGTGACGACCGCATCCATCACGTACCTTCCGTTCAGCATGACGATGTGCTGACCAGGCATTACGTGATTGATCGCCGTCTGCAGATCCAGAGGGCTTCCCCTGGTTCCGGCACCGTCACGCCTCCCGTCGGGACCGACGTAGATATTCCCGGTTCCTTCATGAAAGGTTCTTCGCATCATGTTGAAGTTCGTTCTTATCGGGGTGCTCGAACTGTGGATAAAGCCCTGGGCTTCAAGCTCCCGGGGTATGTTTCCGGGATAGAAGGTGACGCTAAAAATGTTGTCCCCTTCGGTAGGCTCGAATATTGGCACGGTGAACAGCGAAAGGGGAATGGCGGCACCATTCTGCGTCTCGACGATCCACTCGTTGGTGATAAGGCCGGGGGGAATGCGCCTGCCGTTCTGGGTAACGGAAATGCTGCCTGCGGTGTTTGCCCTGACGAACAGATAATTCACTCCACCATAGTACGGCGGTGAGACAACCTCGAATTCCGGCTCGAAAGGCGTGGGACGAATAGGCGTGGCAGGAGCTGTCCTGGCCCTGTCCGCCTCCCAGTACCTGATGTTGTGCGCCCAGACCACCGCATCACGGGATGCGAAAAGCCCCACGTAGAAGTGCGTGCTGTTGACCATCCCCAGAATGTCACGATCAGGTATAATACCCATTCCAGGCTGTTCGCTGGTTACCATCGGCTTAGGCTGATCCCGTGCTATGAGCCTTCCGGTCTCAAGGTCGTGAAGGTCGAAGCGGTCGTCAAGGTTCTCTATGCGGTACCTAAAGCCGTCGTTGGTTCTTTCCAGCATGACCCTAACCGTGCTGCCCCATCTGGGAAAATCCGGACGTGCCGCCATGGTCGCCATTTCCACCCCGTCCACCATCTCCGTAAAGAACGAGTAGTCGCCAAGTCCCCTGGGTTGGTAATCGAAACGGAAACGGGTGGAAAGCTGCGTACCCGTCGATGTGGGGTTTCCGCCGCCCATCGTTTCCAGGGCCGGCGAGCGTTCTATCCCAGCCCTCCATTTGATACGCATTCCACGCTTGGTACCACCAGCCATCATAATGTTGCTGTCCGCACCAAAGCCCGCGGCACCGACAAAATAATGAAAGCTGGTATTGCGTGGATCGCTCCCCCTGTCACGATTGTCCAGACCTTGGGCCTCGGGGATCTCGTTGCCGGCAAAGAAGGCCCCCTCGTGAACCATGCCGCGAAGAAGGTATCTTCCATCGGGACTATGTGGGGCATAGGAACCGCCGGCGAAACTGCGCCCGGCGGCAGACTGGAACCGCCAGCCATGGTTCTCCTCCCATGACTCCATGGTGGTGCCAGGAACAAAGGCCCCTCCTCCAGGACGACCGGGTATAACACCGTCGCCCGGGGTACCTGCAATCTGCGGAACAAAGTCACGCACCATAATGCCAAAGCCTTCCTGCCCGTTGCTGCCGGGGGTATGGGGTGCGCCGGCATTCACAAGACCATAGGATATGATAAGAAAATCCGCCTCCATCCTAAAATTTCTGTCCAGGGGAACTTCCCGGAACAGGAACGCTATGCCGTCCTCGGAACCGGCAATCTTGCCGCCGCCCTGTCCGCTGCGTGTCGCCGCTATCTCGATGAAGCCAGGCGGAACGTAATCCGGAATCAGTCCGTCGGTGGGAAAATCGGGATTCATGCGGTGCGGACTCGCCGCAGGCAGTTCAAAGGGAATCTCGGCCATGCGAGACCTCTGTCCCTGGAACACCTCGTTCTGGAACCTCATGCTCCGCTGGCCGCTGCCAAGAATGGCCGAGCCACGGTTGTGGGAACTGGTGCCAAAGATCAACGGGAAGGCAGTCCGCCCCTGCTCCCCGGTGGTGTGGTTATAACCGCTNATAAAATCAATTTCCTCTAGGGCGTTGATGTTNCCCCTTGAGGCCGCACTTTGCGTAATATCCCAGTTTCCAATGTCACAGGAAACCAGGCCGACAAGGGCGAGAATGCAGGAAACGGCAAACACCGAAAAAGCCCTTGCCCCCGTTCGCTTAAAACGCCTGTTTTTCATTTTACGTCAACCTCCTTACCAAGAAATGACCAGCTTCGTGAAAAAGCCCCCGGTTTCAAAGAGGTCGTCCGCAACGGCGGATCCCCTCTGCCTGTATATAATCTGGGCATCGGCCATGGCCTCAATGCCATGGTTCATGGACAGGCCCCTGTTAATGTTGTAGCCAAAGACAAGACGGGATCTACCCATGCTCAGACCGGCATGGATCTCGAAGCCCATGTTTTCCGCCAGCGTAAACACATGGGAAAAACCGGATTCGCGATTCGGGTCGGCATCGTCGCTGGTTCTCCATTCCACGTCGCCCAGCGTACCCAGGAAAATTCCCCCACCAATGAAAAAGCGTCTGTCCAATACCAGGCGCATATCAAAGGACAAAGAGTTTATCGTAAGGGTGTCACGGTAGATGTGTGCGATCTGGGAATAGGAGTATCCCACGTTGAATTCCGTGCCCAAAGTTGGGGTGGGCTCCCAACGCAACCCAAGGCCGGCCCCTATGCGCATGGAGCGACGGAAACTAACCGTGGCGAAGTTGTAGTTATGCTCGGGGCGTATGTAAGGCCTGTTGGAAAGGGCGTTGTCGTTGCCGAAACCGTGGGCGGCACGGGCCATGGGGTCAATGTTTTTTTCAAGAAAGGCAACGCCCAGGCCAAGCGGAATTGTCATGTTGTCCATGCCCGGTACCCTTATGTCCCACCTGCCGTCAACACCGAAGTTGTGGCCGGAGTAAATATCCTCGGCATTGAAGGCGTACACCACCTCGGCGAATATATTGCCGAAGGGCGTTTCAATGTTTCGCATCCGTAGGGCTGTAAACACGGGAATGGAGTACAGGTAGTCGTGCGGTGGGGTACCGTGCCAGCCCATGCTGCCGTCCACGTCGTAAAGCGGAGGGATGGCCTCGCTGGTCCGTTGCTGGGTCGCCGCAACAAAGGAAAGCGATTCGGCGAAGGCAAGCGGAAAGGCGGCCTCAAGCTGGACGGAAAGGACGTTTTTTGTACGGATTCTGCTCATTACGTTTTCCGTGCCAAAACGGGAAACCCTCTGGAACGAGGCTGGGGCGGAATCGAACCTGCCCGCCTTTAGAAACAGGTCGAGAGGGGCATCGAAGCCCAGGCCATCGATCACGTTAATCCTGCCCCAAGCCTGTTCGAAGGAAATCGAGAAGTCGTCGGCATCGGCGGCTTCGAGAGTAAGGGGGATATAGGGGGAACCTGGACGGGAACGGGCACGAAACTGCACGTAGAGATCCACCCAGGAGACAGGGCCGAACAACATGCTAAAATCCATCCTGGTTAGGAAGCCATTCCTTCCGTTCCCCTCGGGGTCGTTGTCAAAGACACCAACCGGATTCGCGTCATCGCCGGAAATCACTATCTGATCATCGCTGGCAAAACCAAAGGTATACATCCCTGTAATCTCGCCGGAAATTATAAGCCTTGGGCCTTCCCCGTCCCCTCCCAGGACATTGACCCCCTGGGCATACAAGGCCGAAACACCGAAAACCAAAAGCACGGATACGAGGATTTTCTTCATATTCTGTTCTCCTTGGGGCTGCCCTCCATTCGAAACGGGGGCATTCCACCCTTTGTAAAACCAAGATAACGCCGACAGGCATGAGTTTGCCGTTTTATTTTTGCAGAATAACGCTGTTGTGGAGCGAGGGGCAGGTATCGTTATGACGGAATGTATGGTGGATTCGCCGGGGTCCGACGAAATACAACGCCGGACCGACATACTACCGGGCGGCGGATATCTCCCCCACCGCCCGTCAATTTAAACCTTAAACTGCGAAATAGCATGCACCAGGACGGAAATGTTTTCCCGGTTCCTGCCGCTAAGCTCGTTGACGCTGTTCACCGCCCTGTTAATCTGCTCCGCACCTGCGGCCATCTCGTTGATGCCGTTGGTTATTTCCTGCGTCGCCTTTTCCAGGTTCTTGCTTTCCTGGATAACTTCCCTGCTACCCTCGAGCATCTCCATCGAGCCACCCTTTACCTGCTGCGTTATCTCGCTTACCTGCCCGGACGAACTAAGAACCTGCTTGCTCCCCTGGCTCTGCTCCTCCATTGCATTCCGAATGGTTTCCTCCTGCTCGGCGACGGTCCTAACGCCATGCTCTATCGCCTCGAACTTGTCAAGGACGTTGCCAGTGGAACGGGTGATCTTGTCGATCGATTCCTTGATTTTTTTCAGCACCATTCCGATGGTCTTGGACTGTTCGCTCGAAGATTCGGCCAGTTTACGTATCTCGTCGGCTACGACGGCAAACCCCTTGCCCGCCTCGCCGGCGTGGGCCGCCTCGATTGCGGCGTTCATCGAAAGAAGGTTCGTCTGGCTGGCGATGTTTTCCATCACAGAGTTGATTTCCATTAGGCCTTCGGACTCGCGTGCAATCCCCTGAATGTCCTCCGCCACTTCGTGCAGGCTGGATCTGCCCGTCTCCGAGGATTCCTGNAGGTTCTTTACGTTGTCGCCGTTTTTGACAAGAATCGCGGTAACGGACTGGATGTTGGCCAGCATTTCCTCCACGGCGGCCGATGCCAGGGATACGGCGTCGGTCTGNCGTTCGACGTGGCCACTCAATTTTCCTATATTGGCGGTAACCTGCTCCATCGTCGCATTTGTCTCGGTGACGCTGGCGCTCTGGTTCAGCACCCTGCCCTTGATGCTCTGGATGTTGGCGGTAATCTCGTTCATCGCCGAAGCGGTCTCCGTCATGTTGCCGGCAAGATCGTTGCCTATGTCGGACAGCGATGCNGTCTGCTGCCTGATTGTGACAATCATTTGCCTAAATTCTTCCATGGTCTGATTGAAGTAATGGGAAGCCTCNGCGGTTTCGCCACCGCCCGTCTCTGGAAGCCTCTTCGTCAGATCCGCCTCGCCGTTTGCTATGTCGTTAAGAAGGCGAGCCATGTTCACGATAGGCTTGGCGACGCCCTTGGANACAAACATCGCCGCCAGTATCACAAGNGCAACCATGACAACACACATGATGATGGCANACGTGATCATCGCNTAGCCATCCGCATGAACTTCGTCCATCGGTATAGCAATGGCAAAGGCCCATGGCTCCGGAAAATCGGCGATGGGAATGGGAATCGAATAGAACCGATATATCTGCCCTCCAACGGGAATATCAAAATGATGTTCCTGCCCCTGCCGAATGGCGTTCTCAAAAGGCAGCAACATTTGCCCCAGCATATCTCCTTCCGTTTCCCGTATGTTCCTTCCTATACGTGCCCCATCGAAATGTGAAATAATGGTACCACTGTTGCTGAATGCCGCAGTGAGCGTACCCTTAAAGAGCCTGTCAATGTCCTGGCCTATCTCGTTAAGCCGAGCCAGGGAGATGTCAAGGCCGACAATCCCCACGATTTCGTTGGCAGAGTTGCGTATGGGTGCGGAAATGGTGGCTACGTTTCTAATCTCGCCGGCGAGAAGCCTGTCATAGGGATTCGTTATAATCTGCCCGTTACGTCTTCTTGGCAGCACGTAGAAGTCGTCGGTGTCAAAATCCCGCCTTAGATGTACGATGATATCCCCGGCCCTGTTGCGGACGTAGCCCGAAACAAAACGCCCCTGTTCGTCCGTTCCCGGAGCGCCAATCCACGCCGCATCGTCGCCCTCCAGGACGTTGGGATCCCAGATAGTCCAGGCATTGGCGACATAGTCGCCAGCCTCCACCATGCTTTTTACCGCATTGTCCAGAAACGCCCTGCGTCCGGCAACAGGGATCGACTCGAATTCCCCCATCATGGCGGCGGCGACGCTTACCATGAACCAGTGATCCTCAATAAAATTGTCAAACTCCTCGCCTATATGACGTGCCATGCTAAGGGTAAGGTTTTCCGCCATGATTTCGGAGGTCTCCCATGCCCGAAAAATCAGAACCGTCCCCACGGTAGCAATGCTAATGATATTAAAGATAACCATGAGCACCGTAATCTTGAAACCGATTTTCATAAAGTCCCCCTAATAAAATCTATAAATGCAGGCCCACGGCAACGCCGCTAATAATATAGTCAGAATTGGTTAAGCTAAAATCATGGGGGGAGGGGGAGGAACATAAACCAAAAGCACAGCACCATAAATCTCCCAGGCGGATACGTTTTTGCCAAAGAAGTGTTTAAAAAATCTGTCGCATAACCAGCCACTTAAAACTTATGCCCACCATGAGCAAAAGTCAAGCTTTTTTTGGATATTTTCATGGAATCGTCGCAATGGCGAAAACTGTTACAAATGTAAAACTGTTGGTTTGCGTTGTGATACTTTGCGGCGAGAATACCATCCCGCCGCCTGCCCGTGTCAAACCTTGAACTGCGAAATGGCCTGAACCAGAACGGAAATGTTGTCCTGGTTCTTGCCGCTAAGCTTGTTGACGTTGTTAACCGCCATGTTGACCTGATCGGCACCCGTGGCCATCTCGTTTATGCCGTAGGCTATTTCCTGCATGGCCTTTTCGAGGTTCCTGCCCTCGTGAATGACCTCCCTGCTGCCCTCAAGCATCTCAAGGGATTCACCCTTTACCTGCTGGGTTATATCGTTCACCTGCCCGGAGGCCTGCAGAATCTGCCTGGTACCATGGCCCTGTTCCTCCATGGCACCGTGGATGGTTTTATCCTGCTCGACCACCGTTCTAACGCCCTTATCGATGGACTCGAATTTGTTAAGGACATTGTCGGTTGCCCAGGTTATGCTGTCGATGGAGTTCTTGATCTTTCTTAGCACCTCCGAGACGATCTGGGACTGCTCCCTGGAGGATTCGGCGAGCTGGCGTATCTCGTCGGCGACCACGGCGAACCCCTTGCCGGCCTCGCCGGCATAGGCCGCCTCGATTGCGGCGTTCATCGAAAGAAGGTTCGTCTGGCTGGCGATGGTTTCCATCATCTCGTTTATTTCCAAAAGCCCCTCGGATTCCCTGGCGATTTCCTGGATGTCCGCCGCGACTTCCTGCAGGCTGGATTTGCCCGTCTCCGACGATTCCTGGAGTTTCCTCATGTCTTCGGAATTCTTGCCAAGGATTTTGGTGACGGACTGGATATTGGCCAGCATCTCCTCTACGGCGGACGATGTCTGGGCCACGGCATCGGCCTGGCGTCCGATGTGACCGTTCAGCTTGTCGATGTTGGTCGTGATCTGCCCCATGGTGACGTTGGTCTCGGTGACGCTCGCGCTCTGGTATATGACCTTGCCCTTGGTGCTCCGGATGCTGGTGGTAATCTGATTCATCGCCGAGGCCGTATCCGTCATGTTGCCCGCAAGCTCCCTGCCAATCTCGGACAGCGTTACCGCCTGCCTTTTGATCACGGTGATCATCTTCTTTATTTTCCATATCGTCAGGTTGAAGTAACGGGCAAGCTCGGTTATTTCGTCGCTGCCATGCTCGGGAAGGGTTCTGGTCAAATCGCCGTCGCCCTCGGAAATTTCCTTAAGGTTGTCCACGACACGGAGTATGGGTTTGGTTATCGACCTCATCACGAAAACCATTATCGCCACGGTGGCGACGAACACGATTAGGGCTATGATTATGGCTACCGACCTCATCCTTCTTACCGGTGCCATCGCCTCCGCCGCAGGGTACGCCAGCACGTACGACCAGGGCGTGTCGGAATCCGCGACCCAAATGGGAACCGCCGTAACGTGCAGATAGTCGTTTACGCCAGGATTGAAAATAACCCAACTGATGCTTTCACCCCTGCGGATGGCCTGGATCACGT
>JGI24695J34938_10002316_pt1 | contig 14658 bp, 10 predicted proteins | sample TergutCo191P3_FD_34938 | JGI IMG/M metagenome (IMG submission 34938) | reverse complement strand
AGAAATAGCGGAAGTAAAAAGACAAGGCGGTCCCGATATAACAGGATTAGAACATGAAATAACGTCAGAGCATATACGTCATATTATCAAAGAACACGGAGGGAAAAACGAATCAATAAAACATCCTGACCAAAGACCGATAACCAAAGATGACATTTCTTTACTTCCCGCTGTTATTGACGCACCGACAGAAATAACAGTAAAAAATATTGATAAAAACCTGACAAGCGTTATTTACGGCAAAGATTTTGGAAAAGGCAAGATATGTTATGTAGAGAGAATTATAGAAACATCTGAAAAAAACAAACCCAGGCTGACATTGAAGACAGCTTGGGTTAAGGCGACCACTGGCGCAGAGCCCAGCACATCGGCGGTTTATACTCCGCATCGCAATTCAAATATACTATTTCCCAACGGCCGCGTCAAGCCTGATTTTATATCAAAAGTGGTAGATGAAAACGGCGAGCCGATGACAGTGTTTCGGGGAGATAAAACCGGACTTGACAGGTTTACTAACCAACAGGGTATATTCCACGCCAGCAGTAAAAAGGTTGCAGAAAAATATTCATCCGGCGGATTATATGATTTATTCCTTGATATAAAAAATCCATACATTCATACCGCGCCAGAATTTTTAAAAATCAGAAGACAAATTAATGATTTCCTTTACGATATCTATGATAAAGACTGGTCTGAACTTGAAAACAACGAGCAATTTCAAACACTGCGGAAAAATTATCTTGAGTTTAGAAATGAAAAAGGAAGCACTGTCAGGGATTTCTATAACAGCTTTTTACCGGAAGTGTCAGAAAATACAGACCTTGAAGAATTTAAAGACATTTTAAGTAAAAGCCTGCAGGACGTGAATCAAGAGATTGTAACTACATCTCAATTTGAACAACTCGATTATCATGAGCTTGACATTTTAAACCCTTTTATAAAATCGCTAGGTTATGATGGCATTAAACGTCCTTATGATCATCTTGGACAGGCAGAAGGTAACGAGTATATAACCTTTTATCCCAGCCAAATAAAATCCGCGACAGATAATATTGGAGACTTTGACCCTCAGAATCTGTCAATTTTTTTTCAAAATGTAAATGCTTATGATCTTGTTGATGAATTAGAAAATGATAAAACTATCGCAGATATAAATACCGAGAATTTTAAGAATTGGTTTGGCGAATCTAAGGTTGTAGATGAGAATGGAAATCCTCAAGTAGTTTATCACGGCACGGCAAGACCTGACAGAATAGGCACTAAGTTTGATCCCAAAAAAGCGACATCAGGTCCAATGGCTTATTTTACAACAGATAGAAACGTTGGAGAAGGCTACGCAAAAAACAAAGAAGACACTTCTCTTGTTTACGATGAACCTTATGCGGGAAATTATGAAAATTGGTTTAGAGTAAAATCAGGCAGAGGAAAGCCAGTACCTATAGCAAAAACATGGTATCAACTATCAGCAGAACAGCAGAAAAAAATGCAAGAGCTTGCACCGCGTATTACACAAAACGATGAAGGCGAAATTTATCTTAAAGAAGAAGGATATAAAAAAGGTATTGGAAATTATGAGTATGAAATAAAAGAAAATAGGGGAAATGTAATAGCTACACTTATAGAAGGTTGGTTAAATGGAGGAACGCTTTTTGGCGAAGAAGAAAGCTTTTATGAAGTATTAAAATTAGCAGGATATGATATTGAAAATGTTTCATACCATGATCCTAAAAAGACAACCCCTGCAATATTCCCTGTTTATCTTAACATCAGTAATCCGTTAAATACATCAGATATAAATAAAGATACTCTAGCGGCTCTTGAAATAGCGGCAAAAAAAGCAAAAAAAAGAAAATCAGAACAAGCAGATGATTGGGATAAAAACAGTATTGATCCAAGTGAATGGCTGGAAGGTGTAAAGAAAGATATAAAAATAAATACAACTTATTCATGGACATCTATTCCTGATTGGGTTACAAATACACTTAAAAATCTTGGTTACGATGGAATAAAAGATAAAGGTGGAAAATACACAGAACAAGAACATACAGTGTGGATACCATTTATTTCTACTCAAGTAAAATCTATCTATAATCGAGGAACTTTCGATCCTGAAAAAACTAATATTCTTTTTCAACATACCTATCATGGCAGCGCTGCTCACTTTACGCGCTTTGATAATAAATACATGGGCGCAGGCGTAGGAGCGCAAGCCTTTGGTTACGGACAGTATGTAAGTAAAAAACAAAGTGTAGCGGACGGGTACAGAAAACAATTTGCCGATTATCAGGTTTTTATAGACGATAAGCAAATAGCGTCTTCTGAAATGTACAAGCATATTGACACATACCAAGCCGCTTCAGACGGAACTCTTGATGAGCATATAAAAGGATTGGAAGAACAACTTGCGGAAACACCTAAAGAAAAACAAGAGCCTTATAAAAAAGAAATAAAACTTGCCAAAAGCCTCAAAGACAAGAATGTCCAGATGAAGCGAGGGCAGCTTTATAAAGTGGAAATACCGGATGACAGCGAATTATTAAATTGGGACAAGGAATTAAAATCACAAAAAAATATTTTAAAGATGATAAAGGACCAGGCAGTTAAAGAAGACATCGATGACATACTTAATTACGGTGGAACAGGCGGAGAATTCTACGCCAATGAACTAATAAAATGGCTTGGCAGCCCAAAGGAAGCATCGGCATTTTTAAACCGCGCCGGAGTTAAGGGTAATAAGCATTGGGACAACAGAGACGAAGCTTTCAATTTTGTTATTTTTAAAGGAAGCGATATTGATATTGTGCAAATGTTATTCCAGATGACACGCGAAGAAATACAAACAGAAGCGCTTCGACACTCATCTCCGGAAGCATGGATGAAAGCTGATATTTTTGCTGAGGCCTTTGATGCTGAAGCTTCATATCGCAGAGACAATGCCGCGGAAGAGCCGCAGAGGCAGGCAGAATTGGAAGCCTGGTATAAAAAACAATGGGATGAAGCGCAGGTACTGGCCAGGGAAGCGGCGTTAAATGACGACGGAACAAGAACACCGGCAAACGCTGAAGCCGTGAATCCCGCGCTTCTGGATGATGAAGACGGCAGCCTGGATTGGGATACGGATCTGTATGACGAGGAAATAGAAAATGGACAAAGAACAGAAAGAAGAACTGAAAATATGGCTGATGAATCTGCGGGTGATGTTGACACATTGGACAGAAATGGCGGAAGTACTGAGGGAAAGAACACCGTGGTTGGAGGATATGATACTGGAAATCAAAGCCCAATTAGCACAAGTGAAGCAAATAAGCATCTGATTTCCAAACTTCCAAGCGTAATCGATGACTTTGTATTGATAATGGGCAGAACATTACGCGAAAACCTTGCACACTTCGGAGCCATTACCGCCGAGGATGCTGCGGTAAGAGATCAAATGGAAAATGATAAAAACCGTATATACAAAGAAGTGCATCCTTATATCCACGGGCTTGCTCTTGGCATGACAACCGGCAAGAAACTGACTGACAAGCAGCGCAGAACCGCACTGAGCCACATGAGGCGAAGCCTTGAAAGCGGCGCCACCGTATACCGGGAACTGTATACTTCCTTAACTGAAGATCCGCAATTTGTTTCTTACGCAAATAATGAGGTTCAGGACGAAGGCACGCATGGTGAAGCGCAGAAAGCTGCGGCGGAAGCTCAAGGGTTAACCGCTTTCCAGAGAACACGGCTTGCGGAAAATATTATCGATAAGGATATCGCGCGGAAGATACGCGCCGGAAAAGCGACATCTGAAGAAATCGCTGACTACATCAAGCGCCGTGATGAAGAAATAAAAGAACTGGACAAAGAAATAAAAAATGCCAAAGCAGACCTTGAAAAATCAAAAGGTGAAACCGCAGAAGAACATGTTGAGGTTGAAGCATGGAGACAGCAATATTATAAAACCAGAAAGGAATTACAGGCAGCCAAGAAGGAAGCTGAGCAGCTTCAGAAAAAATTAACGCAAGCCAGAATTGCAAGAACAAACGCGGCAGAACGCGCAAAAGCCACAAGAAAAAATTCCGAGGTAAAACTTAAAGAGAAACTTGCTGCAAAGCGGGAAGAAATAAAAACACTTCGTAAGAAAATTAAAGATGATATTGCTCATGCTAAAAAAAGCGGAAAACTTGAGGTAGCCTGGAAATGGGCGGAAGAGAGAAAGAAGTTATCCAAGATAGCGGCTGACAGAAAACGCCGTATAGCGGACAGGAAAGCTGCCAAGAAATACATGGAAGCTAATAAAAAATTGGCTGCCTGGATTATGTCCGCAGATCGCGTAGGAATGAATGTCTGGGTAAGACAGAGAGAATTAATCCTTGGTTTACAGAACGCGCTCTTTAATACCAGTAAAATCGCGGCACAAGCGCGAATGTATGAAGCGCAAATAAAAGCCGCTGAAAAGAATTTACAAAAATTATGTAAAAAAATCTCAAAAGTAACAGATGAGAAAATACACAGTAATCTTGAAAGACAAATAAATGAACAAATGGAATATCTGGAAAACTTAAAATCTAGCCGGAACAGTATCGAGATAATGGGACCGTACCTTGCCGGAGTAGAAACAGATCAATCCGGAAACGATACAGACACAATTGACACAGGAACAATTGTTTATAACGGCGATACTATGAGTGTTGAAGAGTTCAGGCAAAAATTCTATGAAAGTAAAATTCGTTATGGTTTTATGGACGCTAAGCTGAGAAAGGCACTTCGCAAAAGCGCGCCTTCCGCAAAGTCAATTGGCGAGAAACGTAAATGGAGCGCTGTAAACCTTGCTAAAGGATTAAGCCAGGAGGACCTGCTTGCTATTAAAGCTGTTATGCAGCAATTAAATAAAGAAGGTCGAGCTAACTGGGAAAGACGGGAATTTGCTATTCAGTTACATCAGAAGGACCTTACAAAAACATTATTATTCAATCTTGATGAATTGGAAGAGGATGATGATAAAGAAAAAACTGCACAGATAAAACGATATATTAAAGCAATGCAGACAAGCGATTTAACAGAACGTGAAAGGCTGCTTAAAAAAGGTACTGAAGCGGAGCAAAAACTCTTTATGACATTCGATGACAAGCGACTGGTTCAGTGGATGGATGGAAATAAAAAAGGCGCTTTGTATCGGTTTATTATCCGGGAGCGTTTACGATATGCGAATAAACGCGATACTGCAATCGACAAACGCACGGAAAGAATAATGGGAATTATCGGAAAGGAAACACCAGAGCAGCAGGAAGCGAATAAAAATTTACCTGAGTTAAAAAGAAAAGCTAAAATACGCGAACAGGCTCTTAAACGAATTAAAGAACTGGGAGAGAAAAACATAAGAATTGAAGGTGTAGGTCCGCGCAGAGCTTTGCGCAAATGGCAATATGACAGTGATTTTAAATTACAGGAAGCGCAATCATATTTTGAAATGCCCACAGGAATTGATGTATCTCTTGCAGATCTAATGTTTTTGGTTGTAGCTCTGGATAACAAATTCGCGCGAAACCATTATCTTTACGGCAATTTATGGAGCGTAGACGAACGCGTCATGTACGAGAAAACAAAAGATAAAGACGGTAAATTCTCTCCCAGAGTAAGAGAGCAGATTAATGATATAGGGAAAGAAAAAGAATTAGCGCTGCGAGCGGCTATAAATCAGCATTTATTTGAGGACGATGGCAAAGGAGGCAGGCAGGCAAAAAAAGAATTAATGGACATAGTTGATGCCATAAGAGATGATTTTGAATCGCACTTCCCGGAAACACGCGCAGTATATGAGGATATGTTTAACCAGGCTGTTGAAGGACAGGATAATTATCTGCCTCTTATTATTACTGAAGGCAAGCACGCGCAGTCAGAAAAACAAAATGAAATTGAAGCGCTTACACAGGGCAGCTATCAGGTAAAGATAAACCCTGACAAGGGAATGATGTTATGCCGCGTTGACATCGGAGCAACCAATCAAACAGAAATAGAATCGGATATTTTTAAAGTATTTTTTAAAGGTGTTGAGCGTGAAGAACATTTTAATAAATTCGCTCCTTATGTAAGAGATATAAACACGGTACTGCGAGGATTAAACAACAGCAGCAAGCAGTTATCCGGTAAATTAACAGACATATACGGCAAATGGGCGGTAGACCGTCTTTATCAGCATGTCAACATGATAGGCTTGCCGCCTTCCGCTAAACTTGGAAATGCCTGGGAAAATGCCGCGGGTCTTGGAAGAATGCTTGCCGGCAACGCCGGAGTCGCTTACATTGCATATAATGTCCCTGCCTGGCTTGCGCAATATCCAAACTCAATTGCTGCATTCTTTGGACAAGCTGACGCGCGGTTTATTCTTTCAGGCTGCCTTGAAGTTATGAAACCTGGTAACGATCTTGTTGAAAGAGTTTTTGAAAAAAGCCCTAAGGTCCGCAAACGTGTGATTAATGTCGCTGAAGAATACAGACAACACCTTGAGAAGCAGCCCGGTAAATTAAAAGAAGTACACGCCAAATTTATAGAGATAGGAATGATGGGACAGCGCCATGCGGATCAGACAATGGTTTCAATTGGCTGGTGGGCGCTTTATCAGACAGCACTTAAAGATGGAAAAAGCGAAGAGGACGCAATTGTATTCGCAGATGAGATAACAGCAGAAACACAACCGGATCTTAACGCCTTGGAAACAAGCCCGCTTTATAAAGACCAGGGATTAGGAGGTTTGTTCCTTAGATTTTCGCAGCCTTTAAATATGGTTTGGCAGAATTTAACATACGACAGTTTTATAAGCAGAGAAAAAAGTTTCTCTAAAACAGTACCAAGGTTTATAGCCTACGGATTGGCCGCATTTATTGTTGCCATTATGCGCGGAGCGTTAGCTGATAAGGACGGCGAAGAACTGGATAAAGAAGAATTAATGCGAAAAGTTTTTTATTACATGGTTTTTTCACAATTCGCTGAAAGTACGCCTCTAATAGGTAATGCAGTTGCGGGAACTTTGGAACGAGCGATAACAGGCGAAGGAGTTGTTTATAGAGCAAGGTATTTTGAACTTGCGGAAAAAATATTAAACATTCCGGGAAGAATAGAAAAAGAAAATTTTGGAGGAGCGTTTAACGACGCTTTCCGCGCGTTAGGACTTGGAATTGGACTGCCTGTTTCGCAGATCAATAGAATTAAAAAAGCAATCCAGGAAGAAAGTCCCTGGATAATATTTGGGTTTGACCCAGATTAAATAAAATCAAGCAAGGGGAGGGATTTAAAATGGACGCTATTATTCAGCATCTTATCGGCACCACACAGGAATGGGAAATAGAGAACCCAATTCTATTTGAAGCAGTGTGGGGATTTGAAAAAACAATAAGTGGAAAACTACTCGCGAAACTCGGAGATGGCAAAAACCCATGGAATGATCTTGAGTATTTTGATTCAAAAAACGTACACGGATTAACTGACATCATTAGTAATCTAACAGCAAATATCAAAGAAATTGAATCGAAAGTAAATGGGATATCAGACATGATTGCTAAACTATCTAAAGAAACAAAAGAAGATCAAATAAATACAGAGGAGATTGAACCATGAAAGCGATAGTACAACATTTTTACGGTACCACTCAGGAATGGGAAACAGAAAACCCACTACTTTATAAAGGTGTATGGGGATTCGAGGTAACCAGGGAAGGTAAATTAAACACAAAACTTGGTAACGGTAGGGACAAATGGAAAACATTAAAATACTTTGATTTGGAAAATATTAAAGGGTTGGAAGCTGAATTACAAATTTTAAAACAGGCTATTAAAACAGAAGAAGAAACATTAAAGACGTTAGCTGAAGATATGCGAAACCAAATGAAAGCTATAATGGAAGCGGAAGAAACAGAACGTAAAACCTTTTTAGAAATTTTAGATAAACGGTTAGAAAACATGAATAGACGCATGGATGAAAACAATTACCTATGTAAATATTTGATGGAATTTATCGAAAAAAGGCTTGGAGAAATAAGCATGGTATTCCCATTTGTTACTGAAAATGGGGAATATTTAGTCACTGAAAGCGGAGACTTTTTTGTCGCCGCGTAAAATAAATAAGAGAGGAAATTATCATGGAAGAAAAAACTATCACAGAAATTGAAAACGGAAGAGCGCTTACATTTAAAGACTTATTGGACGCTATACCATTAACCGAAGAAGATGTGTTCGCTATTTATCAGCCGAACGCGTTTAATTCAATTAAGCAAAAAGATGGGGATTCTCGCAAGCTAACATTAAGCAGCATACAAAATTATCTTAACGAAAAACGCTATTATGTTGGAATTGTAGTTGAGCAGCTGCCGAACCAAAAAAATCCAATAGAAGCGGGCCTGCCAGGTCAATGGCAGCTCTGTAACGATTTAGCTTATCAATACCGCTTAAATCAAGAAGCTCCCGGAGCTTACACCACATACACACAAGGCGCTAATTACGCATTGGGTGCCATGGTCATGTATCATCTCGCTGGTGACGACTGGGCATTGTATACCGCTAAAGAAGCGTTAACTAATGTGCCAACAAGATTGGATCCTGTTAAGTGGACTAAAGTGACAGGCGGGATTTTAGTTGAGCAAAGATTTCTACACGCATATACGGCGCAGGATTTCGCTATTGGCAGCCAGGTACTTGATGGTCAATACCAAGGATATTACGTCACAGAGATAAATGTGTACGGCGGTAAATACGCCGGTGTCGCAGGCGGAAACAGAGGAACCTTTGGTTCCGTCGCACAGGATAGAATTAGAAATATATATCATAATAATGGATATATAAATTTTTCAAGCACTGTTAGAGAATTAAAGGCATTAAAATTATATGGTCCCTTTGCTAATTATACCGACTTCTTTAAGAGCAATTTTAATGAAAGTTTCGTAAATCCACCAACAGATGCAGATTGGGTCGTTATGTTAGCAATGTTTAGAGCTTCTAGCCAAGTTCCAACAGGAAGCGATAACGCACCATCATCTTTCTTTGTTAACTTCTGGCGTAGAAAGCTTTAAATCCTACGTCTCCAATAGTTTACGAAGTAACTTCTTGGAGCATTGTCGTTACCTGTTGTTATAACATGTGCATTATCAAAATTTACATATTTATAGGTTACCCAGTTTAAATCGCTATTTTCTAATGGTCTTTTATTGGTATTATCTGAACACGAAAATACGTTGGAAGCATTCCTTACGGTTGATATATTTTCAAAGTAAATGTATCCTTCCATGCGCCTTTGTCTATCCTGTGCGACGGAACCAAAGGTTGGATTGTTTTAATAATAAAAAAACCTGTACCAGTTTGGTACAGGTTAATGTTAAGCAGTTTTAAGCTCTAGTTCAAGCTCTGTTATTATTGGTCGCTCGCTTTCACATAATGCGTCAAGTTCATTGAATTTAGAAATATCCTCAGGTGTGGCACGTCCTTGTTGCATAGCTCTCATTGGTCTGATAATTTTTCTTTCGTATTCATTTACTTTGGCTTTATGTCGTGCAAGCGTGTTTTCTTTTTCAGCTCTTTCTTTTTTTTCTGTATCTATAACCCATTTACCTTTTGTGTCATCAAAAAATTGATAAGCTTCATCTACGATTGGCTTTTCTTTTGTGTATCCATCTAGTGGATCTTCGTCAAGATCGTTTATTTCGTAAGATTCAGATCTCTTTTCCTTGTTAAAAAATATACCGCGATGGTCTTTCCTTTTACCTTGCTTCACAAGTTCAGCATCATCGATACGGTTCATTTGATCATCAAACCAAGAAAGATTTTCTCCTTTATGTTTGATCAAATGATAAGGTCCTTCGATGTATTCTTCACCCGGTGATTCTCCGTGCGTTACAACTACGTCGAAAATGGTTCCATCTTTTGGCAAGTACCAAAGCTTACTATTTTTTTTATCTTCCATGTTTTTTTCCTCCCACATGAATTAATTTGTTTAGTAATTTTATCATTAAAATATTTTTTAGTCAATATTTTAACCAACCTTTGGTTCCGTCGCACAGGATAGACAAAGGAACATAAAAGGAACTATTTACAATGAAGATCTATCAACTGTTAAAAATACTACCGGTGTATTTTCACATCTTAATAATCACATTAAAAGACCATTGGAAAATAGCAATTCATTCGGACTAACTTACGAATGGGTAGAATTTGAAACTGCAAAAACAATATTAACAGGAAACGATAACGCACCATCATCTTTCTTTGTTAATTACTGGCGTAGAAAGCTTTAAATCCTACGTCTCCAATAGTTTACGAAGTAGCTACTTGGAGCATTGTCGTTACCTGTTGAATATGCATTACTCATTTTTAACGCGGAAAGTCGCGCTATCATTCTGCTTTCATAAACATTATCAGCTAATTTGAGCCATGTTCTATCATAAGATGTAACAAATGCTCCATTTATATCTTCCGTATATATAACTGCTCCTACAACACCACTAAAATTTCTAATTCTATCTTGTGCGACGGTTCCAAAGGTTCCTCTTAATCCGGCTCCGGAAATAATTTTTTAAGCTGCCATTTTGTTAATCTTTCTTTTATAAAAATACTTACAGTTTCCCTGTGTACACCGAAGTGTTTACCAATTTCGTTTTTAGTTTTACCTTCACGAAGCATTCTCCGGATCTCTTTTTCTTTACCGGTAAGTTTTACTTTTTTATATTTTACCTGCCTATTTCCAAGCTTCATTCCCATTGCTTTACACCGCGCCATCGCTTCTTTAGTTCGCTGGGAAATTAAATTGCGTTCTATTTCCGCAGACAGGCTAAAGGCAAAGGCTAACACTTTTGATTGGATATCATCACCAAGGCGATAATTGTCTTTTATAGTCCAGATTTTAATACCTCGCCTCATGCAATCAGAAAGAATCGACATTATCATAAAAAAGGATCTGCCAAGCCGGGATAATTCTGAGCAAATAATTAAATCATCCGTTTTTACCATGGAAAGCAGCGAGCCCAAAAGCCTTTTTTCAACTGCTTTTGTTCCGCTTATTTTTTCTTCTATCCATTTATTAATTTTCAACTTATTAGCCTTACAAAAACGTGTTATCTCAAACCGTTGATTCTCAACTGTTTGTTTATCCGTGCTGACTCGTATATAACCATAAACCATATAAACCTCTTATAATAATTTTTAATTATTTAAATAAAAATTGCTTGACAAAATATTTTAATTATGTTATTGTGATAACATAGTAGAGAGACGACCAATGAAAACGGAGGCTCCCTGCGTAGATATCTCTGGGAAACCAAAACCAGTATCTATGCGGGGAGCCTTTTTTTATTAGAAAACTAACGGGAGGAAAAAGCATGGAAGGTGATATTGGAAAGTATATTTTACTGGGTATAGCGATTATAACATTCTTAATTACAATCGGGACATTGATTTGGCGTATGGCTGTTTTACATACTCGATGTATGGCTGCCGAAAAATCATCCGAACGCGCTCACAATCGTATAGATAAATTAGAAGATGTTCATGATAGCAAAATAGAAAAATTATCAACTCTTGTTCAGACAGTACAAAATCAACAAGGACGTATGGAAGAGAAGATTAATTTATTAATAAACATAGAAAGGAAAAAAGAAAAAGAAGGAACACGATTATGACAAAAGGTAAAGCGTTTGTTTTATGCCTGGTAGCGATAATTTTTATATTCATTGCCATGTATGTAATAAGTATTTTAAATGGCGATCTTACTTTTATACCGGTAAACCAGTGCCTCACCGGTATAGGAACGTTGGCAGCAATTTTTATTGGAGGATCCGTCGCAAATAATGGCGTTAAAGGTAAATGTTGGAATCAAAAAATGTATGATTCAGAAAATAAAATTATAGTAACTTCTACTTTAGAAGAAGGTATAGGAGAAAAAAATGACAGATAGAACTAAGAAAATGCTTGCCAAATTGGATCCGCGGGCAATCCCGGTATTTGAGATTTTTTTTAAAAATCTTGATACTGGTCTGGGAGATGATCAATACATAGTATTTGAAGGATTCAGGACAGTCGCTGTCCAGGAAGCGTACTTTGCTCAAGGTAGGCAGTCACTTGAGGAAGTAAATAAGCTTAGGCAGAAAGCCGGGCTTTGGCAGTTGCGGAGTGAAAAAGATAACTACACAATAACCTGGACACTAAAGAGTAAGCATATCGATGGGCTTGCAATGGACGTGCTGCCAGTTGATGGCAGGGGAAATCCGACATGGGATCTTGCCCACTACGGACAGCAATTTACAGCTATAAGAGAATGTGGACGAGAAGCTGGTCTTATTTGCGGAGCTGACTGGGAAAAGACACCGGACTGGCCGCATTACGAAATAAAATTATAAGGAGAAAAAATGAGTGAAAAAAAAGATAAAACTTACATTGCTATTATTATTCTTTCCGTTTGCCTCGCTGTTTGCGTCTTTACCGGAGGATTCTTTACCGGAAGATCCACCGGCAGCCAGCGAGGAGATATCGCAGATAGCGGACGAGATGATGAGCATAGCAGACAAGCTGGACTTGCAGCAGAACTTATTGGACAGTTTGACGAAGGACTTGGAAGGATATCGTCAGGACTTTCCCAAGTTGCAGGAGACCTTGGATCAAATGCAGGTGACATACGATTCCTTGCGCAGCGACTACAAAATTCAGCAATTCGAGTTAAAGGTCTGGAAGACGAGGTCGATTACCTTCGGGATAGGATTAGGGATTACTACGATAATTGCGACAGTAGTGATTATTAACTCTTTTTGATAAAAAGATTATTGTCAAGAATACGATAGACCGCATGGGCTTTTTGCACAATCCTTCCAATACCTTGTTTGTCACGATGGTTGTATCTTTTCGATATATCATTTGTAACCTTGTGGCCCATAAAATATTCTTCAACATCTCCCAAGTCACCGGCATTCATTAGTGTTTTGTAAAAATGCCTGCCTGAATAAAAAGTAATATTTTCTTTTTTAAGTTTCTTTTTAATACCATCCCAATCTAAACATTTTTTTTCTTGCCTTGTAAAAAATCCCAATTTAACATTTGCATTGGAGTAATTCTGCCGCGGCAAAGGTTTGCCATTTTCCTGGCAGAATAACAAATCATCTTTATTTTTGCGCATTTTTGCTGAATATCGCATCAATTTAGTATATAAAAAGTTGTGAACTGGTACTAATCTAACGCCGAATTTTGACTTGCTTTTTGGAATATTAATAAACCAACAATTACTAATTCTTATAATATCTTTAATCCTTATTCTATCAATTTCGCTGTTTCGCATTCCGGTAGAATATATTGTAAGGCAAAGCAAATAGGAAAGTTCGTCATCCCACCTTTTATTAAATATTCCTTTCATTTCTTTTATATGATAACAATTGCGTACGGTGTAAGACTCTTCATTTACACGCAATGGTATAATTCCTTCGCATGGATTTCTTTTAATATAATTTTTTTGCACAAGATAATCAAAAACCTGACTTACAAACAACACATATCGATTTACAGATTGAGGCTTTAAACCCTTATCCATACAATAATCCTGGAACTTTACCATGAACGGCGTATCAATATCCTCAATGGCAGCTATTCTTTTATACTTTAAAAACGGTATAAAATGAGCTTGAATGGAATTATGATACTGTCTGAGCGTATTATCTGTAAGGTTACGGCCGCGCCTTTGATTGTATTTATGGTACTGAGAACCTTTAACATAATAATTTTTTAGAATTGAGAACAATTTATTAGGCTGCTTTTTTCCTTCTCTGCCTTGATAGTATTCTGTTAGAAGCAGCTCTCTTTTTTCTATTGCAAATTTCTCGGCAATTTCCAGATTATTTGTATGTGTAGACCACCGCGTAGGTACCAGTTTGCCTTTATCGATATAGCGCACATGATAAACAAAGCCAAGTTTTTTATTTGGAACCTTTGATAAACTGTATCCTTTTGGCCGCCTGACTGTAGGCGTAAATTGTTTATCATAATTTTTTAACATTGNGTATGTGGTTGGATGTCTTTTTTGCAGCTTATTTTTTAGGCAAGTAATTTGCGTCAATGTATTTNTTTTAATATTAGGATCTGCATTAAACCAGTTAATCAATTCTGAAGAATTAAAACACAGTTGAGGAGCGCCGCCTAATGGGTTTTTCATTTGAAGATGCGGTATCTGNCCGCTNAACGCNAGGGCACTTAATGCGTTTTCGCTTACTTCAAGNACATTGGCGGCTTGACTTTGCGATAATATTATGTTATTCTGCATTATTCTATAATTCGACAGGAGGAACTAAAAACTTAATCATTTTGACAGCCAAAGAGCTTTGAGACAACAGTAGTCAACAATCAGATTTTGTCAAAAATTTGATAAAAATATTTACTTTTTTATCAAAAAGTGCTTGACTTAACGCCCGAAATATGCCAAAATGGGGGTAGGTAAGGGATTTAGCGTTAACCGTTTGTTATGTGAAGTACCGCCCTTTTACTACTATTTCTTTATAGCATTTATTAAAACATATGGTATACTTAATTTTATACCACAATATTTTTCTGNATATTCATTAAACTTTTTTTCTATTAATTCATATATTTTTTCTCTTTTTTCTTCTGGTAATATTTTATCCCATGATTTTTTGAATACATTTTTTATAAAATAATGATT
>JGI24695J34938_10002315_pt1 | contig 14658 bp, 14 predicted proteins | sample TergutCo191P3_FD_34938 | JGI IMG/M metagenome (IMG submission 34938) | reverse complement strand
ACAACCCCCGACTTGTCCTGCCGGAAGAAGCGGCCCAGGGCGGGGTTCTGCACCTCGAGCCGGTCATAGTCCGCCTCGGGGATATCCAGGAACGACTTGAGGAAAGCCCTGGTGTTGCCAATATTCCGCTGGTTGCCGAAGATCTGTGAGAAGGCGAAATCGTACAAAGGGGAGATAATCTCGTCTGTTTTTTTCATGCATTTACTCCTACCTTATATAGGACGGAAAACCCCAAAATGCATTAGTCGTTTTGGAAAAAATATTAAAAAAGTGAAAAAGAAATCAATTTTCGGTTTTTATCTCGCAGAGTCGCAGAGACCGCAGAGTATTTGTTTGGGAGTTTCTTTTTACATTTGGTACAATGCTTCGTGAGTGTGATGTGGATGTTGTAAGGTTCAATGTATGTAAGTCGCCCACCCAACCATTAAGTTGCGAGAGCCTGTCACCTTTTTGTTCGCCTTAATCTCAATCCCAATACCCGCTATTAGATCCGCTATTGAAACTCAAATTTTCATTCGCATCTGCGGTAGTTTCCTTATGTATAACAGAAGAAACGTATACTGCGTGCCCCTTATTGTTTTGTAAAACCCCGGAAATATCTTTTACTACATTGCTTTTGATGTTTTCTTCTGTGTAGCCATAAATAATACCGTCGGTTTTTCTAAAGGTTGCGCCTAATACTCTCACAAATACTCCGCCGCCATTGGATTCAAGGGTACTGGATGCGGTATTACCGGAGATTTCCCCTCCTGTCATTGTAAAGGTTCCCGCTAAATACACTCCGCCCCCGTAGGATGAGCTGTCGGCAGATATAGAGGATTTGGCGACTATAAAAATCAAATACGAAGCAATATACCCCGACTGGAACTATATCATTTCTCCGTGCAAATAGTCATATTATTTATCAACAGTTCCTTAATGGTTTAAATTCCAGTTTTCCTTCAACTGGTTCTCCTTCATCATTAACAATGAGTGTCTTGCCTATTGATTTAAAGTTGGCTCAAGACAGGCTTTTTATCATTTTTCTGTATCCTTTTTATTCAAAGACAGTTCCTGCAATTTGTAAAGTTTATCAAATTCTTCTCTGGTAAGAACAGTGTCAAAACCGCCGATAGCTTTACCTTCGTGCTTGTTTATACCTGTATAGGCCAGGCTTGAATCCTCGTATCTTTTGAATTTGTAAACTGCGTCATTCATAAGAGAAGCGTTAAAGACACCAAGTGAAACCAATAGTTCAAAGTCGTTAATATTCAAGCCGGTTACTCGCTTAAAAAGACTTGGTTCCAATTGGGTAATAACGTGTTTCAATGTTTCTTCCCGGTAGTCTGATAAGTACATGAAGACTGGAATTCTTGTAGCAAACTTAATCAGTTTTTCCTGTATCATTTTTCGCTTGGATTTATATTCCTTTTCTTCCTCGGTTAATTCTTTTTTATCTTTTGCGGAAATTTGACCTTCGTTTGACTTTGCTTTTTTCACTTTTTCGGAAAGATTTATGATTGCTTCCAACTCATTGTTTGCATTAAGGCTGCGGAAACCTTCGATGCTTTCCAATGCGCGCATGGCATCCGGGTTTGCCATAATTCGGGCAAGGGTATTATTATCAACATTGACCAGTAACGCGCTTTCCCAGCGGCGAGCGAGTAATGTTGCCGAAGTTCCCGCAAGGGCGATATCAAGAATATCCCCGGCATTGATTTGCGTCATGGTACTGCCGTCATAGGCGAGAACCGGCAGGAATTTTATAAATTCGGCTACTTTCTTTTCAGGGCTGTCTTCGCTTATATCAAGTCTGCAACTATAGTCAGCGACTTGCCTGAGAGCGCGAGCAAGGGCAAAGTCAAAAATGTAGCACTGACGTTTCATTATTTCTTTTTTTCCATTCTCATTTTCTACTATCCAGGGGCTTTGCACCCGGAAGGCAGACTGGAAATAGGTTTCTGGGCTGGAAAGATTGCGTAGCATGAAGATACCTGTCCAGGGTTGGACAGTAACACCGGTAGTTAGTTTCCCGCAAGTAAGTGTTATTGTTTTGGTATTCAAAGGATCGCCCATTGATTTTTTAACCGGTTCAAGGGCTTCAAGGCCAATACCTGCCCCTGTTCCAGCACATACATTGATTCTATAATCCTGAAAGAAGGTATTATTTCTTTTCTGTATCAGGTTTCTCATGGCAAAACATGAGGCAACATTGGGCAGAAACCATAAAGTATGAGTTAATATGGAAAGCAGTTTGGTATTGGAATATGGCATTTCCGGTTTTTTTCCACCTAATCTAAGGTCATCGGTGGTTGTACCGAGATATGCTCCGCGAATGAGGTCAAGCCATCTTTGAACATGTTCTTCGTATTTAAATTTTGCTTTATCATTTTTACCGCTGGCAGAAAAGAATTCATTTAGATCAAATTCATCAAATAAACCTTCGGAAGCAATTTGTCTGATGCTATCCGGAATTTTGTAGGTCATTAATACCATGCGTGGTAAAGAAGCATAAGGATTTTCCGGCGGCTCTTTCCATACGGCTTTTTCCCTTTGTTCATCAGAATAGGTCCAATTGAATATCTGGTCTTCGATGAATTCACCGGAGTTTAATGCCCTGAACGGAGTGCCAGACAGGAAAAGATAACGCGACGTTGTTATAGGCAGAAAGGATTCATTCCAGGCGTTTCCGGCCTCATCTTTTTTGTATTTGATGATGTCAATTTTGTCATATTCGTCTTCATCTTCTGTCTCAAAGAGTTTTCTTGCGTTATCTCGCCATGCTCCAAAGTAGTATTCATCAAAAATAACCAAATCCCAATTTGTCGAATGTACCCATTCGTTTTTTGCTTTTATGCCGCCTCTTTCATTAGGTTCCAAGATAATCCTGAAAAGAACCGAAACAGACAATGGGTTTTGATTTATTCGCTGTTTCCCATGTCAATGCAGATTTACGGCTGATAAACTGCCAACCTTCAAAATCTATATGGGTTGTTATATCTTCCTCCCAGGCATCTTGGACGGCTGGTTTGAATGTAAGGACAAGTATTTTTGTCAAACCTATTTGTTTTGCAAGTTGATAGGAGGCAAAGGTTTTTCCGAATCGCATTTTTGCGTTCCATAAAAACTTCGCAGTTCCTTTGTTTTTTTCCCTGTTAAAGTATTCGATTGTTTTTTTTACCGCTTCTATTTGCTCTGGACGCATTTTGAAATTACGGTTTCTGTTTTCGATGTTGTCCGTTTTATCACGAACGGCAATATAAGCAGCCTGAACATCTGCAACGGTGCAGGAATACCATTCGCCGTGTTCCCTTGTCTTTTTCATTTTATCAAGGGCGTTATGAATCGCATGGTCTTTGAAATTACCGCCATCGGAATACATGGCTGATTCTGAAAAAAGAATGTGGTATTTTACCCCGCTTGTTTTTAACTGTTCTTCGACACGGGTTTTGCCATCGCGGTCAGTGTAACCGATTTTGATTAAACCTTTATGCGAAGGTACATCAACCAACTCATAAGCGTAAATAGTTGGGGTTATTTCCGGGCGCTGGGTAAAAAGGTCACTACTCATGGTATTAATCCATCCAGACAAGTTAATAGTTCGTTTAGACTGTTATTGCGGTTACGGACAGCTAAATATAGATTATCATAATCTATGCAATGTACGGTTCTTTGTGTTTCCCATTTCTTTTTGTTGTAATCCTTTCCAACAGTTTGATAAACCTTTTTTAAGGTAATAGATGGTTGATCAATTGTTTCAGTCGAATTAGTTGTTATATCAAACCCTATCATTTTATTAACAAATGAAGTTGTTAATAATGCATCTATCAACAGGTAATGGTTTTCTTCTGCTAAAAACCATGATTCAACTTCTCTAACTGCTAAAACCATCTTTATTGGCAATTTAATATCATTTGGTAATCCGATATGCATTATATTTCTTAATAATTCCAGATCAGGTAATGGGTAAACATCTCTGATACCAATTATGTATGAAAATGATTCTTTTACCAGATATGGAAATTGTTCAATAATATCTGATTTTACTGTAGAGTTATTACCACCACCATGACAATCATATATTCGGATGAAATATTTCGTTGAAGATGAAATTTCTAGTGAACGTATAGTACGAATCTGACGAATCCCTGTTCCCCCAGAAAATTGCAGGGTTTCAATATTAATCATAGCATGACCAAACATATGTTTAAACAATTCCTCTGTAAATACTTGCTCTGTCTGCCCCTCAACAAAAACAGCAACTTTTTTCATTGTTTCTCCCATTTTGAATTAATGAAGTCAGTCGCCAAAAAATCAAAATTATTTAACCCCATATATTCAAATTCATCAAATTTGTCTTTGGAATTATGATAATTGAATACACTACATTGTCCACCGTTACGTTGGATTATTTGCCAGTATTTAAGAGGGACATTATTCATTACAAATCTATCATTTGTTGACATGATCACCTGTCCTTTCCCTTCCTCTGCAATCATTGTAATTAATTTAATGACAGAAGATGACCTTTCAAAATCTAAACCTTCTCCTATATCATCAATGAGAATTGTGGTTGATAGGTGCTTCAAAGTGTTATATGTAATTTGAATTATAAGAGATAATGCCCTAAACATTCCTTGAGACATATTAGGTTGAAGTATTGGAGTATTACTACTTCTTTCACCGATATACAGTACCACTCCATTCATGTCGCCTGCTTGTGGAATAACAGGCAAACTAGGATGAGCAACAATACCTATATTGCATAAATCATAACCTATCTTGTTCATCGAATTAATAATATGTTTTCTAAATTCCTGAGGGAATTCACGTTCCCCTTTAAGATATAGACCAATCACAGAATTTGTATCACGAGGATCAACGTTTATATTAATCATATCATTTGCAAGAAATATCGTATCTTTCCCCATATTCGAACTAAAGGCATACATTCTTTGGCCTTCAGCCCACTTGACCAATTCTTCTAAAAACGGATGCTGTATTGCGTCACGTTTTGAAGTAACCACTAATTGATTTGGAGATAATTGAAAATTCATTTTTTCTTTAAATTGGGTTGTGAATATTTGTCCTTTACCATCACTTTCACGAATAAACTTTTGATCGCCATTTATAGTTAACTCTTCGTATTCAACTTTTTGCATTGAAATATTTAGTTTGTATTGATAATTGTTGGTATTATCTAAAAATTCTACATCATAATTAGCGGAATTTAACAATTGTGGTTGCCTACCTGCAAGAATATCTCCAAGCCACGCGATCTTTGTAATCGTATTTGTTTTGCCAGTTGCATTTTTACCTACAAGAAGATTAATATCCTCCAGAAGCAGACCATCCAGTGTCCATACATGCGGTTTATCCGTGAATTCTGAATAAGTTAATTTCTTTAATATCATAGTATTTCTCCTTGGCATTTTCCATTGGTATACATGGCTGATTCATTTGTCAGGTTTTTATGTGAGGATACATGAACCATCACATGCGCATTAATAGTTTTGGTCATTTTCTGGCGTTGGGTAAATAGATCGTTACTAATGATTTTTCACCCCTTTTTTCATTATCTGTAAAAAATTATTTAATTGTTCTTGACACTCGTCATAGGTTATAATACGCAAATTTTTTTGATTATGACGGAATAATTCAAATGAACGCTTCTTGTTTATTTCATCATCACCTTCCAATCCTTTCAGCGAACCAACAATAATACAGCATTGCACATTATAGGCTTCAACATTTCTATCTTCAGCAGCATGTGATAATGTTGCTATATTCGTTTCCAATTGATATTTTTGAGTAAGAACTTGAGAAATCGAACCAGTTAACTCTTCTGATGATGAATATACTCCTGTTTCTCTATATGGCGTAGTTTTCAACAATTTGGTTTTAGGGCATTTTATTTCTATAATAAAACTATTATTTGTAATTTTGTGTTTATATAAAAAATCTGGATATTGTCCATTTGTGTTATCAAATGATTTTCCGCCAACATAGGTTTGATTTTTTAATTGCATATATGGAGAACCAATAAATAAAGTCAATAATAGGGGGTTTCTTTCAAAAAATTTTTGATATGAACTTTCAGTATGTTCCTCATTAACTATTTTATCAAATTCACCCTTCAATGTGGAAAAATACCCTAATTCGATTTCATCCTTTATAGTAAGCAAACTACTTTTATCAGACTTAGATATTTTCTTACTAAAATCAGTGTCTTTAACAATTCTATAGATTATATCTTTTCGCCCAGCTCGTTTTTTTTGCGGAAAAAGAACGGCATTACAGTTATGTAGTAATTCATTATAAAGAAATAATTTTTTTGAAGATGCAACTTCAATTCTGTACAGATCTGTTGTCCTGTCTATGCCTCTGCGAATTTTATCTAAATCTTTATCGTTAATAACGATGTTATTATCGCCGATTTCTGTTTTCCTGATTTTAGAAATAGTTATTTCATGACAATTTTCTAAATAATGTGGTAATCCTGCAATTAAATTATACTCCCTTTTTAAACCAAGACCATATTCAATTGTCTTAATGAAAACCTCCGGAAGTTCAGAAATAACATATATCCCTTTTTCTCTTTCTTCAACATCGTTATCATATCCTTCAAACATAAAAATTACATCGTATTTAGATTCAAGAAATGATGCAGAGCTATATCTTGTGACATGCGGGTACATTTTTGTTGTTTGCGAGGATTTATCAATTTCTGCCAATAAAATCTCATTGTTGTAATTAATATAAAAACAGTTTATTTTTTCATCATTGTATATGATCCTAATCTGATCACCAGTTTGTAAATTATGAGTAATATTCTGGTTCAAGATATACTCCCATAAGTAGAAGTGGCCGGAGTTGTTTTTGAACATTGGATGAAGAGATCGTTAACCATTATTACCACCGTTAAGATTCCAGTCAACAGGTTTAATCAATGTATCAATAAATGATTGTACTGCCTTGTTAATACCATATTTTAAATACAATTTTTCATCAGTCCATATTTGGTTAAAATCTTGAATAGGTACATAAGCATATACTTTTTGAGTAATATGCTGTGTACTTTTAAGTAACATGAGCATAAAACGGAAAAATTGTGTTTTCATATATAATGTTACATTATATGCGATGTCTTCATCATCGAAAGGACCTATTACTAGGTAGGTTTCCGTACAAGCGGTCTTTGGTCCGCCAACTATTGGTTGTGAAAGTACCAAATGAGGATAATCATCACTTCCAGGGCTTGCATAAGGTTCAAATACCTTATAACTTTCAACCCATTCAGCATTCTTTTCAATATCTGCATTAGAAATGTACCCATTATCACCAAAACGATAAAGAAGGATGTTGTTCTTGGTTGATTTACTGTTTGAATAACCAGTATAATTTGTTGCAAATCCAAAAGGTTTCCTTGCAGAAACAAATGTGTCCATTGTATTCTCATTAAAACTTTTTACCTTGTGTAAAATACTGATAGCTTGGTTGTAACGGATAAAAACTTCTGATGAGGATTCTAACAATGGTCTTACACTTTCATCAATTACAATACCATTTTTATAATTTGATATATGGCAATAACCCTTATGTTCTCTGTTCCAAAGAAAATAACAGACTCCACCACGGATGTTTACACCAGGAAAACAATCAGAGGTTTCAGGAAAATCATGGATTTCTGCCAAACGGGTATCACCAAGCATTTGATTTCTAAATTCATCTAAACCTTTTCCACCAGTATACCAACGGGCAGGAACAATCATAGACAAAAAACGTGGATTTAGCTTTATTGCTTGTTCTATGAAAGAGTGATATATCGGCGTGGCACTTTTTTGAGCACCCCCATCACTCAACTGATACGGTGGATTGCCAATTATAACATCAAACTTCATATAAAAAATCTCCTCTGGCTTGATCGTATGAATAAACTCATAAGCATGGGTTTCAAGAGATTCATCCCTATCATATTGTTCTTTGGATGCTCCGCAGTAAAGGCACTTTTAATCATCCCATGTATGTCCGATCTTCTTAAAACGAATATTCCCTTCTGCCCCTTCAAACTTTGTGATGGAATATTTTCCGTTTGGGTACTTGGAACAATATACACTTCTGCGGGATAATAAAGAAGTCATCTCGGTAATGGCTATACCATAAAGTTGTTTATGAAAGATATGATCAATGCGTTTTTGCCGATCAGGTATTTCTTTTTCAAGGCCAACTAAAAGCCGTTTGGCTATTTCACGCAAGAACACACCTGATTTACAGGCAGGGTCAAGAAAAGTAGCATTTTTGTCGCTGAATAATTTTTGCGGGAGCATATCAAGAATTTTATTGGCAATTTCAGGAGGTGTGAAAACCTCGTCATTCGACAGATTTGCCAGGCAATTTAATACATCAGGGTTGTATGTTTTTGAATATAAATCACTCATACTGTTGCACCATCCTGTAATGAACAGGCGGAAATTCCCGGAATGGAAGCGGTATATAGGCTTTTACTTCCTCGTCATAACTCCAGTCAACCATATCAAGCGTATATTGCTGCTCACGGCCTTCAAGCATTTGATCCAGCCGGAAATCCCGGCGTTTTAGTAGGCAACTGTTAACCGCCGACCATTCGGCAAATGCAATAGGCTGTCCGGCAGAAGTTTTTAAGGTCAAGGCATCGCCGCAGAGGATATTGTGTTTTAGTATATGGTGTACAGCCATTCTTGTTTCATCATCCGCCCACATAGCGCAAATAGCGGTATACTCCTTGTCAAATATTTCAAACATACGGTTCCGGCACTCGTCAACATTATCTTGCAGCAAATCAACGCCGTATATGCTGGTAACCGCTATTACGGCATATCGTTCATAATCATCGGGGTTTTTGCCATAGCGGGATTTTACTACAGCCAGTTTACGGCGCAAAATTTCGGCAAGAAAATTTCCGGTTCCGCAGGCCGGTTCAAGGAAACGGCTGTCTATACGCTCGGTTTCCTGCTTTACGAGGTCAAGCATGGCATTGACTTCTCGTTCAGCGGTAAAAACCTCTCCGTGGTCTGTTACCCGCTTTTTTGACCTGGTTTGGCTCTTAATAAACTCCCGACCACTGTTGGTTGGCATGGGAATAGTATATCGAAAAACAAAGAAAAATTCTACCTGTTTATGGGTTTTCATGGGTTATCTGTTTCCCTCTATATGTAATAATGCCTGAAAAATCAGGATCTTAATGGTTTGTAGAGAACGAATTTGAATTGGGCAAAGCCTTCCGCTGTTGTTACTGCCCGCATAATACCAGCGGGTGTTTTATGGTTACCCTTTGGAAAAATTTAGTAATTTCCGCCGTCTCTTACAAAAAACGGTATTTACTAAAGCCTTAATGTTCGGCATTTTTCATTAAGAGGGGAACCTTCGACCTGCGGTTACGGTTGAGGTTCTACATCCTGCGGGTGCTTTTTTGGGTTCTCCCTTGCGCCTCTTAAAATTTGGTGGTGAAAACAGGCGGATAGATAGGTTTACTCGTGGTGAAATATCATAAGATTGCGGTAGTATGCTTTTTGATATCTCTACATTCGGAAAAAATTGCGTTTTTCGGCGAGGAAAAATGAATTTGTCAACGAAAATAATCTGATGTTACTAAACATGGCAAAAAATGGGACGCACGCTCCCCCGATAAAAAAAATGCATCCGTGCAATTTTTTTATCTCGGAGTTTTTTCATACGAAAAAACTCCACCGAATATTGAAACAGCGGCATCAAAAGGGGAACCTTTGCCACTTTGCGGCTCGGTTGAGGATACCATGCCGCCGCCCTTGCTTATGACTTTCGGGGCAGTCATCAATGACAGGGGAAACGGTAAAAATCGCTCTTTTTTTGTCATCAAAAAACTGTATTCATAACATATCAGGACATATCACTAAATAGTATAATATTGAGCCTGTTCCAAAACCCTTAACATAAAAAAGCGAGATACTTCAAAGCAGCCAGACAAAGGACAGCGGACAAAAGGACAAATGATACTTTTGCATGACCTCTTACATAGATTGTTTTTGGTATTAGATTGTCTTTTAAATGAGAGTAAGCGCGTTCCACTGTCGTGCGGATTTTATAACGTTCTTTTTTCGCTGGATCCAGCAGAGGGCAGTTTTTCTTTCTACGTTTATTACGATCAATAATCGGCATGCGTTCACGGCTGAGAATATAATCGGTAATTGTTTCAGAATCGTATGCCGGATCCATCAAACTATAACAAAAAGTAATTCTTTGCCCTGTTATTTTTTCCATCGGTATCGCAAGCATGCTGTCATGGACATTGGCGCCTGTAACATAAGCTGTTATAGGAAAACCTGTATCACTTACATCAAGATGTAATTTATGTCCTTTCCAATACGATATATTTCCCTGGCTGTTTTTCTTCGCCTCTTCGCGGTCTTCCCCGCTTCTTATGCGGTTTTTATCTTTTCTGACCTGTTTTTTATCGACTTTTTCACGTGCGTTTATTGCGCTGGAATCACGGCTGATATGTCTCCTTATTATGGTCTTTTTGTCTATAACTATTATATCAGGTTGACACTCGTTTTTTCTACTGTTTTAGGGGTTTTGGAACAGGCTCAATTAGGAAATATTTTTTTAAATTTAACTCAATACCCCACGCTTATAATCACACACTACCAGCATTTTGTCAAGCGCCCGCATTGTCCCAAAACTTTTCTAGCCGAAAAGGGGGTCTCCTGAAAATGAAAAGGTAACTGGTAGAAAAAATACCGGTACCTTTTTAAGAATTTTTACCACGGAGGTAATATGATTTTCGTGCCAAACACTCCGTGTAACTCCGCGTCCTCCGTGGTTTTTCTTCGTCTTTATTTTTTAATCTTGAATATCTTGTAAACCAGCAGTAACAAATTGTAATACATTAAAGGGAAAAACCGCAGCAGCTTAATAGGGCTTTGCAGGCAATAACCAATCCATTCAAGGCCAAGGTTAAAACTTGCCCGGGACGGGTGCCGTTTCCGTTCGGCAAAAACATCAAAAAGATCGCTGCACCACAGCCGCAGGCCTTTTCCGATTTGATCGCTGTTCCGCGCAATCCAATGCTCCCCGCCTCGTACGCCCCTGCCAACCAGCAGCAGAGATGGCGACGACTTGCGAATCGCCTCAATAATTATCGCCTCATCATGCCGCTTGAACGAACCCGGATAACGCCCCACAATGCGGAGTCCGGGGAATGTGGCGCGGAGGTTTTTCTCGACTTTTATCAAAATACGTTTTTTACCGCCTAACAGATAGCAAGAGAGTTCGTGGCTTTCCAGCATCGACAGCAGGCAGATTACAAATTCGAACGGCATATAACGGACGGGCTGTTTCCCCAATAAAAACTGGACGCCTCTGACAATGCTCTTTGAAATGGGGATAACCAGCGACGCATGTTCCACATAGTTCCGGTATTCGGCATTCCGCCGGGCATGGAGAAGATCCCATACGGAAAGCAGGACGATATTAAGCTCCTTCCCTTCTGTAAGCAGTTGAAACGCCAATTGACTAAGATGGGCCGGATCGACAATATCAATAGGTACCTTGAGGATGTGTACCCGCTCTATTGCCTGGTCTGCAATTGCTATTTCGTCACCCACGAATCTTTCTCCAACAAAAGTACCCGCACAGCCGCTTGAGCGTACAAGGCCGCCGTTTCTGTACGCAGGATTGTACCTTTAACCATAAAAGGCTTAAACCCCGCAGCCAGAAACCGTTCCGCCTCAGCCGGAGAAAAACCCCCTTCCGGCCCAATAGTTAGCACAACTGTTGTGGGTATACTACTAAGATAATGGTGGATGCTTTCATTTGCAAGGGGCAAATGATGAAAAAGAATGCCAAGGGTGCCGGATCGCCCCTTAAAACCATCCCAATATGAAAAAAGGCTGTCTAGCGATACAGGCTGCCGTATCAATGTTGCCGTTGCCGAGCCGCTTTGCTGCCTCGCTTCTTTGATTATCCGTTCCCAGCGGGATAATTTAAGCCTGCTGCGATCTGCCTGCTTCATCATGGAGAATTCCGATATAAACGGCACAATTTCCGCAAGCCCTCCCTCGGCTGCCTGCCTTATAATCAGGTCCATTTTGTCACCCTTGGGCAAAGCCTGAAACAGGATGACAGGCGGCAACGCGGGATCGGGGCCGGTTTCCCTTTGGGCAATTTCGCCCGTAACCGCATGGTTCCCCACCGAACATACCCGCACCGCTGCCTCGGTCCCGTCGGGGAGGATGGCCGGAAAATACTCTCCGGGGGCAAGACGACGCACCTGCACAAGGTACCGGTAATCGCGGCCTGTAAGCCGGACCTTGCCATCCTTTATCGCTCCATCGTTCAGAATAAACTGCTTCATTTCAGGAAGCTAAAGCCATCTCCCCGGCAGCCTCTTCCTGCAAAACCTTAAGCGTTTTAGTGGTCTGCATCAGATTGCGGAAACTTCCGCTGTTGATGATATTAACCGCTTCCTGAAGCTGGACATCGTATTCAAGATCATAAACCGGAGCGATGCTCGTCCGGTTCTGTTCATTGCGGATAAGGCGCTTAAGCAGGGAAAGGTCGAGGTTATACTCCCTTTCCAGCGATTTGGCAAAATTTTCTATCTGCACAGGGCTCGCGCTGGGGTTGCCGCTTATAAAAGACGGGATTCTGTTATCATTGATGAGCTTGCCCAGCTCTTCCGCGTCGGAGTCGGTAAATTCGGGAAACTTAATAACCCGGTCGGGCGGTATGCCGATTTTGTCAATGTTCGCATCGCTGGGGGTGAAGTAACGGGCGGTGGTTATCTTAAAGCCGGCGGTATCCAGGGGATATACCTGCTGCACCGAGCCTTTGCCGTAGGATTTTTCTCCCACCAGATAGGCCCTGCCCCGGTCCTTTAACGCCCCGGCAACAATTTCCGACGCGGACGCAGATCCCCGGTTAATCAGCACGATAACCGGTATGTTAGGCGCAACCAGGTTGTTGCGGTGGGTTCTGAACACATGGTTTTCCGACGGTATGCGCGACTTGGTGCTGACAACAGTCCCCCCGTCCAGGAACAGGCTACTGATGTCTACAGCGGAGTTCAATANCCCGCCGTAGTTGTTCCGTAAATCAAGAATCATGCCATGGTAATTTTTCTGCTTAAATTCATTGATCGCTTCGGTTGCGCGATCGATAGTCATGGGGGTAAAGGTGATCAGCTTGAGGTAACCGATATTGCCAATCATCGCGTGTTTGGCAGTGGGAACCTCAATAATGGCGCGGGTAAGGCTGACCGGAAATTCCAGCTTCTCTCCCCGCCGTATCAGCAAATTGACCACAACCCCCGGCTTACCCCTTAAACGGGCCAAAACTTCCTCCATGGAAAGCTTGTCCGTGGTTTCGCCGTTTATTTCAATAATAAGATCGCCGGGGTTAATTCCGGCCCGCCATCCCGGGGTGTCTTCAATGGGCGACGCCACTTCAACATAGGGCGCTTCACCGGATAGCTTATGGATATACAACCCCACCCCGCCGAAGCTCCCCTGGGTGGTGTCATTTAATTCCCTCATATCCGATTCCGTTAAAAACGTTGAATAGGGATCCCCCAGGGCGTTAAAAATCCCCGTCATGGCCCCTTCAAAAATTACCTTGGAATCCACCTCTTCTACATAATGCCGCTGGATAAAATCGAAAACCTGCTGGATGACCATAAAGTACCGGCGGTTTTTCTGGGCATTGTCACTCTGCCCTGAGGCCTGGGTCCAGCCGTCCCGCGCCTGCGCAAGCACCCTTGGAACCGAAGCGAATGCGAAAACCGCGCACAGCAGCAATGTAGAGAAAATCCATATCCATGAAGCAGGAATTTTACGTTTTTTGTCTGTATGTTCAACGGGCAAACCGTTATCGCTCATATAAACTCCTCTGGTAATTATCGGCTAAAAATGAATTATACACCATAGCCATTAATTTATCCTTCACCCCTCAGCACGAATGAAAATGCCTTGATATATTCGTGAAAATTCGAGAAATCACATTATTGATTTTTCTTCTATCATGCGATAAGCGATAATATTACCATGCCAACAGATGTTGGTTAAGGTTATTTTGCCATACATATAATGGGGTTTTTCCAGAGGGATGGTGCATGAACGAACGTGAACTAAGGTCTATTGTACAGACCAACATCAAACGGTACAGGGAGTACCGTGAGTGGACGCAGGCCCGGCTTGCCGAGGAAATGGGGATATCCATTAATTTTCTGAGCGAGATTGAAAATGGGAAGAAATGGTTTTCCACCGCAAACATGGTCAAATTCGCCTCCATCTTTAATATTGAGCCGTTTGAACTGCTTAAACCTGCCGACGCTCCCCCGCCGGCTGTTTCCGCATTGTTATTGCGGTACAATGACGATGTGGTTAAACACCTCTCCGACTCGCTCAAACAGGTATTCCGTTATTATTACAAGGAGCCTCAACAGGAGGAAAACGTGTTAGCCGCGGAAGCTGACCCGCAATGATTTGAGATACGGTTTTACAGGGTTCCCAGGTGGCGATGTATCAAATCCAGTTTGAGGCTGCGAAGTTTTTCGGTAATGGACACCTTGTAGCCGTGGGGGTTAAGCAGGCGCTTATAGGTGGAATCAAATGTTTCCAGATCGGCGGCTGAAAAGGAGCGAATTTCTTCCAAGGACGGCTGCGG
>JGI24695J34938_10002313_pt1 | contig 14660 bp, 12 predicted proteins | sample TergutCo191P3_FD_34938 | JGI IMG/M metagenome (IMG submission 34938) | reverse complement strand
GCTGCCGCCGCGCCGATAATCAGTATGCTGAAGGATAACCCGCTGATTAAAAACAGCCTTATCCGTTTCGCCGCGCGCGGAAATATCGAAGCGGCTCTTTTACCCGAAGATACCGGCGGAACGTTTGCCGCCGCATGGGACATGAGGTTCCTTTCTCCGCTTTTACGCATTCTTCCGACAATTTCCGGTTTAATAAATATACCGAATTTGTATTATGTGACATCCGGAAATAATTCTCGGTTTGAATACCGCATGGATGACATGACAATTTTTATCGGTCCTTACCGTAATCTGCTTTTTATCACGGACAGCCGCAGACTTTATGAATCGCGCTCTTCACTTCACTCCGGACATGAAGCCGCTTTCAATATTATAAAGCCCTCGTCATATAACGCGGCTCTTGTGCTATCTAACGAATTTATCAGCGGACTGTTAGCTGATCAGGATGAAGGTATCGCGGCAATCATGAACAATATCGAATTTGATTCAAAGGTCGAAGCGGGTCTTTCGGTATATCCCAGAAAACTTGAATTTCATCTTGCCGCTCCGCTTTCGTCGGGTCAGGCCAATTTAAGCCGCATTCTGGGACAGCGCTCGCGGGTTCCGGGCATGGCGGAGCGCATTCCGGCGGACGCGCAGTACGCGACAATTCTTTCCGCCGGTACGTTAAACGAACTTTATCAAACCGCGCTTGTGTTTACTCCCGATCTTGACGGCGCGCTTAGAACCGCGGACAGCGCGTCGCGTCTTCTTTTGGGAGTATCGTTAAACGATTTATTGTTTTCATGGACAGGCGATGAGTTTGCCGTTTTCGGAATCGAAGGAAGGCCTCATCCCGTTTACGCGATACAAATTTCCGACGAAAAAAAGCGCGATGAAATTTTTACCAGAGCTTTCAGATCGCTTGTACTTAACGAAGACGCCAGATTGAATCTTGACGGAACAAGAATTCCGCGCATTATGCTTCCGGATTTTCTGCAGTCTCTTTTAAAACATTGGAACATAGTTCTTCCTTCTCCGTATTATATCGTTCACAGAGATTATTTTCTTGCCAGCGAATCAGCCGAAGCGCTGCTTTCCGCGTTACGCGCCATGCAGAGAAACGACGTGCTTCCCAAAACTGCGGAATGGCGCAGCATTGCGGGCGGAAGATCGACGGCGACAGCTTTCAGCCTTTATTATTCGCTTGATTTGACTGTTCCTTTTTTCCTGAAAAACAACACGGCATTCAGCGAATTTCTTTCGCTTTACAGGCAGGGGCTTGCGCGCATGAGCATAAACAGGGGCATAGTCGAAGTTTCGCTCGTTCTTGTTCCCGGCTCGGGAAGCGGCGTTAATCTCGCAAGCGGTTATCCGATTAATATCGGCGCGAATCCGTCGAACCGCGTTTACGGAGGAGCGGGAAAAATCTTTTTTTCATCCGGAACCGGCGCTTATTCGCTTGACATGTCAGATAACACAATTCATGAGCTGCCTAATCAGGGAACACACTGGATTATTTCCCCGGATAACGAAGCTTCTCCCGCAAACGCATGGGTAGTTACAGATCGAGGGCGCGTAACGCTCGTTGACGGAAACATGGAACCTGCAAACGGCTTTCCAGTTCTTACGGGATTAAGGCTCTCTTCGCCTCCCGCGGTTTTTGACGGCAGGCTTTATCTCTGCGACGAAAACGGCGGTGTTCGTTTTATAAATCCAAACGGCTCTCAGGGAGGCTGGGATACAGAATTTACCGCTGCTCTGCGATCTCCTCCTTCTTTTTTGACTCTCCGGCTTTCAAGAAATAATTTAAGAACTTTCTCGGCGGTTTATCCGAAAAGTTTCTTCGGAGAAATCTGGCTTCTTGACGCTGACGGAAATCCTCTGCCCGCCTGGCCTGCTCCGATTTCTGTCAGCAATGAAGAAGATGAATCCGACATCGGCGTCGGTTTCGGATCGCCGCTTTTATTTGCACATAACAGCCGTGTCCTGACCGCGTTTGTAAATCAATCTGGACAGCTTTTAATTTATGACGAAAGCGCTGTTCCTGTTTCTCCGTTCCCTTTAATGCTGGAAGGAATTTTTTATCATCAGCCGGTTTTTGACGGCGAATATTTATGGCTTATATCTTCCGAAGGATATTTTTTCAGGGTAAGCATTGACGGCGAAGTTTTGTCGCAGCAGATTCATGATTTCTCTGTAATTGAGGAAGGATACATTACCGTCTTTGATTACGACAACGATAAAATTCCCGAAATATTTATAACAAGCGACGGCAACGCGCTTTACGGTTTTACACGTAACTTTCGTTCTCTGGAAGGTTTCCCTCTTCCAATTTGGGGAAAGCCCGTTTTTATTCCGGCGCAGGGAAGCAAAAAGGCAGAAATTTTCGGCATAGGAATGAGCGGGCGGCTGTATCGTTATCAGTTTAGGTAAAGTCTGTCTATAATGTGGACATATACAATATTACGGCGGGAGTCAATATGAAAATATTAGTTAAATTTGTTTTAATTATTGCGGTGATATTTTCTTCGTGCGTATCAACCCGCGATATAACGATTACAGGCGCGTCTCACAGGACAGAATCCGAGATGAAACTATCGGAGCTTGTTTCTGTTATTGTACCGCTCGAAGCTTCGCAGCGAATGACTCCCGACGGAAATAATCCGCGAAGCCGCCAAAACGAAATAGCTCTGGCGCGTCAGGCTGTTACGCGCATGGAAAGGGAATCTTCCGCCGATCATGATTACACAGGACAGCTTGCCGCCTGGTCGGGAAGGCTTGCTCTGCTCGAAGGAAGATTTTCGGAAGCACAGCGCCTTTACAGGCAGTCAATCGCGGCGTCACCCGCAAACATTCCCGCGGTAATTTTAAATATCCGCATGGAAGGAGACGCGGCAAAAAGACTCGAAATGATCGACAGAGAACTCTCGTTGTTAAACGCAAGAGCTCCGGGAACCGGCGAATTAAATATCGAAAAAGGACGCGCTCTTTCCGATCTGGAACGCTTTTCCGAATCCGCGGGCGCTTTTGACATTGCGTTCTCTTCGGGTATTGATAATGTTTACCGCGCGAGTTATGCCGGTTCGAGAAGCCGCGCGTGGGATTTGCGCAACACATCGGGCGTCGCCGCGGGAACCATGAACATGCTTGGCAGAGAATCGATTACATGGAATGACTGCATAACGCTTACAAATAACGAAACCCAGCTTCTCCGTTTTCTGACAGCCGGCAGAAATATAAGCGACGCCGAAATATTTTCCCGCCTTGTCGAACGCGGCTTTATTCCGTACACACAGGATATCGGCATTCTTGACTGGCCGTCGGCAAGACCCAGAGCAACAGAAATCGTCACACGCGCCGGAGCCGCGTATTTTATTTGGCATTTATACGCCGAATCTCGCGCCGACCGCGGACTGCTGACACGCTATTCGGCACGTTATGCGTCAGGCTCAAATCCCCGCAGCCCAATCACCGATGTACCCGCGCTCTCTCCTTTTTTTGATTCAATTCTCGGCAGCGTCGAAACAGAATTAATGTCCCTCCCCGACGCGCGGAATTTCCGGCCCGCCCAGCAGATACGCGGCACAGAATTACTTACGATTTTAAAAAGAATTGACAGATGATATTTGACGATATATAAAAAAAATGTTATCATTAAGATAGCTATTGATCTGGATTTTCCGGCGCCGATGTCGGCAGGAGCCGCCGGAATCTAATCCTGTATCACCTGTTTTTACAGGCTGAAAATCTGTCCTCCTGCCAAAGGGTGGAAAGATGTATAAAAGAGAAGTTGATTTAATGGATGAGACTGTTTTTCCAAGAGAGTCGATCTATCTTTCAAAAGAAAACCCAAATCCGCGCTCAAGAGAGATTCCGAGGCAATCAATATCTGATGAAGATATCGTCGCTGCTGTTTCCGCTGATATGATAAATTCCTTGGGAGTTGAGCTTGAGCCTTAATTTATGCAATCATGTATTATTTGACTACTGTTATCAGCAAAATCCGAATGATTCATATATATTTGATAACGCGACAAATGATTTTAAGCTAAGAAATAAAAATGACGCAATTGACGCGATTCTCGGGGTGTTGAGGCAAATCTATTCCAATATCGTTACACATCATAATGTAAGATTGCGTGACCCTGATTGTAATATTATTTTACTTGATCAAGCATTAATTAAATATTCGAGAGATATTTACGGCGGCAAACGTCTTCAAGCCAGAATAGATAATAATACCCAATTAACAACAACGTCAAAAAAAAATCTTTTAAAATTCGCAGATTATGGATTAAAGATTGAATCCACTTCTCCTTACATACACAGAGAAGTTGCAATATTATTATATTGGCTTTCTATAATAAAACCATTTTCTATCGAGCCCAGTTATAATTCCATAAAAGCATTAGGACTCGCCGGAAAATTTCATAATGAATATATGTCATATCTTTTAATTCAATCATCGTTACGTTTATTTAATTTAAGATTGACCCTCCATGAAAAACCAATAAATTTCAGTGAATTTTTATATGATCTTCATTACAGGAATTTATCAAGATCATCTCTTGAGTTATTTCTTAATCAATACATTGATGATATTCCGTGAAAATAACATATAAAAACATTTTATCCATTTTAATTTTATTTACAATAATATTTTTCTTAAATTGTACAAATAAGACTGCGCAAAAACAAGATTTTACTCTAAAAGATACATTATCAGTGTTTTTACTGAATAATGAAAAAGGAACTTTTTTTTGTATACCGATTCAATATATAGATAATTTTCATATTAATAGTTTTGAATTTATTAATGGCGTAATTAATATCGGCGATTATGAAATTCCATTAAGAAGGGATGAAATTAATATCTCTGTGTATCTTAATAAAAATACAGACGAAAAAGGCAGTTCCGACAGCGGTTTTGATTTGATTTATTCGGAAGAAAATGGAAAAATATTACTCTCAAAAATGAATGAATTATTTTCCGAAGAATAATTGAAAAATGACGAAAACTTTATTCATTATTACATATTTATAGAAAAATATTTAAAAAATAATAATACAGAAAAAATAAATATTGAATATAATAATGGAAATGTCCGCTCACGTTTTGAAGTATGGTACGATTTGATTATTGATAACGAACAGCAAAACGGAAACGGAATAATGGATAATTTTGAATTATATAACGGATTAGCTATAGACCCTCAGCAGTTTCCTCCTAACCTAAATTTCTTTAGGGTTAAATATTTTTAGAAATAAAACCGATGACGCAATTGCGTCATAAAGCATCTATTTCGTAAAATTTATTATATGGAATCGATAATTGTAAATCCGCACCCGACACGCGCTGAACTTACAGATGTGGCGTGACGGTACAGACGCTGTCATGCTTTCAAGTGAAACGACAGTAGGCGCGTATCCTGTCGAGGTTGTAAAAATTTTGTAGAATATATAAAATATTTCTCCAAATGCTTGAAAATAATTATAAAAAGCGATATATTGTCTAATATATTATAAGAACCGCCGGAGATTATTCTTAAACAGTTACTTCTCGGTGCAGGCTGAATATATATCAATTAATTTTGAATCTTTTATTCCTACGTTGTGGGAAATCCGCCACTGAGGCGGCATAATAAACGTGTTACCCGCGGAACAGGGTAACGCAAAAGGAGTTTTTCTGTCATGAAAAACAAATCAAAATTTTTAACAGCTATGCGTGTCATAGCAATTATCGCCATTGCTGCGATAACCGGATTTTCGATAATCGGATGCAAAAAGAGCGAAGGTTCACAAAGCGCTTCCGGTTCAGTTTCGGCGGCTGTTTCTTCAAACGGAACATCGTCAACCGCTTCTTCAGGCAGCGGAAGCGCAGCCAGGTTCCTTGATGAATATGAAAAATTTATTAATGAATCCTTGTCAATAATTCAAAAGATGATGACAGGAGACGCTGACGCGATGTTACAAGCTGAATCACTGGAAGCAAGACTTGACGATATGGTAGAAAAGTTTAATAATCTTTCCGATTCTGATTTTACTCCTGCGCAATTATTGAAGTATGAAGAATTAACTGACAAATTTACAAACGCGTTTAGTTTCTAAAAATTTTTGCCGGGGATGTTCCAAAACTAAAGCTGGTTTCGGAACATCCTCCGCTGTCTGTTGAAGCGTTTATCTTTCCTCCAAAAAAAAAAGACTTGGCGGCAGACAGCGTTTTTCCCCTTTGAATACAATCCGGTTCTTATTTGTTTTAAATCCCATTTATGCTAAAATTAATAAAACAAGGAGAACCCCATGGATCTTAAAAAACACGAATTCTGGTTTATCGCAGGCAGCCAGGATCTTTACGGTGACGAAACTTTAAACCAGGTTGCGCAGCACGCACGGATTATAACTGATGATTTTAATAAAGATTCACATATTCCGGGAACTGTGGTTTTAAAACCGACCGCTGTTACACCTTCGGGAATCCGCGGTCTTTTTGAAGAAGCCGCCGCCTGCGCTTCCTGCGCAGGTATTATCACATGGATGCATACTTTCTCGCCGTCGAAAATGTGGATACAGGGGCTTTCGATAAACCGCAAACCGCTTTTACATCTGCACACTCAATACAACCGCGATATTCCGTGGTCTTCTATCGATATGGATTTTATGAATCTGAATCAATCGGCGCACGGCGACAGAGAGCACGGTTACATTCATGCACGTATGAAACTGCCGAGGAAAGTTGTTGCGGGTTTCTGGCAGAATGATGAGCTTCGCCGTCGAATCGGGGTTTGGATGCGGGCTGCCGCGGCGAAACATGACGGTATTAACAAAGTGGTTATGCGCTTCGGCGATAACATGCGCGAGGTCGCCGTAACTGAAGGCGATAAAATCGAAGCGCAGATCAAAATGGGCTGGCAAGTGAATACCTGGGGAATCGGCGATTTGGCGGAACGTTACGCGAAAGTAAGCTGCGCGCAGGCTGAGAAACTTGCTGGTGAATACGCCGCGTCTTACGATTTTGCTCCTGATTTAAAAAATCCCGGTAAGGCAAAAGATGCGATGCTTGAGCAGGCAAAGATCGAAATCGCTCTTAAAGAAATGCTCAATAAGGAAAACGCAGGCGCTTTTACGACAACGTTTCAAGACTTGCACGGTCTTCCGCAGCTTCCCGGTCTGGCGGCTCAGCGGCTCATGGAGCAGGGGTACGGCTTCGGCGCGGAAGGCGACTGGAAGCAGTCAATGCTTACGCGGAGCGCGAAAGTTATGGCTGCCGGTTTGAAAGGCGGCGTTTCATTTATGGAAGATTACACTTATCACTTTGAACCCGGCAAAGAAGCGGCGCTCGGCGCGCACATGCTGGAGATTTGTCCTTCAATCGCCGAAGGCAGACCGCGCATCGAAGTGCATCCCCTTGGAATCGGAGGCAAGGCTGATCCCGCCCGCATGGTGTTTAATGCCGCTCCCGGGCAGGCGGTTCTCGCGACGCTTGTTGATCTCGGCAGCCGTTTTAGGATGATAGTCAACGAAGTAGAAACAATAAAAATCGAAAACGAAATGCCACGTCTTCCCGTCGCCCGAGCTTTATGGAAACCATATCCGAATCTCCGCGACTCAGCGGAAGCGTGGATACTCTGCGGCGGCACTCATCACTCGGTGTACAGCACAGCTTTAACCGCCGAATATTTCCGTGACTGGGCGGAAATCTGCGGCATCGAATTTGTGTTGATCGATAAAAACACAAATGTAAATAGATTAAAAGATGAGTTAAGATGGAGCGAAGCGTATTGGAAATAATTATAAGGATTAATTATGAGTGTTTATAAAAATCTTCGCGAAGAGGCTTATGAGGCTAACATGGAGATTATGCGAAAGAGCCTTGCGATTTATACCTGGGGGAATTCTTCGGCGTTTGATCCTGACAAGGGGGTGTTTGCGATAAAGCCTTCGGGTGTCGGGTATGATCAGCTTACTCCCGATTCGATGGTGCTCCTTGATCTTAACGGGAATATTATCGAAGGAAAATTGAAACCGTCTTCGGATACAAAAACACATTTGGTTTTATATAAAAATTTTTCGCATATACGCGGCGTCACTCACACTCATTCTACATTTGCGGTTGCATGGGCGCAGGCGGGAAAGGCTGTTCCTGTTTTCGGGACTACTCACGCCGATCACGGAACGGAAAAAATAATTTGCACGGAGTTTATGAGCGAAGAAGCTGTAAAAAATAATTACGAACTCGAAACCGGAAATTTAATTATCGATACATTCAAAAAAAATAATCTTGATCCGGCTCATTCAAACATGGTTCTGGTCGCGGGGCACGGTCCCTTCACATGGGGAAGCAGCGCAGCTCAGTCTGTTTACAACAGCGTTGTAATGGAAGAGATTTGCAAGATGGCATATCTCACTGTTACTATCAATCCGCTTGCGAAATCTCTGCCTGATCATATAATTAAAAAACACTGGGAACGCAAGCACGGGAAAAACGCTTATTACGGACAGGAGTAAATATGAAAGCAAAGATAACGCTTCATAAAGAATTTTCGATCGGGGAAACTGACAAACGTTTGTATGGATCTTTCATTGAGCATTTAGGGCGCGCTGTGTACACGGGCATTTACGAACCGGGACATCCTCAGGCGGACAGCGAAGGTTTTCGCGTCGATACGGCGCAGCTTGTAAGGGAGCTTGATGTCTCTGTTATTCGTTACCCCGGAGGCAATTTTGTTTCCGGCTACAATTGGGAAGACGGAGTGGGAAACGCGAAAGACCGCCCGATGCGTCTTGACCTTGCGTGGTTTACAAAAGAGAGCAACAGGTTCGGCACGAATGAATTTGCTTCGTGGGCAAAAAAAGTAAACGCCGAAGTTATGATGGCAGTAAATCTTGGCACACGTGACGCAAGAGCCGCGGGGAATCTTTTGGAGTATTGCAACTTTCCCGGCGGCAGTTTTTACAGCGATCTTCGAAAGAGCCACGGCGTAAGCGAGCCGCACAATATTAAACTGTGGTGTCTCGGCAACGAGATGGACGGTCCCTGGCAAATCTGCGGACGCACCGCAGATGAATACGGAAGGGCAGCGGTTGAAGCCGCCAAGATTATGAGGTGGACTGATCCTTCGATCGAACTTGTCGCGTGCGGAAGCTCGCATTCCGGTATGCTGACTTTCGGCGACTGGGAAAAAACTGTTATTGAACACGCTTACGATCATGTCGATTATATTTCGCTTCATACATATTTCGCCGACAGGGAAAATGATATCCCGAATTTTCTGGCGCGCAGCCTCGACATGGATCGTTTCATAAAATCTGTCGCAGGCATCTGCGATTTTATGAAAATAAAAAAGAAAAGCAAAAAGACGATCAATCTTTCGTTTGATGAATGGAATGTCTGGTATCATTCAAACGAAGCGGATCAAAAAAGTGAAAAATGGCAGGAAGCTCCGCCGCTCCTCGAAGATATTTACACAATGGCTGACGCGCTTGTCGTGGGATGTATGCTGATCACTCTTTTAAAAAACGCTGACCGCGTAAAAATCGCATGTCTTGCGCAGCTTGTAAATGTTATCGCGCCGATCATGACAGAAAAAAACGGCGGAGCGTGGCGGCAGACAATCTTCTATCCGTTTAAAGACGCCTCGCTTTACGGCCGCGGCACTGTGCTTCTCTGCCCGGTCAATGTTGATCAATATGACTCAAAAGAATTCTGCGATGTTCCGTACCTTGAAGCAGTCGGAGTTCACAACGCGGAAAAAAAAGAAATTGTTATTTTCGCTGTGAATAGAAATTTAAAAGAAGCAATTGATCTGGTAGCGGAAATTTCCGGCTGCGGCGAAATGGAATTGATCGAGCACTCGGTTCTTTGCAATAATGACTTGAATATTACAAACTCAATTAAAGAAGAAAAAGTAAAACCTGTAAAACAATCAGGCGGTAAACTGGAAAGCGGCGCTGGTTCAAAAAAATTATCGGCTTCGCTTCCTGCGGCTTCCTGGAATGTGATAAGATTAAAAACTTTTATAGGAGAAAATTAAAATGAAAAAAACAATCCCTTTATCTTCGATCCGCATTAACGATTCATACTGGAACAAATACACAAAGCTGATTCCTGAAAAAGTAATTCCGTATCAATGGGAAGTTTTAAATGATCGTCAGGAGGGAGCGAGCCTGAGTTACTGCATAAAAAATTTCCGAACAGCCGCGCAGTTTATATCCGGCGGAGGCAAGGAAAAAGGCAGGCAGCAGGGAATGGTCTTTCAGGATTCTGACGCGGTAAAGTGGCTTGAAGCTGTAGCGTACAGCCTTGCCGGCAAGCCCGATCCCGAGCTTGAAGAAACTGCCGACGAAGTGATTTCTTTAATCGGGAAAGCTCAGGAGAAAGACGGCTACTTTAATACTTTTTTTACGCTCAACCGTCCCGAAGATAAATGGCAGAATTTAACCGAGGGTCATGAGCTTTACTGCGCGGGTCATTTAATCGAAGCGGCTGTTGCGTACTTCGAGACTACCGGAAAAAAACCGCTGCTTGATATCGCTTGCAAGTTTGCCGACCTAATTTGTAAAACTTTCGGATCGAAGGATGGACAGATGCACGGTTATCCAGGACATCCTGAAATCGAACTTGCTCTTGTAAAACTTTACCGCGTGACAAATAAAAAACAATATTTGGAAACCGCGAAATATTTTATTGACACGCGCGGAGGGCAGCCGAATTATTTTCTGGAAGAAAAAAAACGTCCCGGCTTTAAACATATATTCGGAGAATCGTTCGGGTTTGAGCCGAAATATTTTCAGTCGCATCTTCCGGTGCGCGAGCAGGACACAGCCGAAGGACACGCGGTGCGGGCTTTGTATTTGTACTGCGCGATGGCGGATTTGGCGGAAGAGTATAACGACGAAAGCCTTCTTAATCAGTGCAAAATTCTTTGGGACAACATCGTGCAGAAGCGGATGTATGTGACAGGCAGCGTCGGATCATCGGGACACCTTGAACGTTTTACTGTCGATTACGATCTTCCCAACGACGCGAATTATTCCGAGACTTGCGCGTCAATCGCTCTTGCGATGTTCGGTCAGAGAATGGCGAAAATTACAGGCGATGCCTCTTACTTTGATATAGTTGAACTTGCGCTTTACAATTCCGTAAGAAGCGGCATCTCGCTTGACGGCGAAAAATATTTTTACGTTAACCCGATGGAAGTTTGGCCCGAAGTCTGTATCGATCATGTTTCTAAATCTCATGTAAAGCCTGTGCGCCAAAAATGGTTTGACTGCGCCTGCTGTCCGACAAATGTCGCGCGCACTCTTACAAGCCTTGGTCAGTACATTTATTTTTTGGAAGGCGATGAATTATTTATCAACCTGTTTATACAAAACGAAACTTCGTTTGATGTGAACGGAAAAAAAGTAAGCGTGTTTATGACAACTGATTATCCGAAAACCGGAATTGTAAAAATTAAAGTTAAAACTGATGATCCGCTTTCGTTAAATATCAGGATACCTTCGTTCGCCGAAGAATTTTCCGCCGGGGTAAACGGCATCCAGCTTTTTGAAGATGACGAAGATGATAAACCATGGGAAGTGATCAGCAGTCCCGATTCTGACATTACATGCGAGAAGAAAAAAAATTATCTGCGCATGGCGAACGTAAAAAGCGGCGACGAAATTACAATTTCGTTTTTTGTTAAACCGCGGATCATTTACGCGAACCCGAAAGTTCATTACAACTGCGGAAAAATTGCAATAGCCAGGGGCCCCGAAATTTTCTGCCTTGAAGAATGTGACAACAGCGAAAACCTTTCGGCATTTTCCATCGACACTTCCGTTCCGCTGACTGAGCAATGGCGCGGCGACCTGCTCGGCGGAATCATGACGATTAAGGCAAAGGGAAAAAAATTGATCACGCCGAATGAACCGCAGTCGTTCTCGGAAAAATTCTCTCCGCGTTACGAAAACGCGGAGTTAACCGCTGTACCTTACGGCTCATGGTGCAACCGCAAACCCGGCGAAATGTTAGTGTGGATTAGAGCTTAACAATTTCCCAGACTCTTTTTAAGGTGTCTCTCATTACAAATGGCGGGTGCCGGTTAATTTCTCCGCCTGTGTCCCACAGCACCGGGCAGATGCCGTAGTTTAAACTTATCTGCGTAACCGCCGCCATCCATTTGATGCGGGAATCATCATCCTTGTTTTTAAGGCTGACTCCGTACTCGCCCATGATTACAGGGATGCCTTTATCAAGGAAAGTAACTTTTAATTTGTTGTATTGTTTTTTCAAATCTTCGTAATCCGTAAAGTTTCCCCATGTGTCTCTGAAACCCCAGCTGTTATCGCGTTCTTCGGCGATTGTAAAAACGCTTGGGTCGTAATAATGAACCGATAAAATCAAACGATGATCGATTGTGTCGCCGGGCATTTTAAAAAGAGGATCGACGCTGTCGTTAATATCTGTCCAATAACCGGCGATTAATAAAAATCTATTTTCGTTTCCAGCCGTGCTTCGGACTGTGTCAACAAAAGTTTGATTCAGCATGTTCAGTCTGTCATATGCGTCGCTTTTGCCTATTACTCCTCTTCTGTTCCACAGATCGTCAAAGCCGACTTCGTTCATTGATTCGAAAATTAATTTATCCTGAGCAACGCCGGAAAATCTTTCCGCTGCCTGTCTCCACACCGATGCAAATTGAGCTGTTACTCTTTCGGGTTCTTTGCTTGCGCCGAGTATCCAGCTTTTATCGGCATGACCGCCGTCGTGATGAATGTTTACAATACAATACAAATCTTCTTCTAAAATCCATTTAACAACTTCTTCCACCCGATCCATGCGGTTGGGGCATTTGCCGCAGTTAAAAACGCATGTGCCGATTTTGTAATCGGGCGCGCTTCCCATGTACTCAGCCCATGTTACAGGCAGGCGTATCGATTTATAACCGTAATTTTTTAAAGCCTTGATAAAATCGCGGGTTATGTTCGGATTACCCCATCCGTTTTCTCCCGAGTGCCAATCATGCGTTCCGATCGCGTCAAGCGTATTGCCTATATTGATCGCGATCCCCATATTCTGCACAAACGCCATTGCGGGGTTATCAGGCAGATTTTCTTTTATGCTTGCCGGAATAAATCTAAGCGCGTCTTCCTGCAAAGGATCCGAACCTGTTTGATTATTTCCCTTCGGTTTACACATCACAACCGATAAAATAATAATAACGATAAATAGAAATTTTAATTTTTTCATTTTATTTTCCTTATTCGACAATTTCCCAGACTCTCTTTAACGTATTTCGCATCACGTACGGAGAACGCCGGTTGATTTCTCCGCCTGTGTCCCATAACACTGGGCAGATGCCGTAATTTAAACTTATCTGCGTAACGGCAGCCATCCATTCGACGCGCGAGCTTTCGATTTTATTTTTGAATGCAACTCCGTATTCACCCATAATTACAGGAATGCCTTTATCAAGATAATTTGTTTTTAATTTATCATATTCATTTTTTAAATGATTATAATCCGAAGCGGTGCCCCATGAATCCCTGAAACCCCAGCTGTTATTTCTTTCTTCGGCAATACAAAAAGTGGAAGGATCGTAATAATGAACGGAAAGTATAAGGCGATGATCTATTGTATCCTCAGGCATTTTAAAAAGAGGGTCGCAGCTGTGTCCGATATTTGTCCAATAACCCGCTATCAATAAAAAACGATCTTCGTTTCCCTGAACGCCGCGGACAGTATCTACAAAAGTTTGATTTAAAGCATTTAAAAGATCGAACGCTTGTTTTTTGGTGCCGCTTCCTCCTCCCCATTGTCCCCATACATCATCAAATCCTACTTCGTTCATCGACTCAAAAATTAATTTATCCGACGCGCCGGCAAATCTTACGGCAATCTGTTTCCATATTTTTATAAATTGATCTTTAGCTGTATCAAAATTTTTTGACGCGTTTAAAATCCAGCTCTTGTCGGAATGACCGCCGTCATGATGCAGATTAATAATGCAGTACATGTCTTCGTCTAAAATCCACTTTACAACTTCGGCGGCGCGATCCATCCGGTTGGGGCAGTTTCCGCAGTTAAATACGCATTTTCCGATTGTATAATCAGGAGCCGCTCCAATGTATTCCGCCCATGTTACCGGAAGGCGAATTGATTTATATCCGTAATTTTTTAATGCCTTTATAAAAGATTGAGTAATATTCGGATTACCCCATCCGTTTTCTCCGGCATGCCAGCTGTTCGATCCGATTGCGTCAAGCGTATTGCCTATGTTGATCGCGATTCCCATGTCTCTTACAAATTTCATCGCTTCGTTATCCGGCAAAGCGCCGGTAATATTGCCGGGAAAATTTGAAGGCAATACAACATCATCAAAATTACTGTTTGTGCCGTTTGTATTTGTCTGATCGCCGTTTGTCGTGCATGTTACAATAGAAAAAATAAAAAAGACAGAAAAAAATATTAAAAAAATTTTCATTTTACTTCCTGATTTTACGGCACTTTAATATCAGATAACGAGTAATTACTGTAAACAGCTCTCATCATCGCTTCTACAACCGCTTCGGCGTAGTCATCCGCCGGAGCTCCCGTATCGCGGTCGATAAGCCCGAATTTTTCCGAGCCGTACCCGAAGCCGCCGTTATCCCAGTAGAAAGGAACGAATCCGCAGTCGACCGCGTATTTTGTTATA
>JGI24695J34938_10002312_pt1 | contig 14667 bp, 14 predicted proteins | sample TergutCo191P3_FD_34938 | JGI IMG/M metagenome (IMG submission 34938) | reverse complement strand
CGACAAAACGCACAGGCAACGCGGAAGCTCTTCCCATTTTTAAAATTACGGCGGGGATAACAGGCGGCAATACGCAAAGCCCGCTTATTATTACAGAGAGGGGAAACCTTGCGGGTTTTCTTCTCAATTCGGGAGCCAGACTTCAAACAAGAGCGAATGAACTTTCACCTCACGAGTCCAGGATAATGATCGCAAAACAGGTTTTGATGAATTATGAAAAAGAAAACAAAGAAAATAATAGCAAGTGCATACTGCAGCAGAAAGATTCAATATACTTTTTTGATACCGGACATATCGAATTTAAGGGAGTAATGATTCCAACCTGTGAAGTTGTTTTTGAGAAAAAAGAACGATACAAGGAAAACTTTGAAGAAGAAATGCTGAAACTTCTTTCGTCCATCCGCGATAATCTTTGGGAGCAGCGTATTTATCAGGATTTAATGGAGCTTCTAACGAAGGTCGCTCAATGTATGCCGAACTTTACTGTAACGCCTGCCCATCCTGTTCAAGGGTTAAAAACTATTAATAATGATTCGTATGTTTCGCTTTGCCGTCTTGCGATTAAAGCATATTGCGTTAACGAAGACTATTACGCCGCTGTTGATTTTTTAAATACNCTTTTGGATTTAAGCGAAAAAATTAACGGTTTTGACAGGCTAATTCTGGATTATCTTAGGGGAGTGACGGAGAAATATCAGCTTCTTTTAAATGCCTTTGAGAAACATATCGACAGGGAAGTTGAAGATAAAGCCGCCGCCATTTTTCACAGCGATCATTATAAAACATGGATTGCCGCCAAAAATGGAGCGCAGATATACGAGAAACTCCGGGGAATCGGCAGGAAAAGCAAGGAACTTACAAAAAAGAAAAACCTGTGGCTTAACATGCTGCTGCAAAATAAAGAAAAAATGGAATTTACGCTTTATTCCGGCAAGAAGTAATATTAAACATAAATCGTATTAAACATCCTATTCTGTTCGCGGGATTCTTTTTCCTTTTAGAAAAATCAGCAATAAAATGGCGGCTAACAATGATAAAAAAGCTCCAAAGATAAATGGAATTTTGGCTCCAAATCCAGTCCATAAAACGCCTGCTATAACGCTTGCAGGAAGGAGAGCTGCTCCCGCTATTGTTGAATGAAGCCCTAACATGGTTCCTTTTAATTCTGTGGGAGCGATTTCCGCTACAAAGGCTCTTTCTACCCCTGCTATCATCGCGGTGTAAAGTCCGTAAAGGATAAACACCGCAATAAATGAAAAGCGGCTTTGGGCGAAGGCGAACCCAAAATAGCATATCGCAAAGACAATGTAGCCCGGAACAAGAAGGTTTTTTCGCCCGATTTTATCGGATAGTTTTCCAAGAGGAACAGAAAAAGCGGCGGCGACAGCGTGATAAAGCAAAAATAATAAAATGACATTTAAGTCGTTAAATCCCGCGTCGCTTGCTTTTAGTATCATAAACGCTTTTGATGAGTTTCCCAATGTAAAAATAAAAACAATTGCAAGGTATAGTTTTAACTGATTGTCAATATTTTTTATATTTTTCCAAAATGGCTGGGGCTGCGTTTTTTGCGCGGTATCCTCTGTTCTTTTTTTTTCTTTAACAAAAATAAACATAAAAAGACCCAGGACAGCCGGAATCATGGAAAGAGCGAAAAGTTTTTTATAATCATACTCGCCGCCAGAATTACTCATCAGTATATAAATAATAAAAATGCCAAAAGCGGCTCCTGCCATATCAAGCGCTTTGTGAAAGCCGAACGCCTTACCCATGTTTTGCTTTCCCGCGCTTTCGCTTACAAGAACGTCGCGGGGAGATGTTCGTATGCCTTTTCCTAGTCTGTCTATACAGCGGGAGGCAAGAATTCCCATCCATGAGGACGCGAATATAAGTCCTATTTTATAAATTAAACCCGCCGCGTAACCTGTAAAAGCGATTAATTTCTTTTTTTGGAATCTGTCTGTAAGATAACCTGAATAGACTTTAAGAAGGCTTGCGAGGCTTTCGGCTATCCCTTCGATTATTCCAATCAGAACGTGAGATGCGCCGAACGCTCCCACAAGATACAGCGGAATAAGTGGGTATACCATCTCTGTGCTTAAATCTGTAAAGAAACTTATTAAACCTAAAAAGAAAATATTTAACATGATAGTTGAATCAATATAATCGTAATTGCGAATAATATCAATGTTTTGGATTTTTACTAATAAACGGCGAATGGAACAATTTCTGTAATTTGAACGCGAAACCGGGCAGAGGCTGCCCATCGTCCCGAATCCATGAAAAACCTGGGGAAGGCTGCAAGGCTGATAAATCCTGTTACCTCTTTTGGACGATTTCTTTCGCTGCCTCTTAGCATGGAACGAAGAGCGCTTCTTGCCGCGTCTTCCAGCGCCATTTTTTTAACGGCAAGCCAGCCCGGATATTCTTCAAGCATTACAGGACCGTAACCAATCGCCTGCGCGTTTCGTATAGAACCTGTTCTCCATGTTTGCATTCTTCGCTGATGACTGTCATTTAAGTGATAGTCTGCCCACATTCTAAAGCGCATATCGGCTACTGATGTGTTTGTTATTTTCATTGCGCTGTCGCCTGATTGAATCGATCCAAGAAGTTCAAGTTCCAGGTTTTCCTCGATTTGCCTTGCTCTCTCTCCGACATCATAATGGAAAGACCAGCCGAAAATCATCGCAGAAAAAAACAGGGAGGCTTCATCAAGCGCTCTTTGACCTGCGGAAGGTACGCTTAAAGGATATTCATCGTCTATGTGACCTGCGTAAATCGGTTCTAGATCGATATATACTTCGCCTCTTATAACATTGGCGTGATTCCCCCACTCAAGACCCTGTGCGAAAAGGGAGAATGACCCAAAAGTCAGTATAAGGATTGATACCCAAAAGAGACGCATATTATATTTTCGGTATTCTTTTAGCCAAGCTCAATTGCGCGTTTCCAGGCGGCTTGTACGGCATTTTTCACAGTTTTTTGGAACGCGCCGTCTTCTAGAGCGGCAATTCCTGCCAATGTGGTGCCGCCCGGGGATGTTACCATAGCTGTAAGCTCAGAAGGCTCTTTACCTGTCTCTGTAATCATGGCGGCGGCTCCAAGAACCGTTTGAACGGCATAATGAATCGCCTTGTCTCTTGATAAACCGGCGCTTACGCCTCCGTCCGCAAGAGCGTCAATAAAAAGATAGACAAAAGCGGGACCGGAACCTGAAAGACCTGTAACAGCGTTCATATATTGTTCATTGATTCTGTCAACCATGCCCGCGCCCATGAGAAGTTTTTCGAGCTCGTCGATTTTTTCTGGCGGCACTTCCGGCGAAGAAGACATAAGAATCATTCCCTTGCCGATTAAAGCGGGAGTATTTGGCATTATACGCACGACAGGCGCTTTTACATCTGGTGTTAATGCACCTTGCGTTTCTTCGCTGATTGCGGATTGAATTTTTTCTATCGACCATCCTGCTGCCATTGAAACCAAAACAGGGCTTTTGCCTTTTTTATTTTTTACTGCGTGGGAAATTTCTGAAAGCACCGCCTTGAGTACTTGCGGTTTTACAGCGAGGAAAACGATATCCGCTTTTTCTATAGCTTCGGTGTTGGAAGATACAATGCTCGCTTTAATCGACGCATCCTCAAGCTGCCTGCAGGCGATTTTAACTTTTTCTGAATCAGTATCCGTAATGAAGATTTCCGTTCCTCTTCCGGCTCCCTTCATCAAAGCGAAGCCCATGTTTCCGCATCCTATACAGGATATAACGCTCATATATGCTCCTTACTTTTTAATCGATTCCAGTCGCTTTTCGAAAACGATTTACTGTCGCGGACGCTATGGGACGGGCTTTCTCTGCTCCCTGTTCAAGTATTTTATCAAGAGCGGGAATGTCCGCCATTATTTTTTCATATTTTTCCCGGATTGGACTTAAGCTTCGGTTTACAACTCTAAAGAGTTCTTCCTTTGCTTCTCCCCAGCCCATGCCGCCTGCGCGGTAACGTGACGCGAGATCGGTTTGTTCCTGCTCCTGCGCGAATAATTTATAAAGCTGGAAGATCTGGCTCTCGTCCGGATTTTTGGGTTCTTCTACTGTCTGCGAATTTGTTGTTATGCGCATAATTGTTTTTCGTAGCGTTTTTTCCGGCGCAAAGAGCGGAATAACATTATTGTAACTTTTGCTCATCTTTCGTCCGTCAAGCCCGGGCACTACAGCAACGTTTTCCTGAATCGCAGCCTGCGGTATTTTTAATACCTGCGCTTTGTAATTAGCGTTTACAGACTGGGCAATATCCTGCGCCATTTCGATGTGCTGCGCCTGATCTTTTCCAACAGGCACAACATCAGAATCAAAAATGATAATGTCCGCTGCCATTAACACAGGATATGTAAAAAGTCCCATATTGATCCCTGCGTCTGTATCTTCTCCCTTTTCGCTGTTTTCCTGAATAGCCGCCTTGTACGCGTGAGCCCTGTTCATTAATCCCTTGCTTGTGAACGCCATAAGCATCGCCGTAAGTTCAAAAACTTCCGGGATTGAGCTTTGCCTGTAAAAAATTACCTGCTGCGGATCAAGACCGCAGGCGAGCCAGCCTGCCGCCACCTGCCTTATGGTTGTGTTTAATTCTTTTGGGTCTTTCATAGTGTTAAGCGCGTGATAATCGGCGATAAAGTAGCGGGCATCGTACTCTTTCGCAAGCTCAAGCGCAGGTTTTATCGCTCCGAAATAATTTCCAATGTGTAAATCGCCGGTTGGTTTTATGCCTGTAAGTGAAATCTTTTTCATGCTGATATTATATTTTTAATAATAAAAAATGTAAAGATTGCAAGAATATATTAATAACTGAAAAATTTAATGAGCACGCTTTTTTCTTCCATACGGTATTTGCAAATTATGGAATTTAAAGTATTATTTAATAATGAAAAAATGGATAAAAATAGCGGATATAATTATAATTCTGCTTGTTATATCTCTTACCTTTTTTGCCGCGTATTATGCCTATATAAAACCGCAGATGAGCCTGCATATTCATATAAGCGGAAAAGATAATGTGTGGGTTTTTCCCATTAACGCTGATGAGACTATTGAGGTTAGCGGTCCTCTGGGAGATACGATCGTGCATCTCAAAGACGGAAGCGCATGGGTAGAATCTTCGCCTTGTGATAACCAGAATTGTGTTGCGGCAGGTGTGATTACAAGGCAGGGGCAGTGGACAGCCTGCCTTCCAAACAATGTCCTTTTAATAATTCAGGGAGCGGGAGACAGTAATTTTGACGGCTTCTCCTGGTAAAACCTCTAAAAAAAATAATATTACTAATAACGAAATTGCAAGTAATGAAGTTGCAAGCAATGGAATTGCAAGCAACGAAGTTGTAAGCAATGAAATTGCTATTTTGGGTGCGCTTTGCCTCTTTCTTTCTGCTGTCGAATATATGATCCCAAAGCCGTTTCCTTTTATGCGTATCGGGCTTGCCAATCTTCCGTTAATGCTTGCGTGCACAATCTTCCCGTTACGCGCTTATTTAATTCTTGTCTGCGTAAAAGTATTCGGGCAAGCTTTGATCACGGGAACATTATTCTCGTATGTTTTTGTTTTTTCGTTTACAGGCTCATTTTTGTCAGCGGTTTTAATGTTTGGGCTTTATCACGCGTTAAGCCAAAGGCATGTTAGTTTTATAGGGATTGGAACAGCAGGAGCGCTTGTTTCGAATCTTTCGCAAATATGCCTGGCTCATGTTTTTATTTTTGGCGGCAATGTCTTATATATCGCTCCTCCTTTTTTGGCGGCAGGTCTTATTACAGGTGTCTCTCTTGGTGTTTTCTGCGAGATATTTATAAAAAATTCCAACTGGTACAGGAATAGACTGGATAAAACACCTATTAATAATGAAATTCACGAAACCGCTTTTTTAGATAAAAAACCTTTAACTTTTTTCCCTGCGACGAAATTTTATAATAATTATTTTGGTTCAAAAGCATTGTTTATTGCGGGTTTTCTTGTAATACCTTCTTTGGTTTTTAATTCAAGCACGGAATATAGATGCGCTCAATTTTTATTTTTTTTGCTTTTAGCTTGTCTCTTTGGAAGAAAAGTAAATATTATTATAACTTTTTTGGTAACATTTTTTATTATAGTTTTTAATTTAATTATTCCATACGGACGCGTTTTATTGTATATCGGCGGTTTTACGATCACAAAAGGAGCGCTGGAAGCAGGTATTCACAGGGCTGTTACGCTTCAGGCGCTTTTTATGCTCTCCAAAGTGACAATCAGGCAGGATTTAGCGCTTCCGGGCAGATTCGGGGAACTATTGGGCGAGTCTTTGCGAATGTTTTCAAGGCTTATAAGCAGGGGAAAAACAAAACTTAAAAAAAATCCAATAGAGACGATAGATAATTTACTGTTTGATTTGGCACAGAGCAAGCCTGCCGCGGCTGTAAATCAGGGAATAAGAACAAAACCGGCAGGGTATTTTGTTTTAATTATTATTGTTTTAATTTCCTGGCTGCCGTGGATAATTATTATTTAAAATAAAAGCTGTTATCTGTAAGGTTAAAATCCGTATTTGATGTAGTAATAATACTCTTGTCTTCAAAAATAAAAACAGCTTCTGTGTCTTCAAATGTATTAATTAATTCCATGCCTTTTTCATAACCCAGAACAAAAACAGCCGTAGAAAGAGCATCCGCGTTCATGGATATATTTGTAATTATCGTGACAGATAAAAGCCCTGTTTTTGCAGGGTATCCTGTAAACGGACTAAAAAGATGATGATAATGCCTGTCGTTTTCAATAAAGAAACGCTCATAGCTGCCTGATGTCACAACTGTTTTTTCCGTTATCTGCAATACGCCGACAGTCTCTCCGCGGCTGGTTCCAGGTTTTTGAATGCCGATTCGCCAGGGACGATTTTTATTGGTTCCAATAGTGATTATATTTCCGCCAAGGTCTACTATTGCGCGGTTAATACCGGCATTTTTTATAATTTTCGCGGCTTCATCGGTGGCGTAACCTTTCGCTATTGCTCCCAAATCAAGAGCCATGCCTTTTTTCGAAAGATAAACGGAGCATGTTTCGCTGTCCAGAAAAATGTTACGCCAATTTATTAAAGGCAGCGCCTGTTCAATCTCTTCCCGGGACGGGATGCGTTCGTTTAAATCTCCAATTCCCCAGAGAGAAACAAGCGGTCCAACCGTTGGATCAAAAGCGCCGCCGCCAAGACGCGCGAAAAATACAGCGCGTTCTATTACAAAAAAAGTATCCTTATGAACCTGTACCTTTTCTGTTCCGGCGGCGGCATTGATGCGGCTGATATCAGAAGAAGGAATATTCACGCTCATAAGATTTTCTATTTCATTTATTCTAAAGATTATTTCATTATAAACTGAATTTTGTCCCTGCTCATAGAGCGTAATCGTGCAAAGCGTGCCTAAAGAAAAAAAAGCGCGGGAAGGCTCGCGAAAGGCACAGGCGGAAAAAATAAATAAACCAATGCAAAAAATTCCGCAGAGTCTTAAATGCAATGAAGGTATAATGGAAAAGCAGTTAAATAACGGCTTTGCGCAGCGAATCTTTGTTTTGCCTCTGTGCTTCTGTGAAAAAAAAATGGTAATAATTTTACAGTCCAAGGCGTTCAGAGAATTCCTTAAGATGGCTTCCTATAAATAATGCGCCGTAAATGGTTATAATGATTCCGATCGTAATGCCCATGGGAAGGATGAATGACATCCCGTATTCGCCGACAAGTTTTTGAAAATCAAAACCAAAGAAAGCGGATGCAAGAGAAATCATCAGTATAAGTCCGGCTATTACCCATCCCCGTGTAGATGCAAAAACAGGAGCGGAAAAACTGCTTCGTTCTTCATCGGATAAGATATGCGCCATTATAGGTTCCTCAAGATTGGGCGAAGAAGGAAAAAAATCTTCATTCATTATATTTCTTGCAGTATGATAATTTGCAATGTCTTGCGAACAGGAGGGGCAGAATAGAGTATGCAAGCCTGTCCGTAATTGGCTGAGTAAAGACGGGTTCTCGTCTTTGTATATTGTCTCCATCATTTTTATGCAATTCATTCCGCGCTCCTCTTTAAATCATCAAGTTTCTCTCTTAGTATAATTTTCGCCCTGAATACATGAGACTTAATTGTATTTACAGGGATCCCTGTAATCGCTTCGATCTCATTGTATGACCGGTCATAAAAAAAGAATAAATCTACGCAAACCCTGAAACGTTCCGGCAGTTCTTTCAGCGCCGCCTGGACAGCTTCCCTTGCTGCGTTTCGAAGCGCCTGCCTCTCCGGCGTTTCTTTATTATTAACAAGTTTATCCGTATCTTCCTCGGCAAGGCTTTGGTATTCCTTTCTCCTGTTTACCTCGTTAAGCGCCGTGTTATAGGCGATTTTATACAGCCAGGTGGAGAAACGGCTTCTGCCTTCAAAACGGGACAGCCCTCTGTAGGCTTTTAAAAAAACCTCCTGCGTAAAATCAGAAGCGTCGTCTGAATTACGAAAGAAACTTAAGCCCATCCCAAAAACCGCTTTCTCGTGCTGTCTTACAAGCAGACGAAACAAATCCTTTTGACCGGCAATTATCTGACCGACAACTATCCGATCATTAAATTCCGCCGCGTCAAGGGGAGAACCGTTTTCTTCTTCCGGTTGATCAGGCTGCGGTTCATCCATGTTTAGGTTCATTGCGTTTTATCACGAAAAAGGCCAACAGACCGATGCCCGTTGATAAGGGAATAATCCCTCCCAACAGGCCGTAAGAAGCCCCTTCAACCGCAATTATTAAAAACACGGTTAACGCGATTCCAACGCTGCTTAAAAGAAGCCCGGACAATAAGCTGAATGTCAAAAGATTAAAGTCTGGTTTTGCATATTGTCCCGCTTTTATAAGCAATGTTCTTCTGCGGTGATTCCAAAGCAAATAGAAAAAAATCACAACAGAACCCATTACAATTCCCACAATCGGGATGATTGCGATAATAACCTGAGCCGGCGCCGAAGTTCCGTTCATCAAACACTCCTCAGTCTATAATTTAGACATGACATTATTCGTAAAGTTGCGCTAATTGGCGGCGTCGATAACAAGCATATCATTAAAGTATAATGCTTGAATCCGTCCCAGACGCAGACTATTGTTAAATCGTTTTAATATTTCTAACTTTGCTGCGTCTTCATCAATTTGAATCACCGATTGCGCGTCTAGCGAGGAAAAATAATCCGATGCCATTGCCCTGAAATCGCCGATTCTCGCCGCGAGCTCTTCGGTAAAAGCAGTGTCGTTTGCTGAATAGGGGAATGCGATGGAAAGGAGCATGGTTGATGAATTGGCAAGCGGGATTCTAAGCCTCCCAAGCCCGGAAAAAACGCGGATATCATCAGACGCATGAGCAGTTTGGGAGTACCCTGGGTTTCCAAGAATTACAAGCGGTACTGCTTCTCTTGAGCGGATTAATCCGAAGATTGTACCCATAAGAAGCAGAGCGGTAAGCGCAGCCGCTATAGAGAGCAGAGTAATATACATTATTCGGGCAGCCATTCCACCGGAAGCATCCATTATTCTCACTGTTTAAAGGTAAATCATTTTAAAGGATTTGTCAGTATGCGTATAAAGTCTTTTATCTTAATCGTGTTACTTCGTTTTCATCACTTCGACGCCGTTCCAGCCGTCAGGCGGCGGGTTTGAGGCGTAATCAAGGCATCTTGCGCGAAGGTTGTCGGCGTTAAAGTCACCGGGAAGGAGGGCGAGGGTTTCCTTGAATTTTTCGGCGGCTTCGGCGAAGGAGCGGCTGTAGTAGAGTTTCATTCCCTGGTTGTGGATAGGCCATGCTTTTTGCTCCTGAGAGGAAAGCGATTTTTTTACCGTAAAAATTCTAACGCCTTTTGTTTTACCTTTTACGGCGACAGTATCAAGCAGCCTGAAACTTAAACCTGTTGATTGCGCGGAAGATCTAAGCTCTTCAAAGAGGCTCTCCGAAATCAATACTTCCGAGTGATATGTTTTTGTAAGTCCTTCCATTCGTGAGGCTAAGTTTACTGCGTCTCCGATTACCGTGTAATCCATCTTGCGTTCGCTTCCGATGTTTCCAACTGTTACCTCTCCGTAATTAAGACCTATTCCAATCTGGAATTCGCACTTGCCAAGTTTACGCTGATTTTCATTGAACTTTTTTACGCCTTCTGTCATTTCAAGAGCGGACATAACAGACTGCAGAGCGTCATCGTCATGTTTTTCCGGCGCTCCCCAGAAAGCCATGATAGCGTCTCCTATATATTTATCAACAACGCCTTTTCTGTTGTAGATAATATCAACCTGACCTGAAAAATAGCGGTTAAGGGAATTTACCAAATCATCGGGAGCCATGCCTTCCGAGATAGTAGTAAAGGAGCGGATGTCAGAAAAAAGTATCGAGAGCTTTCTGTTGTCGCCCACAAGCATTTTTTCCGGGGAGGCGAAGAAACGTTCGATTACGTCATTTGGAACATACTTTTGGAAAATCTGGCGGATTCGCTCTTCTTTTTTTCCGGCAAGGACTGCGTCAAAAGCGTATTTTTTAATCTGTGAATGAGCCCTGTCGAGCTCCTCCGTCATTTTATTAAAGGCGAGCGCAAGCATGCCTGTCTCGTCGTTGTATTCGATATCAACTCTGGAAGAAAGATCGGCAGTCTCGATTATCGATTCCATCGCCTGCACAACCCGTCTTACAGGATTGATAAGACGCTGTGATATCAATATTAAAAGAAAAACCGCAAGCACGCCCGCTGCGCAAAGTGAAATGATTGTCTGAAAAGCGATTGAATTGGCGTCAGCGAAAAATACTTGTTCCTTTTCGCTAATCAGTATATGCCACGCGAAGGGAGTAAAATAAAATGATTGAAAAATATAAACCTCGCCGTTAAAGCTCGCCTTCTGGAGACCCTGGCTTTGGGCGTTAAGAATTTTCATAAGAGAGAGAGATTCGTTTTGCTTTAATCCCGGGGAAGATGTATACATTGCGGGATTCCCGTCATTATCAACAGCGAAAATAATTTCCGTATCGCTTAGAAGAATGCTTCGCCCGTATTGCTCTACCGCTTTTTTGGCGGCTTCCACCATATCCTGTCTTCCTGCGAAATTATTTTCTACAAGCAAAGACCACTGGAGATTTGTAAATTTTTCAAGCTCGGCGAGCTTAAAACCCAAAAGCTGGCGGGCAAGGCGGGTAGTTCCATTTACAGCGTTAAAATAGGAAGAAGCCTGCGCCAGAATCAGCGGGACTATGATTATAGGTAAAATAACCAGGATCATTTTGAGCCGGATTTTCATGTATTTATTGTAAAAAAAAACGAAAAAAATCTCAAGTAGGGAAGAAAAAATACCGATTACTGATGTATGAAACGTTATAGTATAAGGTGTTTACCGGGGAATACTGAGTATATTGATATACTTAAAGAAATGGATAACGAATATCTTGTTCGTTTTACACGCAACAATAATGGTTCGATCAAAACAACAGAAGAAACCATTACAAGGCATTTATTCAATATATGTGTTCAAACCGGCTACCTCAACCCAATGGCGGAAAATTCCGCTGCATGAGGTATCTATACGCTGCTAATTCAGCGTATACACAGGGAAGAATGTGAGTACAAACACGCTCTGGTTCGAAGACACGGAATTTTGGGAGAATTTCGCTCCCATTATGTTCGACAAAACCCATTGGGCGGAAGTGCCTGATGTAGCGGACGCTGTTACCCGTCTTTCCCGCTTTAATCTTTACGGCGAAACGCCAAGTGAAGAATGGCAAGAACCTTTGGAGGAACCTCCGAAGGTTCTTGATCTTTGCTGCGGTTTGGGCAGGATCAGCTCCGAATTTGCGCGCATGGGTTTTTCCGTAACAGGCGTTGATATTACTGAGACATTTCTTAACACGGCAAAAGAAGACGCCGAATACGAAAAACTCAATATAGAATATATCAAAGCCGACGCGAGGGAGTTTACACGTCCTTCCTATTTTGATGTTGTTGTAAATTTATATATTTCTTTTGGATATTTTTCCGATCAAAATGACGATCTAAAACTTCTTCGCAATGCTTATGAATCATTAAAACCAGGCGGCGTTTTTATACTCGAAACCCTTGGTAAGGAAATCGTCTCCCGCGATTTTGTCGAAGCTGAATGGTTCGAGCGTGCTGGCGGCTTTATGCTGACAGAATACGAAATACTGGAAGCCTGGACATTCTTAAAAAACCGCTGGATTTTTATAAAAGACGGCAAAAAAACAGAAAAAATCTTTTCTCAGCGCCTGTATTCCGCCTCGGAAATGAAATCAATAATGCAAAAAGCTGGCTTTAATAAAATAGAGATTTACGGCGACTGGGATGAAAGCAAGTACGATCATAACGCCGCCAAATTAATTGCTGTCTGCAGAAAATAATATTATATAAAAATTATATAAGTACTTTTTACATATATGATATAATAGTCTCATGAGGATTATATGAGTAAATACATTTTATCTTTGGATCAGGGTACCACAAGTTCCCGCGCTATTCTCTTTGATCATGATCAGAATCTTGTCGCCGCAGAACAAAAAGAATTTACGCAAGTTTATCCTTGTGAGGGGTGGGTGGAACATGACCCTATGGAAATCTTAAATACACAATATATTGTCATGACAGAGCTATTGTCAAAATCAAAAATAAATGCGAAAGACATCGCCGCTATAGGAATTACCAATCAGCGCGAGACAACTATCCTTTGGGATAAAAATACCGGTCAGCCTGTTTATAACGCTATTGTCTGGCAATGCAGAAGGACTTCAGGTATTGTCGACAAGTTAAAAAAAGACGGGCTTGGAGATTATATCGCAAAGACTACAGGGCTTCTTCCCGACGCTTACTTTTCGGGAACGAAAATTAAATGGATTTTAGATAATGTAAAGGGAGCAAGGGAAAAAGCCAAAAACGGCGATATTTTATTCGGCACTGTTGATGCCTGGCTTATTTGGAATCTTTCAAACGGAAAGGCTCATGTTACGGATTATACAAACGCTTCAAGGACGATGATTTTTGATATTCATAAACTTGATTGGGACGATAAACTTCTTGAGGCTCTCGATATTCCGCGTTCATGCCTCCCTTGCGTAAAACCATCAGCTTCGATTTTCGCCCACGCTTCCATTAACGGAACGGATATTCCAATTGCAGGTAACGCAGGCGATCAGCAGGCGGCTTTGTTCGGTCAGTGCTGTTTTGAAAAAGGAGAAGCTAAATGCACTTACGGTACAGGCTGCTTCCTTTTGATGAACACAGGCAAAGAAGCTGTCGAAAGCAAAAACGGACTTTTAACTACAATCGCGGCAAGCGTTGAAAATGCCAGCATTGAAGATGCAAGCATTGAAAATGCTAGCGATGGAAAAGCAAATGTACAATACGCTCTTGAAGGATCTGTTTTTACAGGCGGAGCTGTTATTCAATGGCTGCGTGACGAACTGCGAATCATCACGGATGCCTCCGACAGCGAATATTTCGCCGGGAAGGTGTCTGATTCAGGCGGCGTGTACATTGTTCCGGCGTTTACGGGTCTTGGCGCGCCGTATTGGGATATGTACGCGAGGGGTAACATTACAGGAATAACGAGGGGAACAAACCGGTCGCATATAATTAGAGCGGCGCAGGAAGCGATTGCCTATCAGGTAATGGATTTACTAAAAGCGATGGAAAGCGGTCTTGGAATCAGCATGAAAGAGTTAAAAGTTGACGGAGGAGCGAGCATAAACGGTTTTATAATGCAGTTTCAATCTGATATTTGCGGCGCTTCAATCATCCGTCCTGTAGTAAGAGAGACAACAGCTCTTGGAGCGGCGTGTTTAGCCGGATTAACTGTTGGTTTTTGGAAAGACACAGCGGAAATAAAAGCCAAATGGCAAAAAGATGTCGTCTTTACGCCCAAAATGACAAATGAACACAGAGAAAATCTGATTAAAGGCTGGCACAAAGCTGTAGAAAGAACAATTAGTTAAGTTAAAAATCAAAATTTCCGGCTCTTTATGTTCTTTACTTTAAACTTTTTATTTTTATTCGTGCTTATGGGTTTAATACCACGCTGCTTAAGACGCAGGTTTGTTCATCTCTTTTTACCACCTTGATTTTTTTCCTCTTTTATAATATTAAATAATTATATCATGAAATACTTCAATCCTGCGAATTTAGCCATTATTGCCTGTCCTGGCGGGGAGGTTTTCGCGGGAGAAGTAGCTGAACATTTACGCCTAAAATACCGTCATAGCCGCAGACAGACTATTTACGATCTTGCCAAAAGATACAGCCTCACGGAAGATCAGGCGTACACTCAGCTTGATATGATTAATAAACTCGGCAGCAGAGGAACAGCGTCCCAGAGCGGAGATGATAAAAGTTACGGTCACTTCAAAGTGCCTGTCAAATTTACGCTTTTTCCCAATGGAGAAATAAAATCCGAAATCGAGGAATCAATCCGCGGTAAGGATGTTTATATTTTTCAGGATGTCGAGAACAGGCATCCTGTTCGTTTTTCCGGCGGCGTTGTTGATAATCTTTCCATCAATGATCACCTAATGACAATTTACGTTACTATCGATGCCGCAAGGCAGGCGGGAGCGGAGCGGATCACTTTAGTAATACCAAATTATCCGTATGCCCGC
>JGI24695J34938_10002311_pt1 | contig 14683 bp, 11 predicted proteins | sample TergutCo191P3_FD_34938 | JGI IMG/M metagenome (IMG submission 34938) | reverse complement strand
ATTTCAACTGTGGGCGGAGAACAATACGCAGGCGGTACCTGCCACAACCGAAATTGTCCGGCGGCTGCAAAAAGCAATTCTGGACGGCGATGCCGTAACAACCGGAAAAACGGTAAAGGAACTGGGAACGGCAGCGCTTTCTCCTGCGGAACGTGAATGGTATTTTAACATATATGATGCGCTTATGGATGACAACAGTGAGATAGCGCTGGAAAGGATAGAAACATGGTTAAAATAATTCTTGTTGAAGATCAAATTTTAATGCGCGACTTGCTGGAAGAACTTATCAACAAACAGTCCGATATGGAAGTTACCGCAGTTACAGACGATGCTTCAAAAGCGCCGGAACTGTGCAGTGAGTTAAAACCGGATTTGATATTAATAGACATTGTAACAAAGTCCGGCTGCAACGGTTTACAATTCGCCAAACAGATACGCGATAAAATGCCGGATATTAAAGTTATAGTAATGACCAGTTATCCCGAAATAACATTTATAGAAGAGGCGATGAAAATAAGGGCGCACAGCTATCTGCATAAAAGCTCAGGAACAGCCCATCTGTTATATGTAATTAGAAGTACCATGAAAGGTTCGGGTATTTATCCCAGCCCGGCTGATATTTCGCCATTTGCCCAGGTCTTTACGGAAAAAGAACTTGCCGTAATCAACTATGTATGCCAGGGAACATCGCGTGAAGAAATCGCGCACCATCTGAACCTGTCGGGATCAATGGTCAAACACTATATTACTTCGATACTGGACAAGTCAGGTTTTGACAGCATCTCAAAATTCGCCATATATGCGGTAAGCCAGGGCTTAATCGTCCCCAAAGCGCCATAACGAGTCTTCGCAGACATTGACAATTTAACGATTTGGTTTATTATGATCTCATGGAATTAGAATATACTTACTGGCAAGACGGTCAATTTTTTGTTGGTTTTCTCAATGATTATCCAAAAGATTCTACGCAAGGGATGTCCCTGAGTGAACTTGAAGAAGCCCTTGTCGAAATTTATGAAATAAAACAGGAAGAAAAAAAACATCTTGCCGCTATTCGAAAAACAGGAAAAATTAGAATTCCTGCATGAAAAGAGAACATCTGCTTAAACTCATGCAAAAATACAATGCGGTATTTATCAGGCATGGCAGCAAACATGACATTTATGAGAATCCAAGAACACATGAATTTACTCAAGTTCCCCGGCACTCTGAAATTAACAAATATACAGCTCAAGATATTTTAGATAAAATTTCTAAATGAGAATACAGTTAAATCTACAACCTCGCCTTGAAGGAAAACCTAGCGGAGTACGTTCAAGTTAAAACATACGCAAAGACCGTACAACCCACGCCTTAAAAAAGTTACATTTTACCGGTTAAAAAGCTTACATTTTCCGGGTTAAAAAAGTTACATTTTACCGGTTGAAAAGCTTACATTTTACCGATTTATATACTATGATTTAAGTGGGATTATTGTATGAAAAACTACATAAAGCGTTTTACCGATATAGCTTTGAAAAACAGGCTGAAAGAATCGGGGGCTGTTCTTATACAGGGGCCAAAAAGCTGCGGAAAAACCGAAACGGCAATGCAGGCGGCAAAAAGCCTTGTGCGGCTGGACACTGACACAGAAATACGGACGCTCATGGAAATTGATCCGAAAGCGGCAATGCCTGGCTCTGTTCCCCGCCTGATAGACGAATGGCAGGAATATCCCCAAATATGGAATTATATAAGGCGCGAGGTGGATGACAGGAAAAAGAAAGGCCAATTTATTCTTACCGGTTCTGCCAATCCCGAAGAACGAGTTAGGCTTCATTCGGGGGCAGGCCGTTTTTCGGTAATCAGGATGAGGCCAATGTCATTGTTTGAAAAAGGCTGGTCAAGCGGTGAAGTCAGCTTAAATAAACTGATGAAGGGCAGTGCTCCCGGTTCGGAACAGGTTAAATTCAGCCTTGCCGATCTTGCGGAAAAGATCACCATAGGCGGCTGGCCCAGCCTTATCGGCGCGGGGAGCAAAGCGGCATTGCGCTTTATGCAGGATTATATCTCCCTTATTGTCGAAGTGGATATTAACAGATTTGGGGGCAAAAAAAGGAACCCCCAAAAACTTATGCGCCTTATGCAGTCGCTTGCAAGGAACATTGCTACCGAAGCGTCGCTTTCTTCGCTTGCAAAGGATACCGGCGGCAGCCAGGCAGAAATTACCGATGAAACCACTGCCGAATATCTGGAAGCACTTGAACGACTCATGGTGGTTGAACCTCTTCCGGCATGGAGCACGCATATACGCTCGTCTGACACGTTACGAAAATCGCCCAAACGTCATTTTGTCGATCCGTCCCTTGCCATCGGCGCTTTGGGAATATCCACAGGAAAATTGACGGGAGATTTAAATTATTTTGGTCTTTTATTTGAATCTCTGGTTATCCGCGATCTGAGGATATATGCTGAAGTCAACGACGGCAAGGTATACCATTATCGGGATTCCCGTGATATGGAGGTAGATGCGATTGTCGAATATCCCGACAGAACATGGGCTGCATTTGAAGTTAAAATGGGATTTTCCGCTCAAAATGACGCTGCCGAAAATCTGCTCGCTTTTGCCAAAAAAGTTGATCAGAAAAAAATGGGGCCGCCCGCAGCGCTCACGGTAATTACGGCTAACGGATCGGCCTGCCGCCGTAAAGACGGGGTTAATGTTGTGCCGTTATCGGCGTTAACGGCCTGATTTTCTCATTGACACATTGATACTATGCTATTAAATTCATCATTATGAGCGAGTACATAATCGACGGCGGAGTGCCCTTGAACGGAATAATCAAGGCAAGCGGCAATAAGAATGCCGCCCTGCCCTGTATTGCGGCGGCTTTATTAACAGATGAGCCGGTTATCTTGAGAAACATTCCCGAAATTGAAGACGTACAGGTAATGCTTGAAATATATACGGCGTTGGGCGGAACGGCGGAGCCCCTGGATTCCAATACCTACCAACTGCGTTTGGGGAATATCAACAGTTCGGTGATACCCGTTGAACAGGCCAGGAAGATCAGGGCTTCAATTCTGTTTGCCGGTCCGCTGCTTGCCCGGACAGGCAAAGTCGTTCTGCCTCCCCCCGGCGGAGACGTTATCGGCAGGCGGCGCCTGGACACCCATTTTTTGGCCCTTACCGAATTGGGCGCAAAAGTAAAAACCGCCGAGGCATTTACATTCAGCGTTAAGTCCCTGAAAGGGGCCGATATATTCCTTGATGAAGCGTCGGTTACCGGTACCGAAAACGCAATTATGGCGGCGGTGCTCGCAAAGGGAAAAACCATCCTTACCAATGCCGCCGGCGAGCCGCACGTGCAGGACCTGTGCCGGATGCTTGTTTCCATGGGCGCCCGCATAGAGGGCATAGGCTCAAACATACTGAGGATTTCCGGAGTGCAGAAACTCTCCGGCTGTGATTTTACCATCGGCGCGGATTTTATGGAGGTCGGCTCTTTTATAGGGCTTGCCGCCGTTACCAACGGGGATCTGCATATTGAAGGGACTCGCCCACAGGACCTGCGTCCTGCCAAAATTGCCTTTGGCAAGCTGGGCATTTCGTGGGCCTCCGAGGGATCGATCATCCATGTTCCGCGAAATCAGCCGATGGAAGTTAACTGCGATCTTGGCGGCATGATCCCCAAAATTGACGATGCGCCCTGGCCCGGATTTCCACCCGATCTGACCAGCATTATTACCGTGGTAGCCACGCAGGTAAAAGGGACGGTTTTAATCCACGAAAAGATGTTTGAGTCGCGGATGTTCTTTGTGGACAAACTCATCGGAATGGGAGCGCGGATTGTCCTGTGCGATCCCCACCGCGCGGTGGTTTCCGGCCCCGCAAAACTCCACGGCTCTGAACTTATCAGTCCCGATGTCCGCGCCGGTATGGCAATGCTCATAGCCGCCCTGTGCGCCGACGGCAGGAGCGTTATACGCAACGTTTACCAGATTGAACGCGGCTACGAGCATCTGGCGGACAGGCTATCCTCTCTGGGCGCATGTATCGTAAGAAACGGCGACAGCACTGCGTAAGGGAACTTCATACAGTCAGCATATCCTTCCAGAAAAGATACTTTGACTTTTTAAGTTTTCCGGTATTCATGAGATGATCAAAAACCAGTTTTGCCTCTTTTTCTGACCAGCGGAACGTTTCGGATTTGGCAAGTACGGAGGCGGCTTCGTTTACCGTATAACGCCGTTTGTTTTTGCGGAAGAAATCGCCTATGCTTGGTACTTCACGCAAGGCGGCGCTTGCCTGCCGTTCGCAGCAGTCGCAGCACAGTGTTTCAGGGCTTTCGCCGTTTCCGTCATAGTCAAGCATTTTAATAAGCGCCTGCCTCCGGCATTGCGTTACATTACGGGCATAGTCAAACAGGACGGAAAGGCGGCTGCGATCCGCCTCGGTCTTTGCACGGCGCATACTGCTTTCATCATCCGGCCCCCACAGCAGAAATGCCCTGGACTGCGCCCCGTCGCGGCCGGCCCTGCCCGATTCCTGCAGATACGCCTCCACCGAGGGAGGGCAGTCCCGGTGTATCACCGTGCGGACATCAGCTTTATCTACGCCTAAACCGAAAGCGCAAGTTGCGCATAATACTGCCCTGTTGTTGTGTAAAAACCATTTTTCAACATTGGTTTTTTCTTCCTTGCTGAGACCGGCATGGTAAAACCGGATCTCTTTATGCCAGTCCATGCCCATTTCGCCCAGGCTAACTCTCAGGTAGCGGGAGAGTTTTTCCGTGCCGGGCCTTGAAGAACAGAATACAATGGCCGGACGGCTGTTCTGAATCAGCATATCCCGCACTGCCAAATCACGGACTATGCAGCCTCTAGCATAATAAGCGATATTGGGCCGGTCGGGATTCCCCACAATCTGATGCGCCTCCATGCTGCCGAAAATGTACTTTTGGATCTTTTCCAGAACCGGAGCGCTGGCAGTCGCGGTAAATGCCGTTACCAACGGGGTATTTACTTTTTTGAGTATGGTATTGATTTCCAGATAACTCGGCCTGAAACTTTCGCCCCATTCGCTGACGCAATGCGCTTCATCTATTACCATATGAACGATTTTGATTTCCCCAAGGCGGTTCATCACCTGGGGGGTCAGTAACACTTCCGGATTGGCAATAATGAATTTGCTTTCGCCCGATTTAAGCTTTCTCCAGATTTCATCCCGTTCTTCTTTTGTTTGCCCGCCGCGCAGGGTTACCGGCGAAAAACCGCGTTCATGCAAACGGCGCTGCTGGTCCGCCATGAGGGACAGAATTGGGTAGATGACCAGCGTTGGGCCTTCTATGATCATTGCCGGTAATTGAAAACACAGGGATTTTCCCGCGCCGGTGGGAAGAATAACAATCTGGCGGCCCATGCTGCTCCGGTCGGTATCATCCATGACAGATTGGTCCGGAGTTGCCGGGCCAATCTGTTTGTCGTCAGGCCAGTTGAGCGTCAGCCCGGCCGCTTCGGCAGCCTCAAGGATGTTCGCTATCACCAGCCTCTGGTAGGGAAACAGGTACGAAAGCCCGAACAGGCGACTCACCGCATTGCTCAGCGGATCGGTAAGTTCTTGCATTTTTGCCTCCACCCTATATAGGACGAAAATGTTCGTTTTGCATTAGCCGCTGGATAAAAATGGACAAAAAAGTGCAATATTTTTTTTTAGCAGTGTTATATTAGTATGAGTTATGAACATAGACATTGAAGACTGTTACAAAAAATACGCTCCTATGGTTTTTCGCAGGTGTAAGGGAATGTTAAGGAATGAAGAAGATGCGCTGGACGCGGCGCAGGATGTATTTGTTAAACTGCTGCGTTACCATAAACGGCTTCACGGCAGGTTTCTATCGAGCCTTTTCTATACCATAGCGACCAATATCTGCCTGAACCGGCTTCGGCAGCAGAAATGGCAGGGCGGAAGTTTCTATGACAACGAGGCCCTGTTCCCTGCAGCCCACGACCCAGAATTTGAACGGGTAGAAGCGGGGATGGTTATGGACGCTATTTTTCACAGCGAATCCGAATCCACCAGGGCGATTTGTTATATGTACCACGGGGACGGCATGACTCTGCGGGAGATTGGGGAGCTGATGGGACTGTCTGTTTCGGGAGTAAGGAAACGGCTGCTGGCCTTCAATGCCCGCGTAAAACACAAATGGGAAGGAGAACGGTTATGAATGAGTTTCACATTTCGGCCCTTTTGCTGGAACGCTACCATATCGGCGAAGTTACTCCTGAAGAAAAGCTTCATGTCGAAAACGCCCTTGCCCGGGATGCCGCTCTGGCGGCGGCCCTTGCGGATATGGATCGCGCCGACAAGGATTTTTGGGATCGGTTTCCGCAGGAAAAATTTTTCCCTTCAAGCTCCGGCGACCGGAAGCCGGATGCGCGGCGTTTTCGTTTACGGCGTTCGCGCCGCATTCCCCCGCTGGCGTGGGGCCTCTGCGCGGCGGCTGCGGTTTTGATTATAGCTTTCCCCCTGTTCATCCTCAGGAATTCCGCTCAGGAGGATTCCGGCGACCGGATGAAGGGAACTGCCGGGGAAAATTCAGCGGAGCTGAGCGTGTACCTGAAAGGCAGTTCCGCAGGCAAAGAGGTAAAACTACCGGATCAGGCGGGTATTCAGGCGGGAAATACCGTCCAGCTTATCTACCGCGTTCAGCCGGAATCGTCCGGCGAGCGGTACGGTGTTATTTTTTCTGTTGACGGAAGGGCCTCGGTGACATTGCATTACCCTTACAAACCGGGGCAAAGCACGAAGCTGGTTTCAGGTAAGGCTGTCCCGCTGGATGAAGCCTATACGCTGGATGACGCCCCTGAATACGAAATTTTCTATTTTGTGGTAGGAGACACGCCCTTTGAAGTCGGGGATGTTTTGAATACCGCACAGCAGCTTGCCGTGCAGCTTGCAGGCAAATCCCGGAACGCGCAGCGGTTAGGAACGGCTGCTTTTAAAAACTATGATTTATCCGTTCTGACATTACAGAAAAAATAACAATTTATTTTAATTAAAAGAGGTGGTTATGAAGATAAAACGAAATATAACGGCATTGGTATTGTTCATATTTACCGCAGGGTTTGTTTTTGGGGCGGCGGAAGATTCTATGCGGCGTTTCGGGATTTTTATCGGATCCAACAACGGCGGGCGGGGACGGGTTGTACTTCGTTATGCGATAAGCGACGCAGTTTCGATATCAAAGGTATTTTCAGAGATGGGCGGAATTTCCGCCGAAGATTCAGTTCTTCTTGTTGAGCCCACTGCCAGGGATATAAACAGGCGAATTGACGCTTTGTATGAACAGGTTAATCAGGCAAAAAGTATTAATAAGCGCACCGAAGTTGTGTTTTACTATTCGGGCCACTCCGATGAAGATGGCCTGCTGCTGAACCGCGAACGGTATTCCTACCGGGAGCTTCGGGACAAAATTAATTCGATACCCTCTGATATGCGGATTGTTATTCTGGATTCATGCGCTTCAGGCGCGTTTACGCGGCTTAAAGGCGGCGCAAAGACCCAGCCTTTCCTGATGGACAGTTCCCTAACCGCCGAAGGGTACGCCTTCCTCACCTCCAGTTCCGCTGACGAGGCTTCGCAGGAATCGGACCGGATTTCCGCTTCGTACTTTACCCACTCGCTCGTGGCGGGACTCCGGGGCGCCGCCGATTCGGTGGGCGACGGACGGGTAACGCTGAACGAGTTGTACCGCTTTGCGTATGCCGAAACCATGGCCCGGACCGAAACGTCGCTTTATGGAACTCAGCATCCCAGTTACGACATGCAGATAAGCGGCACAGGGGATGTAGTCCTTACCGATATTAAAGAAACCTCTGCCGGTATTGTGTTTGATGAAAAACTAACCGGCCGCCTGTCGATTAGAAACAATGCGGATCACCTTATCGCCGAGATCACCAAGACTGCGGCCCGTCCGCTGGAACTGGGGCTGGAACCGGGCCAGTACCAGATTACCCTGCAGCAGGGGGGTGATTTGCTCCGCGCTGAATTTTTCCTTGCCGAAGGGCGCCGTACTCTGGTAACGAGGGATAATTTTACTTTCACGACAGCCAATCCGGCCCGCAGCCGGGGAGGGGATGAAGTTCCTTCACGAAGGACAGGCGTGTATACAATCTTTTTTAATTACATTAATGAACCGGTGCGTGTTCCAATGGTTGGATTCGTCAATATTGCAAGGGGCAATAATAGCAGCCTTCAGGCAGGCTTTTTTAACCGGAACACGAAAAATTTTTCCGGCGTGCAGGCGGGTTACGCAAATACCACAGGAGGCAGTTTAAATGGCCTGCAGGCAGGATTCGTCAATTATACTGCCGGCGATACCAAAGGCTTACAGGCAGGATTCGTCAATTTCAATTCCGGTAACGCATATAACCTACAGGCAGGATTTGTAAACACAACCGCTGGCAACAGAATCGGCTTACAGGCAGGATTCGTCAATGCTACCACCGGTGATTTAAAAGGTTTACAGACGGGTTTTGTAAATCTTGCCACCGGAACCGCTACCGGTATGCAGGCCGGTTTTGTCAATGTTGTTTCACAGGAGATGAAAGGACCGCAATTCGGTTTTATTAACTATGCCGACAGCATGGAGGGCATTCCGGTAGGATTTATATCAATAGTCCGGAAAGGCGGATATCACGCTGTTGAATACAGCTTTTCGGAATTTTATCCTATTACCACCGGACTTAAACTGGGCATTGACAGATTCTATACAACGATATTTACCGCTTATGATCCCGTTCAAGATAATAACAACGGATTTTTTGCCGCAGGATTTGGAATTGGGACAATAGTTCCAATATCCAGACTTATCTTTTTTAATGCCGAATTAAACAGTTTGTCACCGGCCCTGTGGAGCATGAGCGACGGTAATGCGCGATCCATGCAAATCAGGAGCTTAAGCCCGTCCGTTGGATTTAAACTTGGCAGATATTTCAGTATTACGGCGGGGCCTTCGCTTACATGGGTTAGATTATATAGTTCTACCAATCAATGGGACAGATTGTCCTTTGAAATACAGGATTACAACATCCCCGATACTCCTGTTATGCCAAAACCGCTTTTTAGTATATATAGCCATGATATTAATGATCGCAACCGTTTAGTAATCGGAGCGAGAGCCGCCGTCAGGCTGCACTTTTAACAAATGGAGGTTTTTTTCCGCTAAAACCGCAGCCTGATTTTGGCGCTCAAATCGAAATAGCGGCCAAGACGCTCTCCTGTCAACAACAGCGGTTGAAGTTTGTCCGGCGGCAGCGGCCCCAGTTCGCCGCGATTGCCGTCGCCGGAAAATAAATCGCGGTCAAGGGGAACCTGCGCCGAAACAATCAAGGTTGCGCCCTGAAACAGCTCGTTATTCAGGCTGATAACCGGCGTAAAGGAAATATCGTCAAAACCGGAAATTAAAGCAACGCTCATGTTGGAAAAATCGTTGAAACGCCAGGTAAAGCCGGTATACAGGTAGTGGTTGTTGGAAAAACTGCCGCCATAACCCGCTGCCGTTGACGAGGTTTCGCCGTTGTACAGGTATTCGGCAAGGACAATCAAGTTCCCGTCAAAAAATGAATAGTCCGCGCCCACGCTCAGGGAAAGCCCGTCCAGCTCTGTCCCTGCCTCATGGTTATAGGTGTAGAGCGTATCCAGCACCAGGCCAATTTCCAAATCGGCTTTAACAGACAGTCCGGCGCGGTGTATTCCCCGTTCTGAACCGTTTGCCGGAGATTCGAATGAGTACAGCGCCTGTACGCTTGCCCTGTCCCAGTGCCTGTCGATTGAAACACCTGCCAGGCCGCCTTCGCCGCTTCGTGAGAACGGATTGCGGGGTGCCGCGCCAAAACCGAGAAGCTTGATCTCATCAACCGGATACCAGGAGAGCCCTGCCCCAAGAACGGCTCGAGGGCGGGCGTCCGGCTTTAATGGGTTTTTGGGGTTGAGAAAATCAGAAGGCCCCCACACCTGCCCGTAACCAAAAGGCAGCCGCAAAAGCCCTCCGTCGAAATCCAACGCCTCGCCGTTCAGCCGGAAGTACAGCCGCTCCAGTTCCATTCCGGCTATAAAGTTTTCGCCGGAGGTAAAGGCCGTGGGGCTCATGCCGGGGGTATTCGCGGTAAAGCCGGCAGCCATTGCCGCGTCGGCGGCGTAATCACCGGCGGCTGCGAAAAAATTAAACGCGCCGTAAAAAACAGCCCTCTCCCGAATCCTTGACTGTATGCGCAGGTTTGCGTATTCTTCAACCCCGTAAGAAAAAGCCGGAGCGTCACCGGCCCCTGCCCGCAGGGAGACAGAGGAGTCCAATAAACCGGAAACGGTCATCTGGGCGCTGAGGGAGCCGTTATTGGCTGCGAAAAAGATTATTACAAGTAAAAAAATAATTCGCTGTTGCATGGCCATACTCCCCGCTCCCCATTCCCCTATCGTTCCAGATTGCGCATGCTGAATACTGAGTCCGCGATAGGCCTGTCCAATACTACATTCTTCATCACAAAAGTAGTTTTGCTGTCCTTGCGCAGAAGGTCGCGCATCTCGCCTTCTACCGGAAAGCGGCGGCCGCCGATGGTTTCCACTCTATGCAATGTGTACTGTTTGAGCTTTGCGCCGGATAGGGCGTACATCTCGTAATGCAAAAGATCCCGTGTTTCCTTATCGATCCACAGTTTGCGCTTGGGGTAGCTCTCCGTCCTTTTTTTTGCGTTAAGCTCCAGCACCCAGGCATCTCGGCCTTGGCCGTTGCCGTTCCATATTTCAGAACCGGAAAGAACCGGATTGTAGCGGCTGGATAACGTGTCGTTGCTGATCGTGTCCTCGTAGGACATATCGGAACCCATCATGGATTCTTTGAGCATGTGGCCCGATATGAGCATGACCCCTTCGTTATCCGGTGAATATACATACAGTCTGCCGTCCCTCCTGAGGTACTTGGTTCCCCTGTCCTCAGGGTTTGTAAATTCGATAAAGCTGTGGGTGTTCCCCCTTCCCCACGCCTTCATTGTTTTTACAAAACGGCGGCCCGAGTGTTCGACTATAATATCACCTTCGTACTCGATAGTGGTATAAATCTCGTTTTCATCCACCTGCTTTAAAAGTTCCGCAGCGGTCTGGGAATGGGCGAGACCCGCAACAGTTAACATAATTGTTACCAATAAAAATCTCTTGTACATATAAAACCTCCTATCTTCTTAACGCTTCAACCGGTTCGACGAACGCGCTTTTAAGCGATGGGATCAACGTAAAAAGCGACGCGACTACAACGCCCATTATCCATGCCCGTATCAGTATGAAGAAACTGAAACCCATAAAAATTGCGTTGCTCATGGGCATTTCGCTGAACGTGTTGCCGTACAGATCCCCCATGCGAATGGGATACCTGGAAAAAACAGCGGCGATTATTCCCCCGACAACTACCCCGGCAAGAGCGCCGAAGGCCGCCATGAAAACAGACTCGAAAAAGAACACCTTTACAATTTCGGCGCGGGTCATGCCGAGGCAGCCCATCATGCCGATTTCCTTAATACGCTCGTGAATGATCATCACCACCGTATTGATAATCAGGAAACTGGCAACGATCAGGAATACCAGAAAAACAATGGTGTAAATCGGCCCCACCATCTTCAGCACCGCTACCCAGTAGTTGTCCTGCCATTCGGTAACAACATTGTCTTTTCCNAGCAGATTCTGCACCGAGGCGGTAATGGCGCCGCTTTGTTTTTCATCATCGGCGTAAATCACCAGAGCCTGCGTCCCTTCATCCAGCGCCAGCAGACGCTGGAGCCGTTCAACATTTACAATAATATACTGCTCGTCAATCTTGATATAATCAAAATTGAAAATGCCGGTAATTTGCGGGCTCCAGAATCGTTCCGAAAAACTGGATGATATGGTCTTAAGCGGAATCCGGTCGCCGATGGACAGCCCCGCTTTTTGTGCAAAGACCTTGCCAATGGCGCACTCGTTGGTTCCGGGTGCGGGCCATTTGCCTTCCATCAAACCGTCATTGCGGTTGGTCATGTTAAAATTATTTACCGCCAATTCCTTTTCAATATCGAGGCCCCACAGTATCGCATGTTTTACCGTGCTTTCCTGCAATGTCGCCATGGTTGTTATCCGGGGCATTACCGCGCGCACGCCGGGGATCTGGTATATACCGGACGCGAGATCTTTCCAGCTTTTTCCGTCTGCAACCGGATACTGTACCGGCATGTACTCGCTCTCCGCTTCATACTGCGATGACACCGCTTTGACATGCCCCAGCTCGTAGATCTGCACGGTGTCATTTATGCTCGTGATCATCCCTGTAATAAGGGAAGAATAAACCACGATGAAGAACACCGCTATTCCCACTGCGGTAAAGCAAAATATCGTCCGCCGCTTGTTGCGCCAGATATTCCGGTAGGCGATCTTAACCAGCGTGCCTGTTCCGCCCTGCCTGTATTCGTTTGCCATAAACCCTCCTTTACTCGAACTACTCGAACCTAAGGCTGTTGGTGATAGGTATTTTTACCGCCCTGCGTGTCGGGAAGAATGCCATAAACGACGATAGCAATGTCGCCACAATGCCTGAACCGATTATCACCGGCACATTCCACACGCTGCGGAAAATGGCAGTGGTGCGGAAACCGATTCCGCCGTCCATTAGGTCGCCCATTGCTGAAAAATCAATACCGTATTTCACCATAGGATAATTGACTAAACAGCCCGCAATTATTCCCAGGATCGATCCGATAAAACCGAGGAAACCGGCTTCCAGCATATAGGTCATGACCATCTGTTTGTCAGTCATGCCCATCGCCCGCATCATGCCGATTTCACGGGTACGTTCAAGTATCGCCAGCAGGATCGTATTTGATATTCCCAGGAACGAAAGCAACAGCAGCAGGAAAGCGATAACCTGCGGTGCTCCGGTCTGCAGCGCCTCATAACCCAGGTAATCCGCCATGTAGTCCTGCCAGACATATACGGCAAGCTCGTCGGGCAATGCCATGCCCATACCGGCCAGCCCGCGTTCCAGTGCCGCAGTGATTGCGGCGCTGCTTTCGCCTGAACCGGAAATCTGCGAATCGGGTACGCCCCGCTGCCTGATGATCAGGTCTGTAATCGCGCCTTCGAGCATCATGCCCGCTTCGTCCTGCAGAATGTCCAGGGGGATAAAGGCCGTATTGCCGTTGGGAAGCGGCGCCGGCGAATTAATTACCCCGACAACAACCGCGTCCAAAAGCTGATTTACATGACGTACCGCTCCCGCATAACCCGCGCGGATCATTGCGTCCAGAACACGGTCAAGCCCTTCACCCTCTTCATCAATCAAAAGATACGAACCGATGGATTCCTCATACTCGTAAGCCGCCTGAACAACGGGGCGATCCTCGCTGCGCAGCGCGGGCCATAATTCGCCTTCCCACTTGTCGCCGCGTATCATTTCCGGCACCGCCTTGATGTCAATAACCGCGTTTATTCGCACGTCGTTGCGTCCGGAAGCGACCGTTAAGTCCCAATATCTATCAAGGTCGGCCCTCGGCGTATTTTTTTTGAGGATCATCCGTTCGTTGCCTGCCACTATTTTTTCTTCCGGGGAAAAAATATCTCCCCCGCTGCGTACCGAAGGCGCTATATCATACAGCGAGCGGATAAATTCCGCATCGGAAATATTTTGCGTGACAGAGGCGATCAAATCCTCCAGTTCCATCCGGAAAGGCCGGGTCGGTATGCCAACCTTAAGTTTTTCCGCCGCTACCGTTCCTATGGCAATTTCAAAATTGCCGTTGCGCACATAACGCCCGAAATCAACGAACGGAACGTACCGCATAACTTCCCGTTCCGCCGCAGGATCAACGCCGAAAAACATAATGGGCGCGGAACCTGACGTTGAAAACAACGTGCCCGAAAATGTATAACGCGGGGCGCTTACATAGCCTTCTTTTTCAAGCGCTGTCCGGTATACATCCCAGTCCTTAAAATTCTCATAACTGGGCATTTCGTCTTTTCTTTCAAAATACAGCTTGGTCTGTAGTTTCGCCGCGCCCAGCTCAAAATTGACAATATTCCTGCGCGACTCTATTGACATGCCGCCCAGCCAACTGTTGAGGAAGATATATACTGCGACGCTGACCATGATTGCCGCCGAGGTAAGGATCGTTTTTACCTTGTGCCGGGCCAGATTGCGCAGAGCTATTTTCTTCAGTTCCCAAATGCCTGTAAAGGTCATGCTAACTCTCCTTAATTTCGTCGGATTCGATCTGGCCGTCACGAATGCGCACCAGACGGCGGGCATATTCCATAACCATTTGATCATGGGTGGAGAAGATAAACGTAGTCCCTTCGGCTTTGTTTAAAGCCATCATTAGTTCCAGAATCTCACGGCCGATTTTTGAGTCCAGGTTCGCCGTGGGTTCGTCCGCCAGAATAAGCGCCGGTTTTTTAACCAGCGCGCGGGCAATGGCAACCCGCTGCTGCTGGCCGCCGGACATCTCCTTGGGTTTCCGTTTTGCCATGCCGTCAAGGCCTACTTCATGGAGGACGCGGGCAGTGCGTTCCTTTATTTCCTTTTTATCAACGCCCATAAGGGTGAGGGGGAAGGAAATATTCTCCTCAACCGAAAGTACCGGAATCAGATTATACGCCTGGAAAATAAAACCTATGCTGTGCCGG
>JGI24695J34938_10002308_pt1 | contig 14694 bp, 15 predicted proteins | sample TergutCo191P3_FD_34938 | JGI IMG/M metagenome (IMG submission 34938) | reverse complement strand
ATTCCAAAGTTCATGTTTTATGCTGTTGCTGACGGATTGCTTATTGTGTTTGCTAAATGCAAGCAAGGAGTATTTAACTTGCTTCGTAAGAGATTAAGAGACCCTCAATTGTCATTGTTTTCTGATTCCTTATTCGCATGGGGTTAGAAAAATGGGGAAACTCAAAATAAATGTATATTGACACAAAAAAAATATATGTTACAATTGAAGTAGTGCAAAAAAAAGAAATTTAGGAGATTTTTATGAACCCTATTTACAAAACATTTACAACGAAAGGAGGTTTTTATATTTATGATCGAAGCACTAATTCAATTATTAAACTTGATAAAGATGAATTTAATTTACTTGAAAAAAAAGATGAAGATACAATTAGATCGCTTCGAAGCAAAGGTTACTTAGGTGATAATACTATTGAGCGAGTTAGACACCATGACACTAAACATTTAGAAGAATACTTAAATAATAATATAGAAGAGCTTATTATTCAGTTAACACAAAATTGCAATTTGCAATGTAGTTATTGTCCTTATATGGGAGGGTACGATAATCGAAATCATTCAGAAAAGACTGTTCCGATAGAAATAATAAAAAAAGGAATTGATTATCTTTTTTCTCATTCACAAAATACAAAGCGAATCGCAATCGCTTTTTATGGCGGAGAACCTTTACTTGAAATGCCATTACTAAAGGAAGCTATTGATTATATTGAAAAAATTAAAGAGGGCAGAAAGCTTATTATCACTTTAACGACAAATGGGACACTATTATCCGACGAGAACGTTGAATATTTCATTGAGAAAGGAATTAATGTACTCTTGAGTCTTGATGGCGCAAAGGAATATCACGATGCTAATAGAGTTTTTCCAGGAGGTGCAGGATCATTTGATATAATAATGGAAAGATTGACCAATATTAAAGCTAATTTTCCGTTATTTTTATCACAACTATCTATTAACTCGGTGATAAGTACGGATAATGATTTGGCATGTAGTAAAAATTTTTTTGACGCAGATCAAGTTATGGAGCATTTGGCAGTAACAATGAATATGATTAGCGAAAGTAATGCAAAATCATCAATTTTATATAACGATGATTTTTATTCTGTTCATAAATATGAAAGCTTAAAACTTATCCTTGTACTTAATTGGAAAAATTTCATACAAATATGTATCAAAATTATACCATCAAAACATAGGCAAAATACAACAAATTTATAAATTATTAAAACCTTTTGAATTAAATGATAAGGAGCTACATCATGGAGGGCCTTGCTTGCCAGGAGTGAATCGTCTTTTTATGGATGTAGACGGAACGTTTTATCCTTGTGAACGAGTTAGTGAACAATCAGAGATAATGAAAATAGGTCATGTTGATAAGGGTGTTGAGGTTGAAAAAGCTCAATATTTGCTTAATATAGGTACACTAACTGAGCAAGAATGTATTAATTGTTTTGCATTTAATTTTTGTACAGCTTGTTGCTCTCATTGCGATGGGAACAAAGAATTATCAAGAGATAAAAAATTAGAGTATTGTGAGACGACGAAAAAAGCAGTATTACAAGATTTACAGATGATTGCTTTGCTGGACGAGTTTGGTTATGACTTTACGGAAGGATAAACATATTTTATGCCTAAAATGCTTATGATATATCCATTTAATATCAAAATTTCACACGTTGCCAGATATGCGCATCAACTTAGTGATTATAAGCTATCGGCAATCGTATCCCCTCAAAATAGTGGTTTTGCAGGAAAGGATATATCTTTTGTTGATAGAGGAAATGATACTGGTTTATATATTAAATCTTCATTTTCAGGAGAGCTTATTAAGTGTGATAGTATTTTATTTTGTAGCACTACATATTTAATGGATATGGAATTTTATAAAGAAAAAATTATTTTTGCTCTTAATGCAGGAAAGGAAGTATTGGTTACACGAGAATTAGCAAGCGAATTATTTGAAGAAGGAATAGTATTGCCATGTGAGATTGTGATACTTGGAAATAATAATATTAAACCCCAATTTTCTTATGATAGAGTTAAGCATATTAAAGAGATAGCTGTTCCAATAATTATGTTTTTTCAAGTGGGAAGTTATTGCAATGGTTTCGATAACCTAATGCTATTATCAAATAAATTATCTAGCCAAGGGTATTGTGTTAGTAAGATAAGTTCGCGAGACATATGTCAATTATTTAATATTAATATAGTACCTAACTATATTTATGAAAATCAATTATCTTACGAAGATAAAATCATTAATTTAAGCCATTATATATACTTGATTGCAAATGAAGAAAATGCTGATATAATCCTCATAGATATAGAAGAGGCGATTATGCCATACAACGATCATTTGACTAATCATTTTGGAATAATCCCTAATATTGTAGGTAAAGCTGTTCAATGCGATATTGGAATATTAAATTGCTATTATGATCATTTTAATAAGAATTCCTTTGATAATTTAAGGAATTTTTGCAAATATGCATTGAATACAGATATAGATTACTTTAATATTTCAAACTATTCGCTTAGTATTCAAGAGATGAATGAAGAGTTCCCTATAAAATACATACCGACCAAATGGAATGATGTAATTCATACAATGAATAGTGAATATGCTTCTTATGAAGAATGTGAATTTTTCAATTTATACGATGAGGAAAGTATCAATTTTATATGCAATGATATAATTAGCAGATTATCAGAAAACGAAAATACGTTAAGAGTGTAGTGATTATAAAGGAGAGCAGATGCTGGATAAAAAAATAATTACAGCAAATTTGTCAGAAATGTTAAATGATTTCTTGCATTTAGAAGTAATTGATGATGATGCTAATTTATTTAGCTCTGAATTTCTTATTTCACCCATAGCAATGGTTTATTTATTACTTGAAATCGAAAAAAAATTTTCAATTTGTATAAATGACCGCTTTTTCGATAATCTTTCAAGTTTATCAATCAGCAGTATATCTGAAGCAATTATAAGATGCGCGGAATAGATAAAAGGCTTTGACATCAGGTGATAAGGTGATAAAAAAAACAAATATATATTTAATTCAATATTTACTGTTGGCTTCATTTCTATTATTTTGTGGATGTGGGAATGATGAATTAATAATAAAAGATGAAAAAAACAAAGTCTTTGTAATGGAATCGATACCTATGTCTGAATACGAATGGTTCGATTGCGCATGGTCTGATGGAAATTATTTATACTATGCCGCAGGACATATAGAACAATTATCTGAACAGTATATAAGCACTATATATAAGCTAGACCTTAGAACAGGCGCTTTGTTTGAATTATTTTCACTTAGCGCAGGGAAAATGCTTTCCGATATGGTATTAGATTCAGAGGGTAATTTTTATCTATTAAGCTTTGATTCGGATAGTAAAATAGTCAATTCGACAATGAGGATAATTTATAAAATTAATCAAAAAGGTATCATTCTTCAAGAATTAGATTTAGAAGAATTTATCAATGGACAAGATCGTGCCATAATACAAAAATTGGCTGTGGACAGAGCGGGCAGTATTATCCTGATAGCAAGGAACAATAATATATTTATTCTTAATCCTGATGGCAGTAGAAATTTTGAAATTCTTTCTCCAGGGCAGATATATAGTATTTGTGAAAGTGGCGGAAGAACATATTTGGGATATGAGAGTAAAGATGGTAGCTTGATAGTTAAAGAAATTGATTATCAACGTAGAAAATTGTCTGACAAACAGATTATTTCGATACATGGTAGTCAGTTTGGAATGTCGGGTAATCAAAATGGTGATTTGATTATATCGACATATGAGAGTGCATATTATTACAATTTTGAAGAGAATAATTTAATCAAGTTATTAGAATGGAAAAATTTTAATTATCTTGTAAATGATAATCAGTTGGTGTTTGCCAATAACGAAAAAGATTTGATCACAATTGGATGGAGCTATACCTCATATCCGATAAAAGCTAATGCGGCGATATTTAAACAGAAAAAAGATGAGGATAAAATTTCATTTTCGGAAAAGAAAATTGTTATTATTAATTCCGAAAATATCTGGCATGGAATGCGTGAGTTAGTACATGACTTTAATGAATTAAACGATGAATATAAAATAGAGATAAAAACGCATGGAGATGATTTCTTACGATTACAACTCGAAATTATTACAGGAAATGGTCCTGATATTTTGATGATGCGTCCATCACATGTTGAAATGATTGCTAATACAGGAGTGTTTGAAGATTTGAATTATTATTTTGATGCAGATGAGCGTCTTAATCGTAATGATTTTCATGAAAATATATTTAATGCATTCGAAACTCAAGGACATCTTTATGGTATACCAGTAACATTTTCTATCCAAACTATAATTGCTCGTTCGGCAGAGCTTGATGGTATGAATGGTTGGAATATTGATGAATTTATCGCTTATACAGAAAGATTCCCAGACGGGAAAGGCATCTTCGAATCCGAATCAAAATTTTCAGTTTTTAGGTTATTAAAAAAGGGGTATAATCATCAATTAGTTAATGCAGAACAAGACAATCCGCTGAATCGTGAGTTATTAGAAAAGATAATTAAATTTTCAAATCAATATGAAAATGATGAGAGATATGTACATGATCCTAACTTAAGATGGAAGATAATTGATAAACAGATATCATTACTTGAAACGAGTATTTTCCAACCCCATGCTTTTTTACCTATTTCTAGTATAATGGGCGAATCAGTAACAGCAATTGGTTATCCGTCAGAAGAAAGAAATGGTAATTTAATTGCTAGTCCAGCATGGTCTTTGTCAATCTGCTCGGATAGTGAATACAAGGATATTGCATGGAAATTTATTAGTTATCTTTTATCTGAAGAAGTACAAGAGAGTATCGCACTCCGAATTGGAGACTTACCAGTTAGAAAAAGTGGTTTCGAGCGACTCATCAATCGTTATATAGAAATACATAATAAAGAGAATTGGGCATATGGTTATTTCATTGGTTATGATGATGGATTTAGATATGAAGATTATGAACCTAATTTGACAGAAGATTATATAAAAGAATTTCGTAATTTGGTAGAAAGTGCCGAATTAGCAGCAAAATCACCGCATGATATCGATAAAATTATTAATGAGGAAGTTGATTTTTATTTTAAAGGAATTAAGAGCTTGGATGAAGTTATGGATGTAATTGAGAATCGCGTGCGAACATATGTAAATGAAAATAGATGATTTGAACTATGTATTTGTGCAATTTCAAAGCGGAATATTCATCTAAAAATACATTGAAATTGCTATAAATAAATAATTTGAAAGGAGAGATTAGATATGAAAAAACTTAGTAAGAATAAAAACACTAAGAGGAATAGCATAAAGGCTTTTTCCACATGTTTAGGATGCTGGTGCAGAGTACATGGATGTAGCCAAGCCAGTATTACTGCTGGTGTAACAGCTAATAGTATTGTTCTTCCCAACTCAATACATACACAGGGATGTTGTTAAAATGGCATAGAAAAGGTTATATTTAGTAAGGATATTTACTGATGTAAGTATCCTTACTATCATTATTGAGGAAAGTTCAATGGATCAAATTAAAATCGGTATCATTGATAATGGTATATGTGAAAGTTATTTATTTTCATCATTGCAGAATAATATTTATTTTGATAATGAGCAATTGTCATTTAAAAATATCAACGACTTATGTAATCAAAATAATGAGTTTAAACACGGAACGATCTGTGCATTAATAATTGAAAAAAATTGCTCAAATTGCTTAATAAGTAGTATAAAAATATTAGATGAGTTTGGTAAAGGTAGACTTGAGCAAATTTCTCCTGCTTTGGATTGGTGTTTAAAAAACGAGATATTTCTCGTAAATATAAGTTTTGGTTCAACTCATTTTGCTGACAAAAGTAAAATGAAGAAAATTATTGATGTATATGTAAATAAAGGAATGTTTATTATAGCGGCAACTGAAAATAGTGAATTCAAATCGTATCCAGCATCATTTTCTAATGTAATAGGTGTGGAGGCAGGAGATTCGTTTAGTATAAACAAAAAGTTGATGTTACATAAAGGAATCGATTTCTTTTTCCCCGTAAATTCATATATTGAAAGCAAAGCTGGGACTTTAAACATTTCACCTTGTAATAGTTTTGCAGCTCCATATATTACAGCACTGGCTGCAAATGTTTTATTAGCCAATCCAAACATTGCACTTCCTGAGTTAAAAAGGAAACTTGTTAATATTGCTAATAATCAACATAAAGAAACAATGGTTGATGCAGTAAAATCTATATCAGAAATTACATTGCCACTAATCATTATCGTTGCAGATCCAATCATAAAAATAAATCATTTACTAGTAGTGCTTAAAGAAAAATTTGCAAACGAAAATTATAATCTTTATGTGGTTAGCACATTAAAAGAAAACGTGTTATATAATCCTAAATATATACCGTATAAAAGATTTTTATATGATAAAAAAAAGGTCAATGATTTTCTATACTGGCAAAGTTATTATGAACAAGCCGATGCTATAATGCTTGGAATATATTCACAACATTGCAATATGCTAAATGGATATAATCAGGTAGCAGATATGACCATTACAATTAGTAAGAGAGATAACGATTTTAATGTTGAGATACTTTGCGATCAACTAGTAAAAAAGAAATATAGTATTAGTACCATAGATTATAATCATTTATATGTTGACATAATAGAATCTTTTTTAGAGGAGAATAATGAATACAAAAGATGCAATTAGAAAATTAGTGGAATTGTTATGGTGTCATTATAAGGATATACTGTTCATAACATTTTTTTTGCTTATATCAAGTGGTTTAAGTTTATGTATTCCATTAATCAGTAAACAAATAATGGATGAAGGATTTATCGGAGGAAATTTAAAACTATTAACTAAACTTGTCTTGCTATCATTTATTATTTACGTATTAAATGCTTTAGTCGATGTAATTAAAGAGAAAAAAAGAGTAGATATAGTAGCAAAAATTCGTTTTTACTTAGCGGAACAGTCCTTTTCTCATTTACTGAAACTCAAAGTAAAAAATTTTGAGAAAACTAACTCTGCTGAAATTATGAATAATGTTAATACAGATATTGAAAAAATATCTTCTATAGCAGATAACAGTGTTTTTTTTATAATCACACAAATATTTAGCATAACTGGCGGAATTGTAGGACTATTAATTATTGATTTTAGATTAACTGTAATAGTTCTGGCATTTATTCCTCTTAAATATTTTATTATGAAAGCTTTAGCAAAAAAACAAAGAAATTTAATTGATTCTTACATAATAAAGAATCAACAATATGCTAAATGGTTTGGTGATACAGTTGGAGGATTAAAAGAAATTCGTTTTTTTGATATGTATAAAAGAAAATTATCTGAGTTTTCAGAAAGTCAAAATAATATCGTATATAATCAAAAACAAATTAATATGCTTATGCAGTGGAATATAACATTCGATATAATGATTTTTCAATTACTTACAGCTTTTATATATATTATAGGGGCTAATTTAGTATTTAATTTAGAGTTATCTGTGGGAAGTGTTTTTGCTTTTATTACGTTTTGTACCTATGTTATATCGCCAATATCAGCTATTTTAAATATTAGTTATTTTTTATCAGGGATTATTCCGTCGGTTATAAGATTTAATAAATTTATGGATTTAGATGAAGAAAATGATTCTGGCAATTTGCAAAGTATCTGCTTGGGAGATATTTCATATAATGATGTAACCTTTTCTTATGACACTGAAAGATATGTTCTGAATGATATAAATATAGTATTTAAAGAAGGAAAAAAAACTGCCCTAATGGGCGGAAATGGTTCGGGGAAATCCACTTTGATAGCCCTTTTATTAAGATTGTATGCTCCAACAAAAGGGAGGATATGTTTAAACGGAATAGATATTAATGAATTCTCTTTATACGAGTACCGTAATATTATATCTATTGTTAGTCAACAAATATATCTTTTTGATGATACAATATATAATAATATTTGCTTAAATAAGCAGATTGAATATAAATTATTAATATCAGCTATTGAGGATAGTGAATTGATGGAATTTGTGCAAGAGGTTTCCTTGAATTATATAGTAGGTAATAATGGAGAAATGCTGTCTGGTGGTCAAAAACAAAAGATTGCATTAGCGAGAGCACTAGTTCATGATAAAAAGATTCTCATTTTTGATGAAGCTACATCCAATGTGGATGTTACATCAGAGAAGTATTTTTATAAGCTTTTAAATACCAGATTAAAAGAAAAAACCGTGATTATCGTTACGCATAGATTGGATATTTTATCATATGTTGATGAGGTTGTGACTTTGAAGGATGGAAAAATAGCACAAAATGAGTATGAACAATAAATACTTTACTATTTGAAAACAGTTCAAATCATCATATACTTTATAAATAATTTCACTTCTGATATAGTTTTTAGTACGTTTTGATTTAATCTTTACATATTGCAATAAATGATATAAATACGCTTGTTTTATCATATTTTTCGTGGTATTATTTTTTAAGCGTTAATAAATCAGGAGCAACTATTATGCACCCATTATATTTAATAATGATTTTTTTGTTTGTAGCGATGGTTTCGATCAGACCTATTTATAAACAATACAAAAAAAACAAAAATGAAAAGCAAAATAATACGGAGCAATACCGGCGGCGGTTAAATATCAATAAGCCAACGCCGAAAGTGCTTGATGAACAAAATGATTATATAACAAAGTACAATAGTTCAGTAGATTATCGTGAACCAAACATACCAAAAGAAGATTATTCAGATTGGAATTAATTATAATAATGGAGGTATCTTATGAAAACAGTGATAACGATTGGGAGACAATTCGGCTCAGGCGGTCATGAAATAGGCGCGAAAGTAGCGGAACACTTTAAAATCCCTTTTCTTGATAAAGACTTAGTTACTAAAACGGCTAAAGAAAGCGGTTTTTGTGAAGAAATAATTCAAAACCATGATGAAAGACCGACTAATTCATTTTTATATAATTTAGTTATGGATACGTACTCATTCGGCTATAATGCCGCGCATTTCGTTGATATGCCGATAAGTCATAAAGTTTTTTTGGCTCAGTTTGATGTAATCAAAAAAATGGCTGACGAGGGCTCTTGTGTAATTGTTGGCCGTTGTGCCGATTATGCCCTTAGCGAGCGTAAAAATTGTCTCAATATTTTCATTTTCGGCAATGATGATGATAAAATAAAATCAATCTGCCGGCAATATAACCTTGACACCGGAAAAGCCCGTGAAATGTGTATCAAAAAAGATAAACAGCGTCAAAGTTATTATAATTATTACACCTCGAAGAAATGGGGTCGTGCTGACAGTTACGATTTATGTATTAATAGCAGTATTTTAGGGATTGACGGAACAGTGAGGTTATTGATTAAGTACGTAGAAGAGTTTGAGCAAAATAAAAATAAACATTGACAAGGTTCTCAATTGAACTATAATATAATTATAAGTTCGGATATCGTAAGTTCGCTATGAGGTATACAATGTTTTGGGGAAGAGAAAAAGAATTATCAAACCTAAATGCTCGGTACAATAATGATAATTTTGAATGTGCAATTATTTATGGACGACGTCGCGTTGGTAAAACAGAACTTATTAAGGAATTTATTAAGAATAAAAAACATATTTTTTTTAGTGCTGTTGAGGGAACAGAGAGACGTAATATCGACTTACTGAGCGGCTCGATTTATCGCAGTATATCGGGAAAAAATTCACTTTCATCACCACGTCATGAGGATTTTGCCGCATGTTTAGAGCAAATTTCTGATTATTCGTGGGAAGGAAAACTTATTTTCGTAATTGATGAATACCCTTATTTCGCAAAAAGCGAAAAATCGATTTCTTCCATACTACAGCATTATATTGATCACAAATTTCAATATCGTGATTTTATGTTGATTTTATGCGGATCATCGATGAGTTTCATGGAAAATCAAGTTATGGGATATCAAAGCCCTCTTTACGGAAGAAGAACGTGTCAATATAAGATTTTGGCTTTTGATTATATTACATCCAGCAGTTTCTTCGAAAATTTCACCAAAGAAGAAAAAGCTATTATTCACACAATTACTGGCGGTATACCGAAATATCTTTTACAATTTAATGATAATAATAGTATTGATGAAAATATAATTGATAATTATTTCACTCCAAGTAGTTTTTTGTATGAAGAGCCACAAAACCTATTAAAACAAGAACTTAGAGAACCTCAAATATATAAAGATATCATTACCGCTATTGCAACAGGTGCCTCGAAAATGAGTGAAATTATTTCCAAGGTTAATATTAATGGATTTGATTCGGCGAAATGTAATAAGTACCTCAGTTCGCTCATGTCTTTAGGAATTGTCAAGCGTGAAGTCCCGGTACTCAGTAAAGAAAATTCGCGCAATAGCATTTATCGGATAAATGATGGAATGTTTCGATTTTGGTATTGTTTTGTCTATAATAATACTTCGGCAATCGAATTCGGCGACGGGACTATGGTTTATGAACGGTTAAAGAATGCAATCACAAATTTTATGGGTGAAGCATTTGAAGGTATCGCGAAGGAATATTTATGGCAACAAAATGTCGCCAATCGATTGCCTATCAAATTCGATAATTGCGGAAGATGGTGGGGGAATAATCCATTCGAAAAGAAAGAGCAGGAAATAGATTTAGTTGCCTATAATAAAAATGAGAAAAAGGCGATTTTTGCTGAATGTAAATGGACTAATAAGCAAGTAGATAGTCGAATATTGAAGCGATTAATACAAAAGTCAGAAATGTTTGACTTTGAAGAAAAATTCTATATGATTTTTTCGAAAAGTGGCTTTACCGATGATGTACGAGAAATTGCTGATTCGGATGATATGATATCGTTAGTTAGTTTTGATGAGATGTAAGGTCGTTAACGGAATAGTCTTGTTTGCGTAAAAATATAGTAAGCACGCGAAATCATTGTGCAACTATTCGTTAAAGATGTCTTTTGCGAATAGTTACTGGTAAAGCCTGGCAACTAACTCTACATTCGCGGTAATCCGCTCCACTCACTCGCTTTCGCAATAAGACAATGCTAAATTTTTCCGTAAGGTACAAGCTGAGATACAAAACTTTTTTCGCTGGACTTCATTACCAAATCTTTTCTTAAATAGTGTATTACAATGTTAATGTGTGACATTACCAGTTACTTGGCGCGTTTTGTTGTACAATACAAATATTCAGACGGTTTTTTCTTTATGTTTTTCTTATGTTTAGCTTTAACTATAAAATTCATCTTTCTAAATTCAACCATTATAGATTTTTCATTCATATAATTCATTTCGTCAATCAAAAAAAGAAAAATGAAGTCTTTTTACCTAAACAATGTACCATACGCTGTATATTGTAAGTGTAAAACATCATGAAATTACGGTTTTTAAGCTTATCGACTTTGATTAGTAATCCACCGCTACGCTCGATTCCACATAAAAAGCGATGAATAATAAATGGATTAAGTTAGATTTGCTGAAAGCTCATTTTTGTGGTAAGATGAATTATTAAAACAAAAATGGAGGGCTATTATTTATGGCAAAACGTAAAGGCTCAAATACTGGAATACCAGGACTATCTTTCTCATACAAACGTGCATTTGGAATAACAAGCGCAAAGCGTAAAATAGCTAAAGCAACTGGAATTCCCACAACAAAAAGCGGACGGCAACGTAAGGTTGGAAAAATTGCTACAGGTGGCGGATGCTTAATGAATATACTTAGCGTTTTGGCTGTTATAGCAATATTGGTTACCTTAATTGTTTAGATATAATTCCTGATCAGACCTAGTCCTGTGAATAACGCATAGCGTCCGACATAAGCCGAAGCAGGGAGTGAACATACATCTGTATAAATGGAATAATTATCCAAATTTTTAGTGACATATTTTTTATGACAAACCGATGTTTATGCCACAGCATCATCGATAGGCAGGATTGCCTTGGTCTTGGTAAATTTCCTAAGTTGACGATGGTACGCTTGCTTCTACAGCATTTTTTCGCGAAACAGCTTGTCTTTTGCGAAAGTTGTATGACGGATTTTTTATTTTATCCGCGCTTATCCCTCATTCCCACTTAACAAAGTAATACACCCAATCTCTCCAATAAGATAATAAACTCATTTCTCGACTTTTTTTGAAATCAGAATTTGTTTCATTAGCATATTCCTCAAGTTCTATTTTAGCATAAATAAATTCCTCAATATGCAAATTATGCTTTGAATCATTGATTGTAAAATCAAGAAGTTTATTTGCAAGATTATAAGAAGTTGTACTTTTTTCTCTGACAAACCGCTCAATTTCACCATAAATATTAGACATTTGCTCTATTAGCGGCATTTCATTCCATAATTGACTATTCATATTATCTCCAAATCCACTTATTCAATATATCCGTTAATTGAACAATTATTTCTTCATCATCAAGTACCCTTCCTTTAAACGCTTGCCCCTTTTCTCGATTCCTTTTCATATTACTATGAGATTGCCAATCTATCTTACCATTCCAATAAAGATTTCCGCCATATAAATCTTTTTCATTTGATTCATTATCATACAGTTCAATTTCTAAATCTCTATGCATTTCCATTCCAACTGCAATTACTTCTTTTCTAATATCAATAACAAACTTAACAAATTCGGAATGAATACTGCAAAAATCTTCTTTCAATTTTTCTAGTTCAGTTTTATTTAAAATAATCATGTAACTTTCCTTTTAACAATTCATTTCTTGTATTTGGTGATAATTCTTTAAGCGCAGATTACAAAAATATTTGCTTGTTCAGCGCGTTCATTTCTTTTTTACTTCATAAACCTTTTCACTAATAAAATAACATGCATTAAACATGTGTGTCAACGCGCAAATATTTGTAGTCATTATAAAGGATAAGACATCACATTAACCTGGCACATCTTCATCGTCAATAATGCCGCAAGGTGGCTTTCGTTCGTTACTCCCGCCATGCAACGGGCATCGACGGTTATTTTTGTTTCAGGAAGTTGCGCTTTGAGGATTAGCGCATTGGATACAATGCAAATATCGGTGCATAATCCGCAGAGTTCAATTTCATCATAATTGCCTTCGGCGATTTTATTCGCCAGTTCCAGTGAACCAAAATTGGATTTGTCAAATATTTCACAGCCTTCGGTGTTTAAGGTGTCAGCGATTAAATGTCCGTCCGTTCCTTTAAGACAATGGACTATCGGCAGATACTGACCTTCTTGTGTCGTTAGATAATTATCATAATGCGTGTCACGGGTAAAAATAATCTTCTCATTGTTTTGACGATACTCTTCTATTTTCGTCTTTACATTAGGCAAAATTTGTTGGGCTTGCGGGGAGCCGAGTGAACCTGTAATGAAATCATTTTGCATATCAACCACGACTAATAATTTTTTCAAAAAATACCTCCCGGTTTTCCTTATAAATCAAAGACTTTTTTATCATTTTTACAAGACTTTTGCAATGAAATCAACAAATGTATGTCAAATAACTTTTGCGGGAGCAAAATTACTGACAGCTTCACAAAGCAAACGTGTCTGTTCCATTTCACTATTGAAATCCAACATCCCAAAAGCGATCAAATCATAGGGTACATAATACTTATCGCCTGATTTGAAAGTAAAATAATTATCATCGGGAAATAGAATATTGGTCGCCAAAAAGGTGTTGATCGAGTCCATCGAAACGCTTAAACCTGTGATGGATTGTGCGACCGAATTACCGATACTGTTATTAACCTCCTCGATTTGAAATGGCCAACCTCCGCCGCGGATAATTTCATTACGGATATTAGGGGTCACATTTCCCCGCGCGACCTCAACTGACAAAGAGATTTTCCCTTTATCGGCAAAAAGCATTTCTTTTTCGGCACTAATATTAAAAGAGGCGTGAATTTTCCCTGAAACTCCGACCGGTTCGCCGCGGCAAGAAGACCAGTGCGCATATGAGCCTGTGGACGTTTCCGAACTGAATTGCAAGGCGGTTTTTGTCTTAAGCCCGTCTGTTTTTAACATAAAATACATGTTGCTGTTTCCTGTATTAATCGAAATTCCGTCAAAGTAATCATTGGTTCCATGACTATATCCGAGGTATCTTATGGTCTGACTGACTCTAAGCGCCATCGTTAATACGCCGCTCGTGTGTCCATAGACGCTCGGGGAATAATTGGCCAAACCTTTGAGAAGCATTTTTTCCATAAACTGCCCCGATATAATCAGCGACGCAGTGTATCCCTCCGCAATCGGCGCCAGTTTTACTCCGCCCGGCTGGAATGACGGGGACGTGTCACCCGGCGGGTTCCCGCTCTCCTCGGCTTGGATATAAATATTAAGCGATGCGGGGCTTTCATCGATTTGCCCTGATTGGGCGAAAATAAACGATTTCGGGGTGATCGGGATAAGCCCATAGGAAGTGGTGTTTTTAAGCGTCGCCAGTTCGTAAGATATTTCCGAGACCTCTTCTTTAAAAAAACTCATCAGGAGTTTGGCATATTCGTCCGAAATTCCCGTTTGGAAAACTGTCAAATTTTTAACTTCGGATTCATGCCCTGCTTTGGCGGATAGGGTAAAAGTTGTATGCTCATCATTTTTAAAATGTAAAAAAAT
>JGI24695J34938_10002307_pt1 | contig 14695 bp, 11 predicted proteins | sample TergutCo191P3_FD_34938 | JGI IMG/M metagenome (IMG submission 34938) | reverse complement strand
TGAAAAGTAGGGTAATAAGCAATCCCAAAAGGAGCGGGTTCTGTTGTTTCAGTAGATGAACCTAATGCGGTTATTTCAGTATAAATATCTGTTCTTGCAGGGTCATTGTATAAGGTAACAGAGTATCTTTCAAGATTTATAAAATGTAATTTAGTTGATTCTGTTTCCTCATTATTATTTTGTATATTTACTTCTGGCTCTTTACATGATAAAAATATGGTAAAACAGAATAGAGTAATTACAAATAGAATATAAATATTTGATTTATTCAGAGATTTACTCCTTAAATATAATTAATTCCCTGTTAATTCATCAATAGGGAAAGAACCATTATCAATAAGTGTAACAGTATAATTATCAACATTTGTACCGCTTCCTGTAACTGCAACTGTATAACAATGTCCTATTTTTATAATTGGAGCGGATGTATCATCTGTGAACTTAACTGGTAAACTGACAATACCGCCTAAAAATTGTAAAATAATGTTTTGCATTGTTTCTTGAGCATAAGTACCATCCGGTAATTTAGCCCCCATAATTACGTATCTTTCTGTAGAACCTGAGTTTAATATCGTAAAACCTCTTTCACTAATAAGAATGTTACCTGAAAGAGTAACAGTACAATTTTGATTTGTATTATTTGTAATATCAAAATATGAATAAGGCATTAAAAGATTATTTGGAATTTCCGTATTTGGAGAAACTATATATGTTTGAACCTGTCCGCTATTAACTCCTTTAGGTGATACAGTAATTGAACGATAAAAAATATCTGTTGGGATAAAAGTTGTAATTTGGTCTAAAACTCTATTATAAATAATATACACAGTATAAAGTACAATAGGTTCTGTTGAACTAGCATACAGCGGTACATTTGTTGCAAGTGCAGGAATATACGCAACTCTTTCACCATCAGGACTATTTTTTCGCAACTCTAAGCCATATTTAGTTGTATTTGATACTCGATACATAAAATTTCCCATTGAAATATTTGTAATTTCCGTTTCAAATGTTTTACCTTGACCAAATATAATAAAAGCAGAATATTCGATTTTTGCTAAAGATAAATTATCAATATGGTAGTTAAATTCATCGTAAGTAATTCCATAAACAACCGTAAAACCGCCTACTTGAAAATCATTTACTTTAGATGAAATGTTAAAATCTTTCTTTACGCCAGACCTGACACCGCCGATTAAATTATTAATATTTGGATTTCCTAAAAATAAAACCATATCTTTTGACGATTTATTATTTACTTTTAATGTTCCATTTATATCATTTGACCATTTTATATTGCTTCCACTGCTTACTACATCTGTTTCTTTTATTAATTCAAGACCTGTATTAGTGTATGTTATTTCATATATGACACCTTGTTTGAATTCTGTTAGACCTGTAGGAAAAGCAATAGGATCTGTTGTATTTTTTCTAATTGAATAACCAGAAATATTTCCAGGAGAAATCTCATACGCCCCGCTATTGCCAGAATTAATTATTGATGAAGCTCCGCCAATAGGTGTTTTTTCTAAACTGCCTTCCCGAAAAGAAAGTGAAAAATCGCTATCGTTAATAATAAAAATATATGCATTACTAATTTCAATACCATCATGTTTTGGAATTTTAACAAGATTTGTTTTATTCTCTTCTATTGCGGCAATAATTGTTTGACCGTTAAATGGTATAAATATATCATTCGCTCCAACCTTAAATGAATATATAAAAGTAGGATAAAACGCTGTTCCATACGGAGCAGGAGATGATATTACTATTCTTTGACTTAAACCATCAACTTGGGTAAAAAAAATTAAACGTGCAGGATCATTATAGATAATTACAGGATATTGTTCAAGATTATCAAATTCAATTTGTGTTTGGCTTGCTTGGGTATTTGTATTATTATTCTCCGATAGATTATCGCAAGATGAAAAATTAATTAAGCAGAATAAAATTAATATAGTGTTAAAATATAATTGGGTTTTGGAGTTTAACATAGTTTCCAATATCCTATAAAAAAAAAGCCATAAAGAAATATCTATATAAAAACATTCCTTTATGGCTGAACTAAAAATTTATATAAATAATCAATCTAGATGATTATTTAAATCGTGCTAGACTACCAACCAAAATAAGGTACTGCATCATGTTGCGTTACTGTTATATCAGCCGCAACAGGTTGAGCACCAGAAGGAATAGTTATTTCATATACCTTGTCTTTTAACATTGGCATACTTTGTGATTCTGGAACATATCTGTGATTTAATCCCCAATTAGGTGATCTAAAATTAAGATTCACACTATCGTCACCTGGCTCAAAACCAGAAAAAAGTGCACGCTGTCCACTATTGACGATAAACTCACCTGATGGGGAACCATTTGTTCTTATCGAACCGCTGTAGAAAACTCTAACACCTTCAGAGCTGTTATTGATTACCATTACAAACGGTTTTGTATCAGGTACTAAACCAGAAGCAGATATATCTGTAACATGTGTCAGATAACTTGGAGATGTTTGGAAAAGCCCCATGTTCATAGGAGTTGTAGTTTCAACTTTAGCAATAATCATACCATTATATTTCAATTCCCTTGAGAAGAATAAACTGTATTCAAAAGCTTGATCTATCGGAATAGGTACATTGACTGTCTTTGCGTCAGGTTGAATTACAGCGTAATTTTCTGTAAGGTCAGATTTTCTAACTTCTACCCAATATTTGGTATGATTATTAAATCGCCAAATTGCTCCACCCCAAAATGAAGAAGGTGAAACAGCAATGGTATATGCTTGAGTATTTGAATAATATGCCATTTCATGAAATTGGGCAGCCTGTCCTCTTCGTTCTATGTAATTTGATTTTTGAACAGCTATAATTGAATAGAAATTTTGCTCTGGCATTTTTACTCTTACTGTACCCAATGAACCAACTGTACCAATGTACCTGTCTTTGTCAACTTTTTCATAAAATAACAAAACCTCACTGTTAAGAAGATTATTAATTGTCAGCCGACCTTCAACATTATCTACACGTCCTGTCGGGAAGTTATAAAAACCAGTTGCCCATTCCGGTGTAGTATTTGTATTATTATTGTTATCATCTGGGCTATCATCACACCCACTCAACAACACCCCAAAAACCAGTGCCAAAATCACAATTCCGGCAAATACCTTCTTTTTCATCATTCTCTCCTTTGAACTTACATTTACAGGATTTCGACCTGTTTTTGTAAATGATTGTCTTAATTACAAGGCTTTAAAGCCTTGTTCTATGCCAATTATAGGCTAAATTCATTATATCTCGCTATAAGCGAAACATCAACTACATTTATTAAATTGTATGAAAAAAGTTCTATAAGAGAGAAAATATGTGTATTAACCTTTTATTTATGGAAGAAAAGGAAATAAGGGCTGTTTTTGCCGAAAATATTAAAAAATTTCGCAATAAAAGAGGTTGGAACCAGCTACTATTGGCAGAAAAACTGGAAATTTCATCAAATTTCTTATCAGAAATTGAAACTGGCAAAGGATGGGTTTCACCGCTCACTTTAGTTAAAATAGCAAATATTCTGGAAATAGATGTTTACGAGTTGTTTATACCGAATAACGCGCAAAAACTTTCAAAAGACGAACTTCAAAACGAAAAAATTAAACGCTTTGCTAAAGATTTAACTCTTGCCCTCGAGGTATCAGCAACTGAGGTAAACGGTTTGATAAAAAACACTGTGGCAAAAGTATGTAAAGAATATCTTTGCTAAAAATTGTTCCCTAAGCAAAATTTCACCCTACTCCTCCTCGCCGACAATCTCAATGTCACCTAACAATTTTTGCGTTTTGTCTTCAGGCAGTTTTTCTACATCGAGCAGTTTTTTTTGTATTGCTCTGGAGCGAACGCCTGCTTTGTCGATTTCTTTACTTGCCAAGTCAAGTTTTTCCTTTGTCTTTTCAAGGACGTCTCCGAACTTGCCGAACTCGATTCTTACAGCGCCAAGCAAGCCCCAAATCTCGCTGGTTCGTTTTTCTACGGCTAGGCTTCTGAAACCCATTTGAAGGCTGTTCAAAAAAGCCGAGATTGTCGTTGGACCTGTAATCGCGACTTTATATGTATTTTGAATAGTTTCAAATAATCCGGGGATACGCAGGACTTCGGCGTATAGGCCTTCAAAAGGAAGAAACATAATGGCGAATTCTGTTGTGTTCGGCGGATCGATGTATTTTTCGCGAATATCTTTTGCGAATTTATCAATTTTTCCGCGCAGGTCTTTTTGCGCCTGGATTACATTATTTTTTTCTCCGCTTTCGTATGCGGACAAAAGCAGTTCATAATCGACTGTCGGGAATTTCGCGTCAATGGGAAGCCATGTAATTTTACTTGGGTCATCTTTACTTGGAAACTTTACGGCAAACTCAACGTTTTCTTTGGAGCCTTCTTTTACTTTTACACTCTGGGCATATTGATTGGGAGTTAAAATCTGTTCCAGTATCGCTCCAAGCTGATATTCACCTAACACGCCTTTGTTCTTCACATTCGCAAGAACGTTTTTAATACTGCCTACATCGCTTGCCAGTGTCTGCATTTCTCCAAGATTTTTCTGAAGCTGCTCAAGACGCTCGCTTACAAGTTTAAAAGATTCGCCAAGGCGGGTTTCAAGCGTCTTGTGCAGTTTTTCATCGACGGTATGGCGCATTTCATCGAGTTTCTTTTCATTTCCCTGCTGAATGTCAGAAAGTTTTTTCTCTACGGCTTCGCGGGATTTTTCCATGCCTTCTTTAATTTCTCTTGTCAATATTCCGATATTTGAGGAAAATCTTTCTTCAAATATTTTTAACGCAGCGGATAACTCATCGCGGTTTACTTTTAATGCTGACGCTAATTCTTCACGGGTATCCTTGGCGGTCTTGTTTGTTTCAAGCCGGTTTCTTCCGAACTCCTCACGCAAAGTTGACTCGTTTTTATCAAGACGATGAGAATATTCAATAAGTTTTTGAGCAATATCTGTCTGTGAACCTTTTTTGTTTTTTGAAAACAGAGCAATCATCACCAGAAATTGGAGAATGACGACGCCCAGAAGAATCAATTCAATGGTGTTTTCAGTCATAGGGAATTATGAACTTTACCAATCACATTGTCAAGGAACAGAAAAAATTAAAACAAATAACGCTACTTTCCGACGCAAAACCTGCTGAACATTTCTTCCAATATATCGGCAGTAGATACTTCTCCAGTAATTTCACCAAGTGAGTTAACCGCTTCCCGCAGCAAAGGCGCAATCAAATCAAGAGGTTCTTCTCTCTCTGTCAGCGCGAGAGCTTCATCAAGCGCAGAGCAAGCGGCATCGACATGTTTCTTTTGACGCGCAGTGCCTAATGCGGCGGAATCCATTTCATTATTAAAATCAAAATCTGTCTGCTTTTGAATAACCGAAGTAATCGCAGAATATAATTCTGTAAGACCTTCTCCTGTTTTTGCGCTGACGCTGATTGGTTTAATTCCTTCCAATGGAAACGGCTGCGGCAATGGATATATATCGCATTTATTCCAGACAAACAAACATGGAACAGAAACGTCAGGCTGTCGATAATTTTTACAGCCCGTTTCTCCGTCAAACAAACATAATACAATATCAGCTTCCTGCAAAATTTTCCGGCTGCGTTCCACGCCGATTTTTTCCACAGAATCATCCGCGTCGCGCAGACCCGCGGTATCAATTAAACGAACAGGAATTCCCTCGATAGAAACGAACGCTTCTATCCAGTCACGGGTTGTACCGGGAACTTCTGTAACAATAGATCGATCCTCTTTTAAAAGTGAATTGAACAGACTTGATTTACCGGCGTTTGGAGGTCCTGCAATCACGATCGTAATTCCTTCCTGATAAATTCGTTCAATCCGCCAAGAAGCCGAAAGTTTTTTTAACCGCTCTAAAGCATTAATCGCTATTTCTTTGTCAGGAAGTTTTCCCGCAGCTTCTTCATCATTATCAGAACTTACTTCATCTTCGGAGTAATCAAGATAAATTTCCGCGCCTGAAAGAACCTGAACAAGAGCGATTTTTATTTCATTTATTTCCTTTTCCAGAGAGCCGCTTAGGCGCGAAACAGCGCGGCGCCTTCCCGCTTCTGTTTTTGCGCAGACAATTTCCATGACAGATTCGCTTCTGGTAAGATCAATCTTGCCGTTCATAAAAGCGCGGAATGTAAACTCGCCGGGAAGCGCGTCACGAAAACCTGCCGTTTTTAAAATTGTCATTACAGCTTTGCCGGCGGAAACTCCTCCATGACAGCTAATGTCAAGACTGTCTTCTCCTGTGTAACTTTTCGGGGATTTAAAAACAGAAATTAATACTTCATCAGCCTTTTCGTTACCTGACATGATCCAGCCGTGAACAACAGTATTTCCCGGCGTATCTAAAAGCGAAGAATCTTTTTTGCCTGATTTAAAAACAGAAGAAACAAAATCTAACGCGCCTTTACCGGAACAGCGAATTAATGTAAGAGCGCTGCCGCCCAAAACCGTGGCGAATGCGGCGATTGGAGAATTATCACCGTAGTCAGCGTTAATTACGGTAGAATTTCCCGCGCGGCTAAAACTGCGGGAGTTCATCATTCATTCTCTTGTATTTTCTGTTCATTATATACGCCCGCAAGACGTAATTTAATAAAAATCCACGGAGCGGCGACAAAAACCCAAAAGCTAATAACCATATAACAAAGAAAACTGTATAAAAAAATATTTTGACTCCCGGAAAAATTTTGTATTATATTTTCAACTCTGATAACAATAACAGCGAGAACAGCCATTCCAATCAGAAAACGCGCTGATAAAATTAAAATTTTGGCGATTCCTTTTTTCTGAAATACATCGGAACTTTTGAAGCCGATATATTTTTTATTAAGGCAATAACCTGTGCCCATTCCAAGAAGGATTCCGCCCGGCAGAACTGTTTCCACGCCGGGTCTGTATATTATCATTAAAAAAGCGGCGGCTGCTGCCGTAAACATATACGCTCTGTATCCTCCTTTGGAAAGAAGCGAATCAACAGGTTTTCTTAGAAAAATAAAACCGGTAAATATAACAGCGATCGCAATCCATCTTAAATCAATACCGGCAGGAATTTGTTCACTGACATATCTGTATAAAAAGACAACCCAAATGGATAGTAAAAACACAATACTGAGCTGTATTCCCGCCTTCTCGTTAATGCACCAATAAATTGAAAAAGGCAGTGTCATAAATAAAAGAGCTAATTCCATTTTTAAAAACCCTCAAAAAAACTCTGACGCAATCTGCTGATCGAGTTACGCTGCGCATTTGTCGCCGTTACAGCAGCGTAAGTTCTCGCCGTCATATTTCTGATTATACCTTGCAATGTATTTTTATCAATACTTATCAGAATAAAAAACATATAAATAGTTCTAGGCTCTCCGTTTTCGTATACAATTGTTCTTACCCAGCTTGTATCTTCTTTAACGGCTCCCGGATACTCAGTGTTATACGCATTTTTAATCATCTTTTCAAAAAACATTCCATACTCGTCATCAGGGAACAAAGAGGACGTTAAAAGCATTCTCTTTTCAATTCTTGCCGCCGCCAGAGGCGGAAAATCGTGCGTAACAGTAAAATTATTAATCCATTTTTCCAGAATTGAAAATATTTCTCCTTCGCTTTCCGCTACAAACAAATATTTATTACTGTATGAAGATATTTTTTCAATTTCATCAATTCCGCTTTCAGCGTAAGCGGTTAACCATGCCGGCATGCGGCCTGCTCCAGCGCCGCTTTTTGTCTCAAGAATATTGCCGATATCAAACTTTTTAACCGATTCATAAACACTGAAATCAGGTTCAGGAATATATAAAGCGTCTCTCTGCGCGACACAAGACAAAAATAACAAATTAAATAATAACGCTAAGTAGATCTTGATTTTCATAAAATAAATATTATTCTAAAGAAATCTCTTCTTCAATTACAATTGACGAAGATTTAATATCAGCGGCTAAAACTTCCATCGGCGGTGAGAAATATAACGCAAACTCATCCCAAAGCATATTAAATTCTTCGGAATATTTGAATCCCTCGGATTCGTCTTCTTTGTTTTTAAATCCAAGTGAAATCTGAAACGCTTCCGTTAATTCCGCGCTTACTGAAATTGGTTTAATGTTTAATTCCGCGCTAATAATGTCTCCTAAAATATTTATCTGCGCCGATATCATATTCGGTTCAAATGAAAAACTTACGCCCGCTGTAATAAAAGACGTACTTTGATAAAAATCATTATAAACTGACGATAAATCCATTCTTTGAGAGACAGTCTGCGCGGGTGACGTTAATGTTAAGGAAAGTTCATTATTCATGATTGATAAATACAAATACGTATCATTCGCGGAATCGAATTCTACAGCCATTATCACGCCGTTACTAATGGGTTTAAAACGAAACAGCGTCTGCCAATTATTTATTCTTCTATTAGGAATTGGCATTTTCGGCAGTTTAATTATATTTTCGCTGCCGGTAACAACTCCATATGTTCCGTTTACGCTAAGCCATTTTTGGCTGCTTTTGGAAACGGATATTAATGAACGATCCGGGGAATTTATCATCTTTGAATCATTTAAATTACCTTCAAAAGTATACCAGCTTAAAAGATCCGCAATATTACTGGAAACAAGATGCATGTTTACCGGAATGGAAGTGACAACCAAAGACGCTTCTTTCTGGTATCCCGATAAACCTTCAAAATTATTAGCCGGAAACACCTCGGCTTTTACGGAAAAGAATCCGCTTTGATCGGGAGCCTTCCAAAAAAGCTGCGCCGCACCGTCAGAAAATTTTCCTTCGCTTATTTTATTTTTACCGTCATACCAAATTATATAAGGATCAATCAGCGCGTTAAACTCCATCTTGGCTTCAAGCAGCACGACAGCTTCTTTAGGAATAAGCTGCGCACTATCCGTAATACCGGGAAGATTAATATTTATGCCTTCATATAAAAAGACAGTTCTGTTTAAATAATAGATGGTTTTCTCGGTTCTCTGCAGAACATTATTATCACTCATAACCTGAGTCACGATAGTATATCTGTCCATCGGTATATTATTGGGAAGCGGAAACGAAGGCAGTTCTCCGTCCAGGTTTTTAACGGAAATTATTCTCTCGTTGCCTGCTGTACTGTCTTCCTGATTAAGACAGTAAGTAACTCTCCAGCCGACGGTACTCCCCGCAGAGTCTCTAAAATAAACCATTAAACCCGTAACATCAGGATCCTCCGAAACGGATTCATCAAAATAAGGGCGGATAATATCATCAAATCTGATAAAAGAACAATCGTCCAGAGAAACATCATTTATCAATATATTAACTTTATAATGACCGGCGGACGGGAAGAGATCATCCATATCGCAGCCGGCAACGAAAGCCAGAAAAGTGAGTAAAATCAGTAATTTTAACGTTTTTTGAGCACACATACTCAATAATAATTTACCATAAAAAACGTAAATTTTCAACTTTTTTAAAGTTTATTTATAAGATATTATAAATCATGCGGACAAAAGCGGTTATTTACCTGGATCGATTCACGGAAAACTTGAATTCCATAAGAAACAGAGTGGGAAAAAACAGGAAAATCTGCGTTTCAATCAAAGCGGACGCATACGGGCACGGAGCCGTGAAAATTGCCAAAGCGAGTCTGGAAGCCGGCGCGGATTGCTTTGGAATTGCCGCTGTAACGGAAGGAATTGAACTTAGGAAAAGTGGAATAAACGCACCGATCCTTCTCTTTTCCCAGCCATATATTGACGAGATTCCGCTAATCATGAAAGCTGATTTAACGCCTTTTATTTCCGACGAGGAATTTGCATCAGCGCTAAACAATCAGGCAGCTGGAGAAAAAACCAAAGTACAGGTTCATATAAAAATTGACACGGGAATGGGACGCAGCGGATGCTCTCCCGAAGAAGCGCTGCCCTTAGCGAAACATATAGAGTCATGCTCAAAACTGAAATTGACAGGAACCGCTACGCATTTGGCGGTATCGGATTCGGCTAACATCAGAGACATTGATTACACCATAGCGCAATTAACGAAGTTTAAAAAATCGGTGGAAAAAATTAAATCCGCCGGCATTGATCCTGGCGTTGTTCACGCCGCCAATTCGGGTGCTGTTGTTCTGCACCCAGATTCCTGGTTTGATATGGTAAGACCCGGAATTCTTCTTTACGGCTATAAGAGCGCGGAAGAATATGAGCTGCCTGTTAAACACATGAAAAAATTATTAAAGCACAAAGGTCTGCATGTGGAACCCGTAATGGAATTAAAAACAGGCGTTGTTCTTTTAAAAAAAATCAAGAAAGGTGAAACAGTATCTTACGGAAGAACATGGACAGCGGCGCAGAACACATATATCGCGACTCTTCCTGTCGGTTATGCCGATGGTCTTCCGCGTCTTGCAAGTAACAGATGGCAGGTAATAATTGGAAACAAAGTATATCCTCTTGCCGGAAGAATCTGCATGGATCAATGCTGCGTCGATCTTGGACCGGAACCAGATGTCAAACGCTGGGACGAAGCGATTGTCTTCGGCTCTGATTACATTCCTGAACAGACTGAAGATTCAAACGGCTCGGAACAAGAAATTGTAAAACACAGCGCGGCAGCTTTGGCGTCAGCGGTTGGAACTATCCCATATGAAATTACATGCGGCGTCAACAAACGGGTGCCGAGAATTTATACCGAAAAATAATCAGCCTATTTCGTTTCTGCTTGTTATGACTTTATTGATCAAACCGTATTTAACCGCTTCTTCGGCATTCATCCAGTAGTCGCGGTCTGTGTCTTTTTCAACCTGAGAAGCCTGATTTCCTGTTTCATTAGCGATTAGCTGATTTATTTTTCCGCGCAATTTCTCAAGTTCTTTTGCATGGATTTCAATATCTGTAGCGACTCCGCGTATCCCTGAAAGCGGCTGATGAATCAAATAATGACTGTTAGGAAGACCTACGCGTCTTTCTTTTGGAGACGCAAGCTGGATGATAGCGGCGGCACTTGCTACAAGTCCCATTCCGACAGTCCAAACTTTTGGTTTTACAAATCTAATCATATCAAAAATGGCGTAACCCGCGTCCGCGTCTCCTCCGGGAGAATCAATAAAAATACGGATAGGATCATCATTCATATCTTCCAAAAGCAATAACTGACGTATTGTTTTTTCCGCCAGTTCTTTATTTATCTCGCCGGAAAGAAGAATTGTTCTGGTTTTCAACATTCTTGCCGCAAGCGGATCTATAGACGGGGATTTTTCTTTTTCTTGATCTTCTTCTTCATAATCGTCATCAGAATAAAAAGGATTCATTATTTGCCTCCGTCATTATAATACTATTTTTTAATGATAGAGGCAATAAGGCGCATTTTAATCAGGGATTCTCGTAGCTTTTATACAAGAATCTGCGTATTTTCTGCTGCGCGTTCTTTTCAAACGGTTCTTTGCGTATGCAAAAATCCCCAATCTTTTTATAAACCGGCAGAGAACGGTTAGCTTCTTCAACTTCCTTTTTTACAAGATCTTTGATGAATTCATCATCCTCTTCTTTACCGGGATAAAGAGCTTTAATATTTTCATAATTGGGAACAATTACAGCGTAAATTATTTCGCCGCCTGTTGTTTTTCTGCCGACAACAAGCGCCTCCGCGATCACTTTGGAAGCGGCAAAATGCGTTTCGACTTCTTCGGGATAAACATTTTTGCCGCCTGAACCAACAATAAGATTTTTCTTGCGTCCCTTAATAAAAACAAAACCCTTTTCATCACGGTAACCAAGATCTCCTGTCAAAAGATATCCGTCTTCGGTAATTACTTCCCTTGTCGCTTCTTCATTTTCATAATAGCCTAGCATGACTGAAGGCGACTTGCAGGCAATCTCGCCGATACCCGGCATGCCTTCTCCTTCCGGCGCTGGATCAATTATTTTAACATCAGTGTAACTTACGGGAAGACCAACGGATTCATTATTTTTATACCGCGGCGTGTTAACAGTAATTAACGGCGCGTTCTCGCTCATTCCGTAACCCTGCACCATATTAAAACCAAAAGAGTCAAAGAAATCCGCAGTATTTGGATTCAGCGGACCGCCGCCTGCGACCATCATTTTAATTGACTGAAGTCCAGCTTTTTTTCTGATAAACGCAAACTTTTTACGTCCGTACTCACAGTTTCCTTCCTTGGCTTTCTTCAGCGCTTTTTTGCGCCATATATTAAACACTGCTTTTAAAATTCCCGGAAGTTTTTGATAACCGGCGTTTATCGCAATCATCACTTTATCATAAAGAAGCGGAACTCCGATTAGATACGTAACTCCTGCGTCTTTTATATCATCTATAACAACTTTACCGACAATTTTTTCTACAATGACAGTAGGAATGCCGACTGAATAAGGCGCCATAAATGAACATGTTGTGGGATACGTGTGATGCAAAGGCAGAACGTCAATAAAAACATCGCCGCGAGCCGGCTGAAGAATACGGACTGCCGCGCTTGTGTTGGCGATAATATTTTTATGAGAAAGAGTAACGCCTTTCGCGAAACCGGTCGTTCCTGAAGTGAACACAATGGAGGCCGGATGATCAGGTGAAATGCTGTCAGGCAAAGGCAGCTGCTGACTGTCAGCGCCTTTGCCGAATTTATTATATTCAGTTTCGCCGTCTGTATCGTCATCGTTCTCAGGACTGATGCATACGCACGCGTTTAACGCGATTCCGTTAGAAGCAAGCGAAGAAGCGAAATCCCTTTTTCGTCCTGAATAAAAAAACGCTTTTGCTTTTGTTATCTTCATTATGTTGATGCATTCCTGTTCGGTTACAAGGAAATCGATTGGCACTATATAAATTCCTGCAATAACAGTTCCCATCCAGACAGACATCCATTCAGGACGATTCTCTGACCAAAGAGCGACGCGATCGCCTTTAACAAGTCCTGCGGCAAGCAATCCTCTTGCTACCCTGCGGCACTCTTCGCCGAATCTGGAATAACTCCAGCGGGTAAATTCTTTTTGTTTGCCTGCGCGGTATAAGATCATATCGTCATCAGCCCATTGTTTAGATTGATGTTCAACAAGCTGAGCAAAATTCTGATGCGGAATATCAGGAATGTCAGAGATATAATCTTCAAATTTTAACATAACACACCTCACTATAAATTATTGATTTTCATAACTCTTATATAAAAAACGCTTAATTTTTTGCTGAGCGTTCATTTCAAACGGTTCCTTACGTACGCAGAAATCGCTTACCTTTTTATAAACAGGCAGCGAACGATTAACATCATCCACTTCCTTTTTGATAAGCGTCTTAATAAAATCGTCGTTAATTTCATTTTCAGGATAATCAATTTTTAAATTCTCATAATTGGGAACAAATACCGCGTAAATTATTTCACTGCCTGCTGACTTTCTGCCGACAACAAGGACTTCGGCAATCACGCGCGAAGAAACAAACCGCGTTTCAATTTCTTCCGGGTACACATTCTTGCCGCTGGAACTTACAATTAGATTCTTCTTGCGTCCTTTAATAAAAAGAAAACCTCTAGCGTCCAGATAACCAATATCTCCTGTTAACAGATAACCGTCTTCAGTTATAACTTCTTTTGTCGCTTCTTCATTTTCAAAATAGCCAAGCATAACTGAAGGGGATTTGCAAGCAATCTCGCCGATAATAGGCGCGTTTTTTGCGGACGCGTTGACTTCCTGCGTACCATTGTACGTATCAGTTTCATCAGATACAGTATCGATAATTTTAATCTCAGTGTAGCTTACGGGAAGTCCGACAGATTCATTATTTTTATGACGCGGCGTATTAACAGAGATTAAAGGCGCGTTCTCGCTCATTCCGTAACCTTGAACAATATTAAAACCAAACGAATCAAAAAAATCGGCGGTTGTAATATGCAAAGGACCTCCGCCGGCGACCATTATTCTAATTGATTGAAGTCCGGCTTTCCTGCGGATAAATTTTAAAACTTTTTGCCCCCACTTTGGGTTTCCCTTTCTTGCTTTTACAAGAGCGATTTTTCTGAGAATATTTATCGGACCGCGGATAAAAGGCAAAATCTTTTGATAATTTGTCTGGATTGCCGCCATCACCTTATCATAAAGAAGCGGAACGCCGATCAGAAAAGTAGCTCCGGCGTCCCTTATATCATCAACAACAACCTTGCCGACAATTTTTTCAACAATTACAACAGGAACGCCTATAGCAAGCGGCGCAATGAATGAACAAGTGGTAGGATATGTATGATGCAGCGGCAAAACATCAACAAACACATCATTGCTGTTTGGCTCTAAAATGCGAATTGCGGCGCTTGCGTTTGCGATTATATTTTTATGAGAAAGCACGACGCCTTTCGCGAAACCAGTTGTCCCTGAGGTAAACACAATAGAAGCGGGATGATCCGGTGAAATGCTGTCATAAGCCGGAAGTTCCTGGCTGTCCGCGTTCATGCCGAATTTATAAAACTCGGTCTCACAATCGAAAGCGTCATCGTTTCTTGAGCTGATGCATACAGACGCATTCAATGAAACGCCGCAGGAAGCAAGCGAATACGCGAACTCTTTTTTTCGTCCGGAATAAAAAAACGCTTTCGCGTTTGTTAATTTAATTATATTAAGGCATTCTTGTTCAGTTAAAAGAAAATCGACAGGCACAATTGAAATACC
>JGI24695J34938_10002305_pt1 | contig 14716 bp, 13 predicted proteins | sample TergutCo191P3_FD_34938 | JGI IMG/M metagenome (IMG submission 34938) | reverse complement strand
CGGCTACCCCGAAGGCCGTCATGGAGAAGTGTATCTTACAGACGGAACATTTCTAAATGTACGCGCTTTTTCGATGCCTTACGCGGATTACCGAGGCTCTTTCAGGGACAACCCCTTCATGCTTGAAGCGAAGCAGGAAGCGCCTCCCGGACCTCCCGCCGGCGTATACATGAAGGAGACTCTTGACGCGTTCAGCGAAATTGCGAAATCAGGAAGCGGCGATTTAATTTATTCGCGCGGTCCTGACGATGTTGTTGAATTAATTCAGAGCGTGCTTGCGAAAGAAAAAGGCAAAACACTCGATATTGTAATTTGCCTTGACACGACAAACAGCATGAGAAAATATATAAGCTCTGTGAGATCGAAATTAATTCCAATGCTCGAAAATATATTAGGCGAATTTGCTTCGTTCAGGATTGGCATGATTTTGTTTAAAGATTATTATGATAATTACCTGACAAGAGTTGTTCCGTTTACAGACGATTTCGCGAAATTTCAAAGGGACTTAAACGCCATACAGGTTCAGGGAGGTGGTGATATACCCGAAGCTGTCTTTGAAGCTCTTTACGACGGAGCGACCAAATTTTCATGGGAAGCGCAGGCGAGAATTATGATCCTGATAGGAGACGCTCCGCCGCACCCAAGACCAAGAGGAAGAATAACAAAAGAAATGGCGGACAAAGCCATTGATGAAAGAAACATCAAAGTGCATGCAATGATACTTCCGCAATAAAAAGGAAAAATAAAAATGAATATTATCGAAGCTTTGATTTTAGGTATTGCGCAAGGGTTAACCGAGTTTTTACCTGTAAGCAGTTCAGGACATTTAGTGCTCCTGCAAAAAATATTTAAAATAGAAATGCCTTCTCTTTTTTTTGACACAATGCTGCACGCCGGTACATTGCTTGCAGTTTTTGTTGTTCTATGGAAAGACATTTGGGAACTTTTAAAAAAACCTTTTCAAAAACTTACAGGTTTCTTAATTATCGCTACAATTCCCGCTGTTATCGCCGCTCTGCTTTTCAATGACACAATCGAAGAGATTTTTAAAACAGCCAATATTTTAGGCTGGTGTTTTTTAATCACAACTGTTCTATTGGTTACATCGGAGTTACTTTCAAGAAAAGCAAAAGAAAACGGCAATATAAAAACACGCGAAGACATGAATTGGTTAGACGCTGTTGTAATAGGCATCATGCAGGCTGTCGCGATTCTTCCCGGAATTTCAAGATCAGGAGCGACAATATCAGGAGCTCTCTACAGAAGACTTGACCGTGATTTTGCCGCGCGCTTTTCATTTCTTATGTCGATTCCAGCTATATTGGGCGCTCTCGTTTTTCAGACAAAAGACCTTCTTGAAAGCAAAGCCGCCGATGCCGCGCAGTCTGTTGAAACAAGTTTCAACGCAGTTTCCGTTATCGCAGGAACCATAACAGCTGCGATTGTCGGCTTTTTTGCCGTCAAGTTCATGCTAAAAATTATAAGGGAAAGATCCCTCTTCGGCTTTGCCATTTATACAGGAATTCTCGGGTTACTTATATTGCTTGATCAATTTATCACAAGAATCGTGTTTTAAAAAGTTTAATTTTTTTCAAGCTGATTTCCCATTAAATCATTCAATGATCTAAGGTAATCCGCGGTTGAATCAAGAAAAGTCCCCGTTGAATCTAATAATTCGCCCGACATATCAAGCATTTTTAAAGCCTCTTCATATGATTTATGATAATCAAATACTTGCGAATTCTTATTGAAATCATCATTTGCGGAATATGATTTTAAAGTATCACCCAAAAATGAGAAAAAAGAACCTGTTGATTCAAAAATCAAACGATTGTATTCATCTTCGTATATTTTTTTATCTGATTCAGAAAGTTTTTCTATTCTGGAATCCAGTTCTTTGTTTTTTTTGTCAATTTCAGAGATTTTGGAAAAATCAAAAAGCACATTAAGCGCTTCTTTATGCAGATCAAACGACATTTTTGCCAGGGTAATGGGATCGTCCCCTTTCGCTTTTTCTTCTTTCTTGCTGCAGTTAAAAAAAGTAAATGCAAAAACAGCTATTAAAATTGATATACAAAAAGTTTTAAAATTTACTTTCATAAAAACCTCAGTTAAATATAATGATTAATAATCCTTGATAACAAAATATGTATCTTCGTATTTTTTTCTGTTCTCGGCGTCAAGGGCGTCAACTTTATTCTGAAGATCAACAATTCTTCTTTGAATGTCTCTTACTTTATCCGTATCGCCGTCTTCTTTTACTTTTATAATTTGCTTTTGGAAGGCAAGCATTTGTCTTGCGTAATTTTCCGGGCTGTCCGCGGTAATATTACCGCCGCCGCAGCTAATAAATAAAAAAGTCGCTATGACAGCTAAAGCGATTAAGGCTGTTCTTTCTTTTGTAAAAAAAATCAAAATGTTCTCCTTAAAACAAATCAACCCAGCTCCTAAAACTTCAGGCGCTGGGTTGCAAACAGCTCAGAATTAAAACTGCTTCACATCTATTTATGTTATTAATAACCAGCTAATTTATAATATGCTTCATACACTTTTTCTTGATCCGCTTCTGACATTCTGTCTATTTGCTTTTCAAGTTCTTCTACTTTCTTTTCTATGTCTTCAATCTGCTTTTCAAGTTTGGCTTCTTCAGCTTCATCATAAGTATCCATAAACTTGTCATACAATTGTTGATATTGTTTTTCAAGTTCAAAATACTGCTTTGCGATAGCATCAGGGCTTGATGTTCCTACGCTGCCGCCGCCTGTTGATACAGAGCCGGAAGAACCGCTGGCGCCGTCTGTTGCTCCTTCTGTCTTGCCTTTGCATGAAAGAAGAGCGAATGCCGCGATTGAAACTATAGCAATCACAGCAATCATTTTAAAAAATTTCTTCATAATATTCTCCTTTGATATGAATTTATTGATTATATCATGTGCAGCTCACTCTGACAAGAACTTTTTTGCTTAAATCCAAATTTTTATCAAGAGATTTCTTCCGGTAATCGTTAAAAAAAAAGACTGCCCATGACATGGACAGTCCTTAATGTTTGGTAAACCATTGGTTGGTTTATATGGTTTACCGTATCAAAATACAGCTTCTGTAACAGAATAACTATTTCATTAATTCTGTTACTTTATCCATGTATTTTTGCTGATCTTCTTTGGAAAGTTTTTCAACTTTAGCGGTGAGTTCAAGACCCTTCTTGGTTAAATTTGCAATCTTAGCTTGATCGCCATCACTTATAGCTTTTTCCATTTGTTTTGTTAAATCAACAGTCTGTTTTGCTAAAGCATCAGGACCGCCGCAACCAACCAGCGCGAATGCTACGATTGCTACAAAAGCAACCGCCGCGAGCATTTTCATTGTTTTCTTCATAATAATGTCCTCCTATTACGATTTGCGCTCATTCTATCATTTAAAGAAAAAATTGTCAAGAAAGTCCTAATAAATATTTGATGCCTTTACATGACAAAATTTAGAAATGAAGCGGTAATATATAAACGGTATACAATTTCACAGAGCATAAAAAAACTGCCCGGAACCTAAACGGCACCGGACAGTCTCTAATGTTTGTTAAACCGTTGGTTGGTTTAATGGTTTAACAAGTCAACAATACAGTTTGATTCTGTACTATTCGCCATCGAATAACTTTTCTACTGCTGCCTGATATTTCTTTTTGTCATCATCGGAAAGCTTCTCTATTTTAGCCTGGAGATCTAAGCTTTTCTTTGTTAATTCTTCAATTTTTTTTGGATCATCGCCTGCTTTCTCAATGTCCTTATAAAGATTATAGGACTGTTTTGCTAAAGATTCAGGACCGCCGCAACCAACCAGCGCGAATGCTACGATTGCTACGAAGGCAACCGCTACAAGCATTTTCAATGTTTTTTTCATAAAAAAAACTCCTTTGAATATAATTTAATTAGATTTTATCATCTCTTAAAAAGAATGTCAAGAATATTAAACTAAAAACGCGCATTTTTTATCTATTTCTGATGAAATTATTTTATGATGAAATTTGATGAAAAAAGGGGTTTTTTACTGTTTTTATAGCGAATTTACATAATTTTATAAAAAATTACTCGAATTTTATGAGAATTTGCCGGATTTAACAGCAAATTTTATATTTTTAAGCGCCTGACTCGGCAGGTTTATTTTCATTGATATTTTCTTCGCAAAGACCGTAGCCTTCGTCCTCCAGATTTCCGGCAGGTTCAATGTGAACCATAATGTCGTAAACATTTTCAATTCTCGCCTTAATAGCTTCTTCAACTTTGTACGAAATCCAGTGAGCTTCTACGACGGTTTTATTAGGCGGAACTTCAATGTCGATATCGATATCCCATGAACCGGCTATGCGGCGCATCCTGACCCTGTGAGGACGCGTTACTTCTTCAACCGAATAGACGGCTTCAAAAACTTCCTTGTAGTGTTCTTTATCGGAACCTCCGTCCATTAATTCAGCGTTCGCTTCCATGAAAATACCGACCGCCGATTTTATAACCCATAATCCGACAAGAACCGCAAACCATGAATCGATAATGCCGATGTTAAAAATCAAGGAAAGCCCAAGCCCTGCCAGCACTCCTGATGACAGCAGTACGTCAGCTGACATATTTTTCGCGTTTGCTTTTAGCATTGATGAACCCGCTTTCTTGCCGAATAAATACAGTAACCATGCCAAAAGCAATTTTCCTATTATTGAAATAACCGTGCCGATTAAAGCAGGCAGAGCCGGCACTTCCCTCTCTACACCGAATAAAATATCTTTTCCCGAACTTAAAATTAACTGAGCTCCCGCGAAGAAAAGCATAAATGATAAAATGGCTGTCGCTACAGTTTCCGCTCTGCCGTGACCCCACGGGTGATCTTCATCCGCTGGGCGTGAAATAATCCGCGCGACAACAAGCGACATAACCGCTATCAATACATCGACTGATGAATCAATGCCGTCGCCGACTACCGCAAGGCTCCCTGCGTAAATACCGGCGCCGATTTTAACTGCCGCTAAAACCGCGTTTCCGAAGAGAGCGGTAAGAGAAGCAATTTTTATAATGCCTGCTTTACTGACATTGTTCATGGCTAGCCGTAATTATAACATTGTTATTTAATATATTCATTAAGAAATTTTCAGCTTTAATATTCTCATGGCATTAAGAACAGCTAGCAGCGACACGCCGACATCGGCAAAAACCGCTTCCCACATTCCGGCTATTCCAAAAGCGCCGAGCGCGAGAAATGTAATTTTTATACTTAATGTAAAAATGATATTTTGCCTGACTATTTTTTTTGTGTATCTTGCGATGTCAATTGCCTGCGATAATTTTGAGGATTCATCTGTCATTAAAACAACGTCGGCTGCTTCAATTGCGGCATCTGACCCGAGAGCGCCCATCGCGACGCCTATATCCGCGAGAGCGAGAACCGGCGCGTCGTTTATGCCGTCTCCCGCGAAAACAAGTTTTCCTTCGGTTTTCTTTTGTTCCTTTAATTTTTCCATTACCTCAACTTTTTCATGAGGCAGAAGTCCTGAGTACACTTCGTCCAGATTTAAAGCAGAGGCTGCAGCATCCGCGATTTCTTTTGTGTCTCCTGTAAGCATTACAGTTTTATTAACGCCGCGTGTCTTTAATAAAGAGACAACGCCGAGGCTGTCAGGTTTTACTTCATCAGATATAATAACGCAGCCTGCGAATGCGCCGTTATAAGAAATATATACCTTTGTTCCTGTATCCTTTGACTCATTAAAATCAATGTTATTAATCTCCATAAGTTTTTTATTGCCTGCAAGGATTTTTTTATCATCCACTATTACGCTTATGCCGCATCCTGCAATTTCCGTATATTCGCGGATTTTATCTTTTGTCACTTCTTTGCCGTATTCTTTTATAATTGAAAGCGCTATCGGATGATTGGAAAAAATCTCCGCTTTCGCCGCAAGTTCAATCAATTCATCTTTGCTGAAATTTTCCTCGTTTTGAATTTGAGTAACTTTAAATACGCCTTTTGTTAAAGTTCCCGTTTTGTCAAAAACTACTGTATCAATGTTATTAAAGGCTTCAAGATAATTGCCTCCTTTTATAAGGATACCGCTCTTCGCCGCTCTTCCGAGACCTGCGAAAAATCCCATCGGAATTGACAAAACAAGAGCGCACGGGCAGGAAATGACAAGGAAGACCAAGGCGCGGCGCAGCCACACGCTCCATTCAAAACCAAAAACAAGAGGAGGAAGCGACGCGAGAAGAGCGGCAAGCAATACTACAGCCGGTGTGTAGATTTTCGCGAATTTGGTTATAAAATTTTCTGTTTTTGCCTTTTTATTTGACGCGTTCTCTACAAGATTAATAATTTTGGAAACAGTTGATTCACCGAATGTTTTAATCACTTTTATTGTCAGCAATCCGCTGATATTAATGCTCCCTGATAAAACGCCGCTTCCCGTTTGCGCCTTTCGCGGAACGGATTCGCCTGTTAAGGCGGACATATCCAGCATGGAAACGCCTTCTATAACTGTTCCATCCAGAGGAATTTTTTCGCCGGGTTTCACTATTATTACGTCTTCAATGCTTACGGTATCAGGAGGCACTGTTGTTATTTCTCCGTCTTTTAAAAGGTTCGCGTAATCGGGTCTTATATCCATTAAATCACAGATTGATTTTTTTGATTTATTAACCGCCATTTCCTGGAATAACTCACCTGCCTGATAAAATAACATTACTCCAACAGCTTCAGGAATTTCACCGATAAGAAACGCTCCGATTGTCGCAATGCTCATCAGGAAATTTTCATCAAAAAAATGACCTGTAAAAAGATTCTTTAACGCCTTAAAAATAACATCACAGCCAAGCATTATATAAGCCGCAATTAAAAGAAAAATTGACACGTTATTCTCACCGGCAGTCAGCTCCAATGAAAACCCGGCTGCAAAAATCCCCGCCCCAACAATAAGCCTGACCAAATTAAAATCAATCTTTTTCATTCCTAACTCCTCACTCCCAACTAAATCATCCCTCGTTAATATGCTCAAAACCTTTTTTAAAAATATCCTTTACATGACTGTCCGCGAGGAAATAATAAACGATTTTTCCCTGTCTCTCGTATCTTACAAGTTTTGAAAGGCGCAGCAGTTTTAACTGATGAGAAATCGCCGATTTTGTCATTCCCAGAAGAAATGCAAGATCGCAGACGCACATTTCACTGCAGGAGAGAGCCCACAGGATTTTAACGCGCGTGTTGTCTGCGAACATTTTATAAAGACCGGAAAGATCATAAAAAACCTTAGGCTTTGGCATGGCGGCGCTGACCTTTTTAACGGTTTTTTCGTGAATAACATCGCAGTCACAGGAAAACCTGCTTTTTTCTTTCATTGTACGCTCCAAAAACAATATTATAGTTGAATATATGTTCAACTATAATATATATCATTTAACTTTACTTGTCAATTAAAACTTTATAAAAAGCAAAAAACCTGCACTTGTTAACCCATAGTTATTGGAATATATTGATGGTTAAGGGTTTTCAAGTGATTTTAATCATTTCCGGCATTCAAATCGAAGTTGAAAGAAAAAATGTAAAAACAATGCGTCTTTACGTCAAACCGCCTGACGGAAAGGTATCAATTTCCGCGCCTTTTTCCATGACCCATGACGTTATTGAGCGTTTTGCCGGCACGAAGATAAATTGGATGAAAGGTCAAATTGACAGGTTCAGATCCATCAAACGCCGGGAAGAGCAAAAGTACGAAGACGGCGAAAGCCTGTATGTCTGGGGTAAGCCGTATTTGATAAAAATATCCTATGCGAAGAGGTATTCCCTTGTCCTATCAGGCGATAACGCTCTTTTGACAGTAAGAAAAAACTGCACCTTTAAACAGAGGGAAACTTTTATCAGAAAATGGCTCAAGGAAACTCTGGAATCGGAAGTAAAAAAAATTATGCCTAAATGGGAGAAAAAAACCGGATTAAAAGCTGAAAGCTATCAGATTAAATATTTAAAATCCCGTTGGGGTTCATGTAAAACAAAGAAAAGAGTTATTACTTTCAGTTCACTTCTTGCTAAAAAACCTTTAAAGTGCCTTGATTATGTTATCCTGCATGAACTTTGTCACTTTATCGAGAAAGGGCACAACGCCAAATTTTACAGCGCGCTTAAAAAATACATGCCGGACTGGAAGGAAGTAAAAACCGTGTTAAACAGTCATATATAAATAGTGGCTTTTATAGACCTCCTATGGTATCATAAAAACAGAGAGTAAATAATAATGGAGAAAATTTTCAAACAGCCGGCGTTAATCGCCGGTATCATTGCGGCAATTACAATATTTTTCAGCATTCAGCTTCCGGGAGTAAAGCTTGATAACAACAATCTCCGTTTTGTTCCCGAAGATAATCCTGCCAGGGTTATCACAGAGTACATTGACGAGACTTTCGGCGGACAGGTAATAATTCTTGTCGGGCTTGAACGTCCTTTTAGAACTGTTTTTGAAAAAAGTTTTCTCCAGCGCATTCGTGAATTCTCAAACGCTGCAGAGGATCTTGAGCTGGTAAAATCCGTTAATTCAATTATGTCTACTCAATACATTACAGGCGAAAACGAAAGCATCATTGTCTCAGATCTTGTGCCTGAAGATTTTTCGGGAACTCATGATGAAATAGAAGAATTAAAAAGGCGCATTGCTTCGTGGGATTTGTACCGAGGTTCCCTTGTTTCCGATGATTTCTGCGCGACGCAGATTTTAATCACATTTAACGTACTGTCGATTGATGTCAGCAGTCCCAAGGTAGCTCAAACTCTTGTCAGCATCAGAAAAATCGCGAATGATATTTTTAAGGGAGAAGCGAATGTATATTTCGCGGGACAGGCGGTTCTTAACGCGACTATAAACGAATCAATTATCGCGGACAATATACTTTTACTGCCTCTTGCCGTTATCGCTGTTTTGGGACTTTTATTCTTCTCGCTGAGACGCCTGATTTTTGTAATTCTGCCTATATCGACGGCTCTCCTTTCTGTTATCTGGACTGTAGGATTAGCCGCGATGTTTGACGTTAAACTTTCCACAATTACAACCATAATGCCTATAATACTTATAGCTGTCGGGCATGCTTACGGCATCCATATAATAACGCATTATGTAAAAGACATCCGCGATAAAATCCTTACAGCAGACGAACATCGCGTCATTGTTTTAGATTTGATGAGAAAAATGATGAAACCGGTATTCCTCGCGGCTCTTACTACAATTACAGGTTTTATATCTTTTTGTTTTACTTCAATTATCCCGATGCGTGAGTTCGGCTATTATACAAGCGCAGGCGTTTTCGCTGTGTTTTTATTAACGGTGTTTTTTATTCCGGCAATGCTTCTTCTGCGCGGTCCCGCCAAACAGAAGCAGGAGGATGTTTCGAATAACGATCAGGGAGAAGATCCAATAAGCGGAAGAATCGCGGGTATTTTTCTTAGTATCGCGAGAAAAAAGAAAACTGTCCTTTTTACCGCTGTTTTTCTGGTAATAATTTCCATTTACGGAATATCAAAAATTATCGTTGACAACTCCATTGTGGATTTTTTTCAGAACGAGACTGATGTCAGCCGCTCTGATCGTTTTATACGCGAATATTTCGGCGGTTCCAAGGATTTAAATCTTGTTGTTCAGGCTGACACTACAGAAGAGCTGCTCCACCCTGATGTTTTAAAAGCGGTAGACAATCTTTCAGTATATTTAAACAATAATGTCGAGGCAGTCGGCAAAGTTGCCGGTTTTACCGATATAATCAAGCGGATTAACCAGGTGAATAACGCCGACCAAAGCCCAGACGGAATAATTCCGTCTGTTCACGAGACAGAAACAGGCGCAGGCGGTTTTTGGTCAGGCGGCGCAGGTGAACTGGGTTTTGGTTTCGCAGATTTTAATTTTGAGACAAGCGAAAGCGATACAGCGCCGGTTCAAACCAGCGGCGTTTTAACGCAGAGTCATTCACTTGATAAATACAGCGTGAGTGATTTAATTAAAATGCTTGACACAGCCTCCGGATTATCTTCTTCTTTAAGCGGCAATGATTTGGTTTGGGAACTTAAACGGCTTACAAATTATGAAGGAGCCTCGTATTATGAAATTCCTTCGGACCCTGCGCGTTACGGAAAACAAACTCCTGAAGATCTTCAAAAATTAATTGCGCAATATCTTTTTTGGGTCGCGGGAAGCGATGATTCAGAATACGCAAACGATCCGTATGAGCCTACAGCGATTAGAATGATGATGCAGCTTCGCACTACAGGAAGCGGCGACACTCATCCTGTCATTAATTTAATTAATCAATACATCGAAGTAAATTTTCCAAAGAATACGCGCGTAATGATAGGGGGCGGAGTAACGCAGGAAATCGCGGTCGCCGATTTAATTTTAAATTCTCAAATTATTTCAATAATCATTTCTGTTTTTATGATTTTTATAATAGTCTCTATCGCAAATAAATCTTTTACAGCCGGCATTATAAGCGCAGTGCCGTTAATACTCGCCGTTTTGTGCAACTTCGCCGTAATGGGTCTTATCGGCATTAAATTAAATCTTGGAACGGCGCTTATCGCAAGCCTTACTGTCTGCATCGGCATTGACGACGCGATTCACTTTCTTGAGTTTTACAGACGCGAATATAAAGCGGGAGAGCAAGGTTCTCTTCGGAGAACATTTATCGCCTGCGGAAAAGCGATTTGCATAACCGCCATGTCTGTCGGAGCCGGGTTCGCGGTTCTCGCTTTCTCTCAATTTAAAATAATCGCCGAGTTCGGATTGCTTACCGCTCTTTGCATGCTCTCTACCACATTGGTAAGCCTTACAATTATGCCGGTCATGATTGCTTTAATTAAGCCGAAGTTTATTTACGGCAGAAAGTAAAAGTTTATTTTTGCTTCTTTTTAAGGAGAATTTTATGGATATTGCGCGGGAATCTATGCCGAAAAATGCGCCTGTTGCGGTTTACAACTGCCCATCCTGCGAAAAGTTAATCGCGAAAATGAACATAGCTAACAGCTCAGTTTATAATAACTTTACATATTCAGACGGAGTTGTGTCGAATAACGGAAGCCCTTTCACTCCGCAATTTTCTCCGTCTTTCGGGAAATGCCCTTTTTGCAAAAAGATATTCTTTTTAAAAAATCTTGAAGAAACTAACGAGCACGTATCCAAAGATCAATTTGAATATATAGGCGATCCTGTTTTAAGTGATTTTGCTGACGCAATTGAACAGAAACTTTCAAAAACTCCTGATGATGAAATAGAAATCCGAACATGCCTGTGGCGCACCATCAATAATAAAATCCGTTATAACCGAAAACCTGAAGACCGCGATAATGAAGAAGAAAATAAATTTTTTAAAAGCGAGCAAGCAATGCTTTGGATTGAAAACTGCCACGCTCTTTTATCGCTTTTGGAAAAAAAACTTGAAGAACTTAAAAATTCAGGCTCTAATGATGATGAAGTCATCGATAAAATAAATAATCTTTCTTTAACCATAGCGGAGCTTCACCGCAATCTTGGTCATTTTGACACATGTTTTAACATAATAGAAGGACTTCCTGATTCTTATGAATGGTTAAAATATAAATATTTTGCCAGAACCGCAGCTAATGATCAGCTTGTTTTTATTTTAATCGCGCCTGATGAAAATATTGATAAATTTGAAAATAAGGAAATTAATTTTAACGATCCGGATAAAACGATTGAATACTGGACAAAAAAAATTGAAACGCGCGATTCGGTCAAAAGTTTATATTACTATCTTCGCGCCAAGGCATACTTTTATAAAGGCGAGTACCAGGCGGCGCTTAACGATGCGGTCATCGCTATTTCAAGCGGCGGGGATAATGAAGATGAATACTATTTTCTTTCTCATATATACGAAAAATTGGGCGACAATGATAATTCCAGATGGAGCGCTTTTAAAGCAAAACATGTTGAAGCGTATAATAAAATAATCAATGATGAATGGAAGCATGGGAACGAGAAATTAAACAGCCTTGCGGAAAAACTGTTTATCACTAACAAGGATATTTATATCCAAAAAAACAGCGGGAAAATTATGCTTTGCCTTCAAATGCAGGAAAATAATTATTTTGAATACGAACCTGTTGAGAGTGAAATATTGTATTCAGGAGGAGATAACGCTCTTTTCAGGCGGAGACCTGATCAGTTTATTCTCCTTGAAAATGTACCGGAAGATTTCTTCATTGATTCAAAAGTGCGAAGCGCGATTTTTAACAAGAAAGAAATACTAATTTCAGAGAAATCATCAAATACGCAGCGTGAATACGCGGCAAAAGTGCGTCTTGTGTTTGAAAAACTTGACAATTTTGAATCGATTATCAGGGACGGTTATCCTGTTTATACGTCTCTTCGCGCGCGGGTATGCGCCAACATGGAAAAACGCATAACTGATGTTATCGGCAGAGAAGACTGCGCAAATCTTGCCGCGGTTCTTGCCAGAGAAGAAGATTATTCTCTGTTAAAAAAATATATTGATGAAGGTCTGTCTTTGAATGAAAAAGTAAGCTATGGGTTTAAATCACGGCGCCCTACTCCCTTCTATTACATATCGACAAACAGACTGGTAGGATTTATGGAAAACCCATTGAAGGCAATGCGTTTTCTTGCAGCTAACGGCGCCGATCCTGACATTCCAAGCATTAAAGGCGATACTCCGCTTGGAAATCAATGTATGGAAAACGGTTTATCAATCACCTTGAAAACGCTGCTTGAAACAGGCGCGGATCCCAATTGCTTTACAGAAATAGAAAACGGTCCCATAAAACCGCTTCATCTTATGCTTTTGCCTTCTGAATATGATGAAGAAACTGAAGAATTTATTCCAATCAGAGCTGAAGATATCGATAAAATCCGGCTCTTGATTGAAGGAGGAGCCAATGTCAATTATATAAGCGACACCGGTTCCACAGCTCTCAGTTTAGCGCTTAACAACTCTGAAGCTAAAGTACGCGATGAAATTATCGAACTTTTAATTAAAAAAGGAGCTGATATTTATTCAGCTATTGACGCGTTAAAAAGAGGCGCGGAACAGGAACACCCCAAATCCGCTTTCACTCTTTATGAAATATATTCGGGCCGTATCAATCACATCTCGGTAAAAACTGACTCTGATTTAGCGCGAAAATATCTCTTACTTTCTTCAGACCTGGTGAACAGAATTGCCACCTCGGAGAATTGAACTCCAGACACGCAGATTTTCAGTCTGCTGCTCTACCAACTGAGCTAAGGTGGCATGAATACCTTACATCGACAATATGCCAAAAACAGCAAAAAATGTCAATATGGAGATATGGGGATTCGAACCCCAGGCCTATTGATTGCGAACCAATCGCTCTACCAACTGAGCTATATCCCCTTAAATCAAACTTAAACTGTAACCTCTCTTGTTTTACTAATGATTAAGCCACAAATGAATTGCTTGGTCAAGTGGCACGCAGCGGTTCCCGCAAAAACGCAAGTTAAGATCTACGCGCTTGCGTTTGTGCGGGAGAAAACTAGTTAACAGCTACCAGCCAGTTCTTGGTGTCGGGCAGTTTGCCGTACTGGATACCTTTAATTGTGTCGCGCATCTCGGCTGTAAACTCTCCTGTCTTGCCGTTGTTGAAAACGGTCTTTTTCCCCTGATATGTCAGGGATGAAAGAGGAGTGGCTCCCGCGGCTGTGCCGCTTACAAAACATTCCTTCGCCTGTTCAAGAGCTTCATCTATAGTGATTTTTCTCTCTGTTACATTCACGCCTTTATCGCGCGCAAGTTCTATAATGCTTGACCTTGTAATACCGGGCAGTATGGTGTCGCCAAGTTCAGGCGTAACAAGTTCTCCCGACTTCAGGAAAAAGAAAATGTTGCATGAAGAGCCTTCTTCTATGTATCTTCTGTGAGTTCCGTCCAGAAAAACGCATTCCATGTATCCGCCTTTCAAAGCTTCAGATTTTGCGAGAGCTGATATTACATAATTTGAGCAGGCTTTTATCCAGCCGGTACCGTTCGGCATCGCGCGCACCCGATCTGAAATAATTGCGTCTGAACTGCCTGATGAGAAATAAGCGCTTACAGGCGTATTGATCACCATCACATAAGGTTCACTTGAAAGGTTTACGCCTATTCCGCCTTCTGATATTGTGAAAGGTCTTATATAAATTGAGTCAGCTGTCATGTAAGAATCTTTTTCCCACTCATTTTTATAACGGGGATAAAAGCCCAAGCCTGCGTTTCTTTTAACTGTTTCAATGCATGCCGAAATAAATTCCTTTTCCGGGAACGGCGGCATTTTAAGTCCTTCCATTGAACGTGCAAAACGCGCCGCGTTCTGATCCGGTCTAAAAATGGCTATACCTCCGTTCTTTTGCGGAAGAGCTTTTAATCCTTCAAAACACGCAAGCCCGTACTGGCTTGTATAATTGACAAGAGGCATATCTGCATAATAATTGCGGGAAGTTTCAAGCCTGGAACGATCTTCTTCGTTCATTGCCGCTTCTTCTTCCTGCGTCTTGTGAGGTTTTTCCAGGTATTCGCTTTGCCACATTGATTTTGCAAACTTTGAGCGAAAAGTGATTGGATACGTGTTTAATGCAAAAGCCATAACTAACTCCTTAACGAAACTGAGTCCCGTCAGATTACTATACTGTTTAAAATAATTTTTTTCAAGAGAAAAAATATTTTATTTTTTATTATTT
>JGI24695J34938_10002304_pt1 | contig 14716 bp, 8 predicted proteins | sample TergutCo191P3_FD_34938 | JGI IMG/M metagenome (IMG submission 34938) | reverse complement strand
CCACCGTTCCCGGAAGGGTGAGGACACCGGGTTAACATCTATAGGAAACTTTGACAAAGCTCCTATAGAGTTTTCCCGTTTCACTTCTAATATCGGAATTTAAAAATTTTCCTTTAGCGCTTTTGGAGTTAGGAGTGTGGAGTGACGAGTATTTTTATTTGTAATCTTAGCTTGTTGCTAAAAGAAAAGATTATGAATAGTAATACTCCTAACTCCTCACTAGTCACTACTCACTCGTCACTCCTAACTCCTCACTTATAACCACTAGCTATTTAATACTCGCTTGTATTAAACTGATTAAATGAGCGATACCAATAATCAGGTAGATCTAATCCGGGAGGTTTTTCATTATCAAAGCCGGTTCGAAGGCTCTACCATGGTTTTTAAAATTGACTTTCCCGTTACAGAAGACGCGTGTTTTCCCGGTCTCGTTAAAGATCTGGCGCTTCTTGCGAAAACAGGTTTTAAAGTGATTATTGTTCCCGGCGTGAAAGAAAACATTGACGCGGTTTTGAAGCAGCATGATATCGACTCATCCTTTGCTCCGGCAAATGACATTCCTGTACGCATCACGACTTCAGAAACAATTTCATATGTGGAAATGGCGGCTTTTAACGCGGCAAGCAGATTTATGACTTTCCTGTCAGGCAGCAGAATTGACGCTGTTATCGGCAACTTTGTGCGGGCGCGGGGGCTTGGCGTAATAAACGGCATCGATACAGAGCATACGGGAACAGTCGATAAAATCTACGCCGACTCGCTTGCCAGAGTGCTCAATTTAGGCATGATTCCCATTCTCCCCTGCATTGGCTGGAGTCCCTCGGGAAAGCCATACAATGTTCCGAGCGGCGAAATCGCTCTTGAGGTTTCCAAAGCGCTTGGCGCGATAAAACTTTTCATTGTAACTGCCGGTGAAAAATTAAACGCCACAAGACTGACTCTTCAGGAAGCTGAAACTCTGGTAAATACGGGTTCAACTCCATTCTCAAAGGAATTAAAACTTGCCTTAAAGGCAAGCAAATCCGGCGTTCACAGGGTACATATAGTTGACGGAAGAGAAGAAGGCGCCGTTTTGAAAGAACTGTATTCCAACTTAGGCGTTGGGACGATGATTTATACCGATGAATACGATTCAATCCGCGCTTTTCATTCAAGGGATTTGCCGGATGTTTTAAGGCTGATGGAACCGCAGATGCAAAAAGGTCTTTTAATCAGGCGGAGTCCTGAGCAAATACAGGAGAAAAAAGACGATTATTCGGTTCTTGAAATTGACGGATCGATACGAGCCTGCGGCGCGCTTCATGACTGGGGTGAATCTCAGGGAGAAATAGCAGCCGTCGCAACAGATCCAAATTACGCAGACCTGGGACTCGGTAAAAAAATTGTCGGCTGCCTTGTCGAAAAAGCAAAAAAAAGCGGACTCAAGCGGGTTTTCGCGCTTACAACCCAATCACAGGACTGGTTTGAAGCTCTCGGCTTTAAAGAATCGGCGGTGGACAGTCTGCCCGAACAAAAACGCAAAGTCTACGATCACAGCAGAAAAAGTAAAATCTTCGCGTTAAAAATTTAAACCACGTTTATTTTTTCCGCAGCGTTATCCGCAACAGACGCGATCTCGGCGTATTCATCACGCACCAAATGCAGGGATATTTGATAGAGGATATCTTTAACCGCGTACGGCCATTTTTTCTTCTTCAATTCGATCAAATTTGATCTGACGTCAAGCGGAATATTTTTTTCACAAGCGGTTTTTATATCATTCAGTTTATTCCGCAGAAAATCCATGTCGTCCCGGGACACGCCGGCGAAAATATCAGCGCTGTCATCTAACGCTGATACGCCGCTGTTTACAAACGCTGTCTGCTGCCGCGGGGAGAAATCCGTGTTTTTTTGATCTTTTTCCTGCTGTTCAGACCTCGCCGCATCCACAACATCGGCCGGTTTTTTATTCTTGATATATTCATTCAGAACGCGGTTCATTTCGCGCGAGTCAATCGGCTTGGAAATAAAATCATCAAAACCGTTATTGAAAAAAATCTTATCCTGCCCGAGCAGCGCGTTAGCTGTCAGCGCGATTATTGTATTCGTGTATCCCATACCGCGTATAATTTTAACCGCTTCGATGCCGTCCATTTTCGGCATCATGTGATCCATGAAAATAATATCGTATGTATATCCTTCTTCAATTTTTTTTATGGCTTCATAACCGCTGGAAGCTGTTTCGATCTTCAAACTGTAAGGCGACAGCATTCCTTTAGCGACATATATATTTGATATTACATCGTCAACAACAAGAACGCTGCCATAGGGCATATACTCGCGTATAAATTGCGTCTTCTTTCCAAGCGCCATACTCTGATACCGGAAATTGGTTAATTTAGCCGCTAAATCTGATCCGCATACATCCTTGTCTACAAGCTTCTGCGGAACGCGGACTGTGAATATCGTGCCTTTACCTACTTCGCTTTGTACAGAAATTGATCCGTTCATTAAATCAATAAGACGTTTTGTAATGTTCATGCCAAGACCTGTGCCGGCTGTTTCGCGGTTGGCTTCAACATTAAAACGCGTGTATTCATCATATAAAAATGTGATTTGATTTTCTGTCATGCCCTGCCCTGTATCGCTGACGCTAAAAACAATTGTAACATTTTCATCTGTTTCATCTTCGGAGCGCACTGAAAATTCAACCTTGCCTTTTTCTGTGTATTTAAAAGCGTTTGAAAGCAAATTGTTTAAAATCTGTTTGATGCGAAGCTCGTCGCCGATTAAATTACTCGGAGTGTTCTCGTCGATAAAAAGAGAAAATTCAATCGGACTGCTTTCATACCGCAGATAGTTTAATTGAACGGTGTCGTTGACAAGGCTTGGGATATCATATTTAACAGGAATAAGCTCCAGTTTGCCGGTTTCGATTTTTGAGAGGTCGAGGATGTCATTAACGATGGAAAGCAATAAATCACCGGATTCATAAATCTGCCCGAGCGCTTCCGCCGTGTTAGCTGAAAGATTTTCATTCTGCAGTTGAATTTCCGCGATGCCTAATATCGCGTTCATCGGCGTGCGCATTTCGTGGCTCATATGCGCAAGGAAGCGGTCTTTCGCCTGACTTGCAAGTTCCGCGGCATCCAATTGGCGGCGTTCGGTGACATCGGTTAAAATTCCTTCTACCATGTTCTGGGAGCCGTCAGGATTTTTCTTAACAACATAACCGTGTATCCAAATCCATTTATCACCGCCGTCTTTCGTGGTGCCGAGAAAAGTCAATTCAATCGGCGAGCCCGCGGCAAGCATTTTCGCTTCCTGCTCCTTAAAGCTGGAAAGATCTTTTGGTTTCATTATTTTAGTGATGAATTCAACCATACTGGTATTTATAAGTTCAGAAGGAGTATACCCAAGCAATGGTTTTACAGTATCGCTTACAAATGAAAAAATTAAATCCGTCGGAGTACTAACGCCCTGATACACCATGCATGGCAGATTGTTCAGCATCTTTTCTGTCCGGCGTATCAAGTTGAATCTCTCGGCGCTTTCTATGGCGATGACCATAAGGTCCGCAAGAGATGAAGCGAAATTCTGTTCCTCTATTGTCCACACGCGTCTTTCAGGAAACGCTTTACTGTAGTGCTGCTCAACACTGACAATGCCCGCGAGCTTTCCGTTAATGCGTATCGGCGTATCCAGAACGGCGCATATTTCAGAATTATAACCATTAATAATTTTTGATAATACATTCGGAGCGTTTACATCGTTAATAACAACCAGCCGTTCGTTTAATAACGCTTCTGTATACTCAGGACAGCTTGAAATATCGATATCATTCTGCAGTTCAAATTTATCGTTAATCATTTTGTAACAGACAGTATTTTTTAAAATATTTCCGTTCATGTTCCATATGCCGATATGATGCGCGCCGATTGCGATGCATCCTTCCTTAACGAGCATTTTAGCGGCTTCCAAAATATTTCCGGCTGAAAGTTTCGGTGACTTTGTAATTCTTACCAGCGCATCGCTGAAAATTTTCGGTCTGTACTTGCGCGCTCTGGAGGAGTAAGAAAAGTAGGTGAACAGCACTATCGTGCAGAAAAAGCCGATCGGCGAGAAATCATACACTAGTCCAAAAAGATTTAACGCGAAAGCGACGTTTAAAAAGAAAGGCAGAGCGGCTCCAAGACCTGTTATAAATAAAAACGGGTATCGGCGGAAATTTTTTAAAATGTAGCGGAATAAAATGGTATAAAAAAATAAAACGCCTGCCGCGATCAAAGCAATATGTATAAAAAAAACAATACCTGTAGGAGGCATGGTTCCTACTGTTGGATCAGGAACGTCAAAATTCGCGTAATATAACCTGTGCAAAGGATTAGTAACTAAAAAGATATTATCCAGAGCGGGAATAGCGATTAAAATGAATTTTACAAACCCTGACTTGGCGAGTTTTGATTCTGTAAAATTCAAAATAAACCAAAAAGTAATATAAGGCACAATACATGCGACAAAAACTTTAGCGACAAAAATATACGAAAAAAATTCGCTGTCGGAGAAAAGCTTAACGGTATCCAGCACTATCCAGAGAAGAGTCACGATACAAAGGAGATAAAANCCGTTCATACGGCGATCTCCGGCATCGCCGAGCCGCTGCCTGTAAATTAGGATACTTGTAACTAAAACAACAACGGTCGACACGAAGAATAGGATAATTTTAACGCTCAAAGCAACTCTCCTTCACTGGTATTGTTATTTTACACCGTCTTAGTTCAATTTAAACAGCCCCTATTACTCCCGCGGCGTCATCCGCTGCAGACGCGGCTTTTGCGTATTCGCCCCGGATTAAAAATAATGATATTTCGTCAACAGCTTCGTTTATTCTGCGCGGCCATGTTTTTTGCTTCAGCTCCGCTAAAGATTTCTTGGCGTCCCTTACAACGAGTTTTTCGCATGAAATTTTTATATTATTTAACATGTTCCTTAAGAAATCTTTATCTTCCTGTGAAATTTCAGACGAACCCTCTTCTTCGCTGTCAGTTTTCTGACGTTTAATTCTGTCCAAAAAAGACCGGAGCGAATTTATAAATTCAGGGGTTTCCGCTGACACTATCACAAATTCATTGTCATCCGCAGCTGCCTGCCGCGACGCGTGCTCCAGTCTGAAAGCCGCGTGCGAGAGTTTCGTCTCTCCTACATTAGCGAGCGCGCTTTTCATTCCGTGAACAGTTGTGGTATACAATTCAATGTCAGCGCTGCTGTTTAAAATACTTTTTGCGTTTATTTTAGGAAGCAATTCATCAAGGACGGCAAGAGCGTTTTCAATGTCATGAGCCGCCGCTGTAAGCAGTTCGTTGTCAGCAGACGGTTTTTGAGCGCTTTCATCAAAATTTTCATTCCGCTGCCCTATTTCCAGTCTTGCCGCTTCTATTACATCTTGAGGTTTTTTGTTTCGTATTAACTCATTCAGCATTAAATTCAATTCGCGCGAATCAATCGGCTTTGAGATGAATCCGTCAAAACCGTTCTTTAAAAACATTTCGGCGCGCCCGATTAAAGCGTTGGCGGTCAGAGCGACTATTGTCCGCATGTATCCCATATCGCGTATTCTCTTTGTTGTTTCGATGCCGTCCATTTTCGGCATCATGTGATCCATAAAAACAATGTCGTATACATTTCCTGCTTCAATTTTTTCTAAAGCTTCAAAACCGCTTGAAGCCGAATCAACTTTTATTCCGTAAGGCAGCAGCATTCCCTTTGTAACGTAAATATTAGATTCCACATCGTCAACGACAAGAACGCTGCCGTACGGCATATACTCTCTTAAGAACTGCGTCTTGTTCGTAAGCGTTGTGCTGCGGAAATTAAAGTTTCGTAATTTTTCCGTTATTTCCTTCCCGCATACTTCGGGACCTGTACGCTGCTGCGGAATTCGCACGATAAATTCAGATCCCTTGTCGGGTTCGCTTTTGACAAAAATATCTCCGTTCATAAGTTCGAGGAGGTGTTTTGTAATGCTCATGCCCAAACCGGTACCGACTGTTTCGCGGTTGGCTTTTGCGTTAAACCGCGTGTATTCATTAAACAAATCTTTTAATTGATCTTCTGTCATTCCCTGTCCTGTGTCGACTATGCGGAAAACAATTGTAACATTTTCATCTTCACTTGCAGCTAACTCAGGGTAAACAAAAAGAGAAACAGAACCTTCATCGGTATATTTAAACGCGTTGGATAGAATATTATTAAGCACCTGTTTAATGCGAAGCTCGTCACCGAACAAATAATGCGGCGTTTTTTCATCCACATTGATGGATAAATCAATCGGCTTTGAATCGTAACGCAGACGGTTTAACTGCATTGTATCGTTTATAAGACTTGGAATGTCATACTTTACAGGAACCAGTTCCAGTTTGCCTGCTTCAATTTTTGAAAGATCGAGTATGTCATTGATAATATTGAGAAGAACATCTCCCGACTCATATATTTTTTTAATCGCTTCTTCTGTGTGAGAAGTAAGAGTTTCGTCACGAAGCTGTATCTCGGCGATGCCTAGAATCGCGTTCATCGGCGTGCGAATTTCGTGGCTCATTTTCGCAAGAAAATTGCTCTTTGCCTCATTTGCGTTATTCGCTTCTTTTGCCGCAGTTTCCAACTGCGCCGCAGTATTGTACAGAGCTTTGGTTAATCGGCTGTTTCTGATGAAGAAGACGACAAGCCCAAAGATGATCAGCATTAATAACGAAGCAATCATCAGCAATAACCTGAATTCTGACGGATTGGATTCCCAAATCGGAAGCGCGCGGTTAATGAGAATATGTTTTTTCGGCAGAGTTTTCGCGTTCAATTTGAATTTTTTTAACGTATTGTAATCAAACTGCCACTGGTTAAGATGTGCTGAATCATACATAACAGGGATTTCGCCTGGCATCGATCCCCGCATAATTTGTAAAGCCATGGACGCGACAATGTTGGTTTTCGCGTCAGTGGATGAAACCAGCCCTCCGAACGTTCCATGTCCGATGTATGAAGTAGTCAAGCAAAAAACAGGATTCGCTGACGCGCTGGAGATAAGCTTTTGTATATCCGATTCCTGATAAAACGTTCCATCCGAATCTGTAATATAATTTCCTATCAAAACAAGCGTATCGGATTTAAAACCGCGAATATCCTTTATAATTTCAGATAACGGTTTGTCTCCGCTGAATTCTAATTCAACTTTTTTATCGCGCAAGAGAGACTGCGTGCGTGAATCTTTTCGAATCATATCTTTCATTTTAATGCTTCTAGAAAGATAATGATCATTTAAAATAAATATCCGGCGTGTTCCCGGAAAAAGCTCAAGCATCTTAGACATGGTATTGTAAAACGAATAAGTCTCGGCGATGCCGGTAACATTTTTTTCAAGCCCATACAGCATGGAACTGTCAAGAGCGGAAACGCCGTAAAACAAAATGGGCAAATTGGGAAACAGCAGATAGTAATTATTCATCGCGAATTCAAACGCTTCATTGCCGGAAACGATAATTAAATCAGGATAACGCGATATAAATTCCGTGCGTATCATTTCCGAGATAACGCTGTTAAAACCAATCTGGCTGTGAGGCTCGTTTGAATTTAAATAAATACTGTAATATTCAAGCATGGTGTCATTTTCAAGAAACTCGCGTATATGTTCCATTTGACTGCGTTCCCACGCGTTCTGCGCGTTATGTGAATTTATATGCAGTATAAACGGCTTACCGTATGTTATTTTCCGGCTGCTGTGAATTAATGCCATTGTTCCGTCATCAATCATTTCCTGATACGTTTTTTCAAGAAGAGGCGCCAGATAATCGTATCTGTTGTTTATATAGGTGTAAACCGGCTGCCTCTCAATCACTCCGGTTCTTTTTATTCCGCGCGGATATCTGTGCTCAAAATGAGAAAAACGCGGGAGTATAACGGCGTCAATGTTTCCTTCAAGAAGATTTGTCCATAAATCTTCAATATCATTTACTCTAACAAGCCCTGACGCTCTGGTTTTCCCGATACTGTTTGTTATATATTCATTCTGCCAGCGATAACCAATCCGCAGTCCTTCCAAATCACCCCAGTCAGAAAAATTATATGTCTTGTCCGAAAGCGTGTAGACAGTAAATTCCACATGATCTATAACTACAGGAATTTTTATCAGATTAGAATATATTTTTTCAAGACCGTCTGTTTGAGCCGGTAAAATTGCGGCATCGCCGTAGTTAACATCGGCTATGGCAGTGCGCATTCCTGTGCCTTTCGCGATCATTTGATAGCCTGAACGCTTTAACGCCGTGTACAGTACGCGTTCTGTGATAATAGACTGATCGTCGCTGACAGCAACCCTGATTATTGGCATTTCCGCTTCGCTTGTCTTAGTTTCCTGCGCCCATGCATTAATATGCGCCTGCGAAAAAATAAGAACAGCAAAAATTATAAAAAGAGACTGCCTAATATTATGTTTCATTTTTTTCCTTCCCAGAATTTAAAATTTTATAAGCCCTGTCAGCGGCGCTTTCAACGCTTGTATATTCACCGCGTATTGTATGGATAGAAATAATATTTATTATTTCATTTAATTCTAAAGGCCATGTTTTTTGTTTTACTTCTTCTAACGCCGTTTTAACGTCTTTTACTATCAGCTTTCCGCACGCTGTTTTAATTTCATCAAGTTTATTCAGGATAAATATTTTTTCATCTTCGGATATTTCAATATTTTCATTAATGCGCGCAGGTCTGTTTTTTTCAAGAAAACCCTGAAGCTCGCTTACAAATTTATAACCATCAGAAGTTACCGCGTCTGCCTGGCTGTCATTCCCCGCGGCAAGCTGCGACGCCGATTGTTCAAGTTTGAGCGCAAAATCCGAGAGCCGTTTTTCTCCGACATTCGCGAGCGCGCTTTTCATTCCATGAACGGTAATGATGAAATATTTAATATCCTCGTCCGTTTTTTCCGTCTCAATTATCGGCAAAACATCATTCAAAACAGTTATTGCGTTTTCAATATCCATAACAGTAGCGGCTAATAAATCCGGGTCTATCGAAGATACTTTCGTTTCTTCCGGTTTTATTTCATAATTTGACTGCCTGCCTGAAGCGCCATTAGCGTCCTCTTTTAATTTCTTGTTTCGTATTAATTCAATCAATATACGGTTCAATTCACACGAGTCGATTGGTTTGGAAATAAAACCGTCAAAACCGCTTGACAGGAACATCTCTTCCTGTCCGACAACAGCGTTAGCTGTCAATGCAACAATAGGATTTTTATAACCCATATTGCGCAGAATTCTTGTCGTTTTAATGCCGTCCATTACAGGCATCATATGATCCATGAATACAATATCGTAATTATTATCATTCTCAATTTTCTCTATTGCGTCAAATCCGCTTTTTACTGTTTCAATATGCAGCCCATACGGATTTAAAAGACCTTTCGCGACGTGCAAATTTGATTCAACGTCATCCACAACCAGTACCCTGCCGTACGGCATAGGCTCGTGAACGATCTGAGATTTTTTTTCCAGAGAAACATTGCGGAAATTAAATTCTTTTAAATTTTTGGCGATTTCAAAGCCGCAGACTGCCGCGCCGCAGCGGACTTGCGGAAGACGTACGGTAAACAGCGATCCTTCATTAGGTTTGCTTTCCACGGAAATTTTTCCGTTCATCATATCAACAAGGCGTTTTGTGATACTCATGCCTAAACCTGTGCCGGAAATACTGCGGTTTGTTTCCATATTAAAACGCGAGTATTCATCGAAAATTCTTGCAACTTGATCTTCTGTCATCCCCTGCCCTGTATCTCTCACGCAAAAAACAAGCGTAACGGTTTCTTTATTAATTTCCTCGGCATGTATTGAAAATTCCACCTCTCCTGTTTCCGTATATTTAAAGGCGTTTGAAAGCAGATTGTAAAGAATTTGTTTTATGCGAAGCTCGTCGCCGATTAATTCGTTCGGAGTATTTTCATTCAGATCTATTTTAAAAAAGATTAACTTACTTTCAAAACGCATACGATTAAACTGAATAACATCGTTAATTAAACTCGGAATATTGTATTGAGCGCAGATTATTTCGAGTTTGCCCGCGTCAATTTTTGAAAAATCAAGAATGTCGTTTATTATATTCAATAATAAATTGCCGGATTCGTATATTTTTTTATACCCGTCTTCAGCGCTGGGTGAGAGAGTTTTGTCCAGCAGTTGAATTTCAGAAATTCCCAGGATCGCGTTCATCGGCGTGCGAATTTCATGACTCATCTGCGCTAGAAAAAATCCTTTTGACCTGTTGCTGGATTCAGCCGCTTCCTTCGCGGCAATCAGCTCCGTTATATCAACAGAGTGCTGAATATGCACAGTCTGTCCGTCCGGCCATTTGATATATCTGTCAACATTGCGGTAAATCAGGTTCGTGAGAGAACTATGCTCGTTCCAAATAATTACTTTCTCAGGATCCTTGTCAAGTTTAATACAGGGACAAAAACTGCAGCGCGAATCGAGTCCTTCCTGGAGAATCTTGTAACAAATTTTTCCGACAGGATCTCCGCTAAGACCGTAGTGGCGCATCATACTCTCATTCATAAAAAGAATTTCGCCTGTCTGCGGATCAGTGACATAAATCATAACGTCAAGTCCGTTCATTATATCCTTGATATTCGCGAGCATATTTTTTTCTTCAACAGCTTTTCGCGTTGTTTCGTCCGCTATTAAAACTTCGTTTAACAGATTTCTTGTTATATACCTTGTAAGGAAGATATAGGAAAAAAGAATCGTCAGTATAATCAATATATCGCTGATGATATACATATTCCTGTTATGCTCTCTGTTTAAAAACATTACAAACAAAATAATAATCGCAACGCAGCATCCGACAGTTAATACCGTTATGGGAAGCAGGAATTTTAATCTGATTCGTTTACTGATTGTTTTGTTATAAACTACTGACATTCACAGACCTTCCGGAAAAGGTTGTCTGCATCGTTAAGCAAATCCGCGATTATTGGATCATTTTGCCCGCCTGTCAGCTTTTCGCGGTTTTCAACGATTCTAGCAAGAACGGACGTCATGCTTTTCTGTAATTCCAAAAGCGTTTCAATCCGCAGATTCATTTTTTCAATTTGTCCGGAGGCAGCGGCAGTGCGTTCAGCGATAACTTCTTCAATATTTAAATGCGTTTTTATTCTATTAATAAGAACCAGATCGGAAAACGGTTTGGGAATAAAATCAATTACACCCATTTCAAAACCAAGAGCTTCAGTAGCGGCGTCGTTTTTACTCGTCATAAATATTACGGGAATGTCAGCGTATTTCGCGTCAGCTCTAAGCATTCTTAAAGCCTCAAACCCGTCAATCTCCGGCATCATAATATCCAGAAGTATTAAATCCGGTATGGTGTTTTTCAGAAAGTTAAACATCGCTGAGGCGGACGCAAAAGTGACTGCATTAAAATTATCTGACAACGCTTTATCCGCAGCCATAAGATTAACAGTGTTATCGTCAACCACAAAAACTGTTTTCACTCTAAGAGTCTCCTCGAATTGAAATAAAAATCATTCCCCATATTAAACTCTATAAATTTCTATTATAGTACATTTTTATATAAAATTTCTATACTTTTAAAAAAATCATTTTAATAATTTAACATATTTTTAGCTATTACATGCAAAATTAAATTTTTAAAATACGAATTTTAGCTTATTTAAGAGATTTGTGGTAATATTAAGGAACAAATATGTCAAGAACAGCAGTTTATACAGCTTTAGTTCTCAGATGCCGATCTTCAGGCGAATCAAACAGCGAAGTTACCATTCTTACCGCTGAAGAAGGCATTATAAGAGCGACAGTTTTCGGCGGCGCCAAGAGCAAATTACGCGCTCATTCTGCGCCGTATAATTCAGGACAAGTTTGGATATACCGCGATAAAGCGAAGGATTACGCAAAACTAAGCGATTTTGATGTCCGTTCATGGAGAGCGGGACTCAGGGAACTTTACGACAGAACAATGGCGGCAGCAGCTGTCGCTGAAACGATTCTTTCTTCACACGGCGGAGGCGGCGAATGGAGCGCCGCTCTCTCGCTTGCGTCTGAAACACTGGATACGCTTGAAAGCGCAAACGAAGAATTATGCGGGCGGCTGCTTATCCATTTTTTATGGCGATGGGCACGCTTTTTAGGAATTCAACCGCATTTGGAACGATGTTCCGCCTGTGACTCAAACCTTAACGAATCGCCGCTTTGGTTTAACACAAGAGAGAACGCGGCGTTTTGTGAAACTTGTTTACAGAGCGCGAATGCCGCAGAACACGAAACGCATTCACATACCTCACTCCTCACTTCTCATTTAATAAAACTGAACCCGGGCTGCCGCAAATGGTTCTCTGCGGCTGAAACGCTTGAACCGTCTCAAATGCACAGGTATTCATTGGACAGCAAATCTCTCGGAGAAGCGAAAGCCTTAACCGCCGCTGTTTTAGCGGAAGCGCTTGGAAAAAGACTTGCAAGCTGGGAGTGGTAGAAATTGCAATTTTTCAAAAACCGGTTTATAGTGACAGATACTAATTATTAAGGAGAAAATATGAAAACAGCGATTATATATTATTCACTTAACGGAAACTGCGCCCTCATCGCGGAAGAAATTAAAGCGAAGCTGGGAGCCGAAATAATCCGCCTGCATACAAAAAATGAAAAAGAACGCAAAGGCATAGCCAAATTTTTTTACAGCTTCGGCTTGATGTTTAAAAAGTATCCGCCGCTTTTACCTTACTCCTTTGATTCATCGGCTTATGATTTATTAATTATAGGCGCGCCGGTTTGGGCAGGCTCTCCCGCATCGCCTGTTAAAACTTTTATCCGCGATGCCGCAATTACAGGTAAAAAAATCGCTCTCTTTGTGTGTCATGCAGGCGGAATGGGAAAAGCAATTGAAAAATTCAAAGCTTCGCTTCCCGGCAATGATTTTACAGGTGAAATTGATTTTCAGACGCCTGCGAAAAAAGACACTGGCGAAGCAAAACAGAAAGCCGCAGAGTGGGCAGGGAAGCTTGCGTAGTTACGTGAAAATATTGATTAAAACCTGTTCTGTTTTTACAATCTGAGTTTTTCTACAGTGCAGCCGGAATTTTCCAGATACCAAATCAGCCCGTCAGGTCCGTACATGTGCGCAAGACCGGCGACAACAAAGAAAACCTGACCCGTGGCGAGAAATCTTCTGATTTGAGGCAGCCATATGTCGTGCCTGTCCAGTATCATCGATCTGTATAAATAAGGCCAGTTTACTTTTAATTCAATTAACGAGCCGTTTGTCATTCCCGATATTCCGTATCTCCATTCATACACAAGCGAATCAATTTCATCTTCAACTTCATCCATATCTTGGAGAGAATACAGCACATACTCGCTGTCATACCCTTCGCCCATTTCAAGCAGCATATCGATCTGCGTTTCTACTGATTCTAAAAAATAAACAGGCTTGTTTTCTTCTTTCGCTTTTTTAAAAAAATATTCATCAACTCCCTGCTGAACAAATCCAAGTTTTTGAATCTGCAGAACAGTCAGCATATTTACAACCATTGAAGGCTTCATTCTTAAAACTGAATTAATGGACATTCCGTATTCCCTGCATTTTTCTGAAAGCAAATCAAAAACTTCAGGATCTAAAAGCGTTTTTAACGTTTCGCCTTCGGGCAGAAAAATTCTGTTTAGCAGATAACCCATGATCTCGGGATTATCGACCTGTCCTATATCAGCTTCCAAAACGAGTATTTCTGATTTTGAAAAAGCGTATTCAAATTCATCAGGCAGCGGAAAATCCGATTCTCTTAACACATGAACGCTTCCCGCCAGATACAGGGTGTTTCCATCTTTTGAAATTTTCCAAACAGAAGCGCCGTCTTCGGCAGGAGCGGATACTCTTGGAACAGGCGAATCCAGAATACCGGAAGCAAAGAGAGCAGGACAAGCCGCAGAAAAAAGAATTATACAAAATACAGATAATAATTGTTTCATGTATAAAGAATAGCCTGTTTCCGCGAAATTATCAATATTCTCGCCGCATTCGTGCCGCTTGTGCGCCGTTTGCGGCGGATAAACCAGCACTGGAATAAAATCTTTTAATAAGATACGATATTGTATAAATGAAATGGGATAAAAAAGAGATTTCACCTGAGCAAGTAAAGGAAATCTCCGTAAAATACGGCTGCGATCTGCTGACCGCGTCGATACTTGTACGGCGCGGTTTATGTTCAGGCGATTCGATACGGTACTTTCTTGAAGACGACATCACATCTCTTCGCAACCCGTTTCTTTTGGATGGAATGGAAGACGCGGTTGAACGAATTCTCGCGGCAAAAGATGAGGGTGAAAAAATTCTGGTTTTCGGCGACGGTGATGTTGACGGAATTACCGGAACCGCTCTTCTTGCGGGATACCTTGAAAGCATAGGCATTGACACCGCGTGGCGCATCCCTACAGGCGATGAGTCTTACGGTCTTTCAATTGAAGCTGTCGAAAATTTCGCGGCGAAAGACGGCACATTGATAATCACAGTTGACTGCGGCATCTCGCGTTTTGCAGAAATCAAAAGAGCCGGAGAACTCTCCGTCGATGTAATTGTAACAGATCATCATGAGCCGCAGGACGAACTGCCTGAAGCTCTGGTAATAATAAACCCAAAACTGAAAAATTCTTCATACCCTTTCAGGAATTTATCCGGCTGCGGCGTC
>JGI24695J34938_10002298_pt1 | contig 14736 bp, 13 predicted proteins | sample TergutCo191P3_FD_34938 | JGI IMG/M metagenome (IMG submission 34938) | reverse complement strand
TATAAGTGTGCCTTGCTCCTTCGCTTCGCGAACGGCGTTATAAGACTGCGTGAAAAGCAGCCATAGACGCCATCAGGTCTTTGCGCTCACGCCTTGGCGGTAAATTTCGGGAATTATCGGGGTGATCTGCGGCATTATGCTGCATATGTGTTTTATTGCAGCTAACGATACTTGAAGTTTTCAATATCAGAAGATATGCCTGTCTAACTTGCGTCAGACAGGCTTCGTGAATTTATTTAAATAGTAGTTGTCTGAATCAGGCGCTGTTTGATTTCTTCAACAGAGAAACCCTGATCGAGAAGTTTAAGGAAATATTTTTGGCTTTTTTCAATGCCCATTTCAATACCTTGCTCACGACCTTCTTCATAACGTATATCTGCTATTTCTTCGATGGTTATATCATCAGTTAACATATTGAATACCTCCGAACTGTTGGCTTCAAGAAAATCTTTCAAAATATTATGTTCTACACAATATTGTACAGCCTTTTTTACTGCTTCAACAAGTGGTAAGTACTCATTATATTCGTTAATTTTTCCAATTAGTATACTGTAATTGTTGAGTGTTATACATTTTTCCAGTATTTCAGAATTATGTCCAGGTTTAATGTTATAGATATGAGCTACCAGTTCCAGCGGTAATTCTGTGTTTTCTAGAAGCTTTAAACCAGAGATGTCTTTGAAAGCTGAAGAAAGCCTTAGTACCTGATGATCGGGATAACTCTCTTTGCCATTGTAAAGTACGATGAATTCCGGCGTTGGGATTTTAATAAGTTTCCTGTGATAGATGTTTTTGCTCTCAATTATCTTTTCATACACACGAGCTATATACATTAGTAGCCTGAGCGGAATATTCTGGCTTATCGTAGATTGATGTTCAATCAAGACCACAATTTTGTCATTGATTGTGAATGACAAATCGTTAAGCTTGGTCATAAAAAAAGCATCAGAGAGGGTATTGATGTCTACGATTGCATCCTTTGGTACATCGACTCCTTCAATAGCCGAGTACAGTTCCCGAAGGACTTCCGGCGAGCTGAAGAGCAGTGAAAACACGCTGTCTTTGTGCTTTCTGTTAATGTTTGCGTCCATATAAATCTCCATATAATAGTTTTCCAGAGCTGTTAAAAAACAGCCCGGACAGAGCTTTCGGGAGTGAAAAATCTGTACTCTTATATGGCGCGAGCATGCGTGGCGCATGATTTAAAAGAAATGAATTTAGAAATGTATGCTTAAAAGTACACTTTAGGAAATATCGGGTTGATCTGCTGTATTACGCTATAAATGGCGATGTTATTTACTTCAGATAACTTTAACGGATGATACTTTGCAAATGTTCTAATTAAACGACCGTTTAAATTGAACGATCGTTAATTCGAAAATAGTACGATAAATTCGCATTTTAGTCAACATAATTGAAATTTAAAATGCTCAATTTAAAGGGTCTATTAATTTTAGCAATTTAAACGAGGAGATTATTATGAAAACAAATAAAAAACTAATAAATCCAAAAACAGTCGGACGTAACATCGCACTGGGATTTTGTACGCTCACAGCCATATTTACCTTGGCAGTTTTGGCTTCTTGCGATAACGAACCGAAACCCCAAACATGTCAATGCCCGAATGGAACAGAACATTTGCCCGGCAAAAGCTGTTGCGCAATTCCAGGTTGCACTTGCACAATGGTTCCGGGAACAGTGGCGTCCAATGGACTGCCGATAACAAATCGTCAAAATATACCACAAGCCCAATTCGACACACTCGTTGGTTTGATTAACCAAGCCCTCACTCACTCGAATTTGACGCCTGCAGCAACTGGAATTAAAAGCAAAATTATAGAAATAAAGGTTATGAATTCAAGTGGTGCTACAACCGTTACAAATAATATCCTTATAGTTTACACTAATAGTGGATGGGCTGCTATCCGTGGCGCGTTGGAAGATTGGGCATGGGATGAAGGTTATCTTTCGATGTTGCAACAATTCGATAATTCCAAGAACACTGTTCGTATGGCGTTTGGAAAGATTTTGGGACAGAGGATGATTTAATGACAACGCATATGTCTATCTTACACAAAATTCATCCGATGTCCCATTGCACATAACACACCTGCATATAGCGTAATGCTGCAGACGTGAAACCTCGCTCCCATTTATCCTGAAGTGTACGCTAATAAATCTACCAGAACGGCGTGAGCGCAAAGCCCTGACGGCGTCTATGGCTGCTTTTCACTCAAGTCTTATTTATGCCGTTCGCGAAGCGAAGGAGCTACGCACACTTTTATAAAATCCTGCCATCCTAGCCGGCAGGGCTTTGCGCTTACGCCTTGGCGGCACTTTTAAGCATACACTTTAAAACACTGCCAGCAATTTCTCCGCGCTAGCCAATTTTACTGCAACGTAGAAAATCTCCAGCGCTTCTTTGAGTTCGTTAAGAGGCGGACAGGTTGGAGCGATGCGGATGTTTTTATTCTGAGGATCATTGCCGTTTGGAAAAGTTGCGCCTGCGGGGGTTAACGCAACTCCGGCTTGCGCGCATAATTCAACGATTCGTTTGGCGCAGCCTTCCATCGAGTTAAAGCTGATAAAATATCCGCCTGAAGGATTAGTCCAGTCTGCGATATTGAGGTTTCCCAATTCATTCTTTAACGTATCCGCGACAAGCTGGAACTTCGGCTTTAAAATACTCGCGTGTTTTTCCATATGGGCAAGAACGCCTTTTGCGTCTTTAAAGAAGCGGACATGACGAAGCTGGTTTACTTTATCGGGACCTATTGTCTGAGCGGATAGACGCTGTTTAATAAATTCGCAGTTTGATTTTGAAGAGGCAATGCATGATACAGACGCGCCTGCGAAACTCACTTTGGAAAATGATGCAAAAACATACGCCATGTTCGGATTTCCGGCTTCCTCGCAAAGACGGATGATATTCGGTATTTTAATTTGACCGTTTTCAAGATCATGGAGGGCGTACGCGTTGTCCCAGTAAATACGAAAATCGGCGGCGGCGGGTTTAAGTTTTGCAAAGCGCCTGACTGTTTCATCAGAGTAAACAATGCCTGTGGGATTTGAAAATTTTGGAACGCACCAAATGCCTTTGATCATTTTGTCTGACGCGACAAGTTTTTCGATTGCATCCATATCGGGTCCGTCATTTCCCATCGCAACGGGAATCATATCAATATGAAAGTATTTGCAAATTGTGAAATGGCGATCGTAACCTGGAACGGGACATAAAAATTTTACCTGCCCCTGATGCTGCCACGGCTCTCCGTCCCGTACGCCGTGTGTCATGTTTACGGCGACATTGTCAAACATGAGAGCAAGAGAAGAATTTCCGCCCACGATAACTTCATCGCTCGTTATATCAAGAAGGTCAGCGAATATTTTTTTGATTTCGGGAATGCCGTCAAGTCCGCCGTAATTGCGGCAGTCGGTTCCGCTTGCGGATTTATAATCGTCCGCAGAAAGGCAGGTGAGCATATCATTGCAAAGCGACAGTTGATCGTCGGAGGGGACGCCGCGCGTCATGTTGAGTTTCTTGCCTTTTTCTTTGTGTTTGTTAAAAACGCTTTCGAGTTCTGTTTTTAAAGCAGCCAATTCCGGTTGAGTCATTTGCGCATATGGTTTCATGTTTATTTCCTTGGCTTACTTTACACTTTTTTGATTTTTTAGCCAAGAGATTAAACAAGAAGATTTAATCACGAACCACTCTAACGCATACCTTCGGTGCGACACGGACCATCACGAATCATTACCTAAGAACAGGTTCGTGTCTGTTCGTGTAGTTCGCGGTAAATTTTTTTCTGGTATTATTTAATAAGAAAGAAGTCGAAGCCGGCGGCGCGTAAAGCAGTCATCGTGCGGTTTTGATCTTCGCCGGCGGGAACGGTGACTGCCCACATTTCGGTTCCGTTAACAATACGCGTTTCTATTGAAGGAGAGAAACCGGCGTTTCTAAGATTAGTTGCCTGTGTCTGCGCGTTTACCTGTCTGCTGAAGACGCCTGTTTGCAATCTGGCTGTAGTTTGAACTGGAAGCCGCGCAGCACTCTGTACCGCAGGTTGAGTGTTTACAGTTTGAGGAGGGGTTACTGTCGTTGTTTGTTGTTGGTGAGACGTACTCTGCGCGGGAGGCTGCGCTGCGCTTTGCGCGGGGAGCTGCGCTGCACTTTGCGCTGGAAGCTGCGCTGCGTTTTGTGAAACGGGCTGACTTGCAAGCGGAAGGGAGTCAAGTCCGCCGGCGAACAGCCAGAACGGACTTGGGTTCATTACAATCGAAGGAGACTCTCCTGCGGCAAGACGGCCTTCGGGTGTTTGAGGAAACTCGGTTATTAAACGCTGCCTCCATCTGCCGGATGAAGCCGAAGGAGAGAGTTTCCACAATACAAATATAATTTCAGCTCTCATTTGAATGTATTCAGGATTATCGGCAATAGAAATAAGCTGTGACACATCGTTTGTTTTAATCGCTTTGATGCAAATATCCAGAAAGCGGGCGCGGTAATATTTTGGTATTAAAGGATCAAGTGCGGTTGCGGCTCTGTCCCACTCGCCCATTGCGGCAAGGCAATAAGCGCAGGATAAAAGAGCGTTATCGTCTACCTTGCCGGGAATCGCGCCGGCTGCTTCCAGCCAGTTTCTTGCCGCGCCTTCAATGTCTCCTGTCAACTGGCGAAGCTGTGCAAGACGAACAAGCGCGGCATGTTTTTCCGCCGCAGGGATTCCCTGCCTTGTTACAGCTCTTTCCAGATTTCGAATTTCTGTTTCCAGCGAAGCGCCTGTCTGTGCTGCGTTTGGCGCAGGGAGCTGCGCTGCATTTTGCGCGGGGAGCTGCGCTGCACTTTGCGCGAAAATCATCTCTATTGAAAACGCGCTAAACAGGATTATAAAGACAGCGTAAAGAAAAACGTTTTTACCCGGCATTGGAACCGCCGTTTTTTATTTTCTTTGTGCACGCTGATTTAACCGCGATATTTCTTTTCGCGAGAAATCTTTCTCTTGCCGAAAGAGCGTCTATCGGCTGGCAGGTACTTCCGCCTGCCGCCGCTCTTTCATCACCTGATTCGTCAGGAAAAATAATTGGCAAATCCAGCATCTCATGTTTGTCTTTTACTTTAGAATTTGGTTTTTTCTTGCTATACCATACTAAAGGAAGTGAAACTATAAGCCCAAGAGCAAATGAAATAAAAACAATATGAAATACAGGAATATCTTCAAAATTAATAAAACCCATGTTTATATTGCTCCTGTTATCAAGATTGAAAGAGATAAACGTAAGAAATAAAGCTAAAATAATTACGAATATAATTATCCTCTGGTTCACAATAACTCCTTTGCTTTTAAGGTATTTCCTTTTAAAGCGGAAAAGGTCACTTTGGCAAAAGAGCCTATAGCCGAAGCATGTCCTGGAACTGCTGCCATTTCGTCCTTTTCAGTCCTTGTTATTAATTCATCGGCATTTTTTCGGGAAATTCCTTCTATAAATACAACTTCTGTGCTGCCTATCCGGCTCTTTAAAAATTCTGTAGTGTGCCTTTTTTGAAGAGTTATCACTTTTGACAGCCTCTCCTTTTTGATTTCTTCCGCGATTCTGTCTGGCAGGTCAAAAGCCTTTGTCCCTTCACGCGGGTTAAAATGATACATATACGAATAGAGGAATTTGACCTCTTCCATTAATTGCAATGTCAATTTGACATCTTCTTCCGTTTCTCCCGGAAAGCCGACTAAAATGTCGGTTGATAAAGTAACGCCGCTCATCGCCGAACGGATTTCTTTTACCAGTTCAAGGAAGCGCTCCCTGGTATAACCGCGGTTCATCGCGTTCAGCACAGTGTTTGAACCGTGCTGAACAGGCAGATGAATGTGCCTGCAAAAGCAATTGTTTGACGCGAGCGCTTCTATTGTTTTGGAAGAAAAATTGCGTGGGTTAGCGGATAAAAAACGCACCCACCGGATGCCGCTCTTTTCGGCTTCCGCTGCGATCAATTTCAAGAGTTCACAAAAATCAATGCCGTTCCAATTGTAGCTGTTAACATTCTGTCCCAGCAAAGTGATTTCCCGCACTCCTTTCATGCCCGCAAGACGTATCTCCTGTGCGATATTCTGCGGATCTCGCGAGACCTCTCTTCCGCGCACATAAGGTACGATGCAATAAGAGCAGAAATTATTACAGCCGTGCATGATTGGAATAAAAGAGCGGAACTGCCCTTCTTCAAGATGCGAGCTTGAAAATGAAAAAACCGCTTTTTCATTTATATCAATAACCGCTTTTGTTTTATTTTCGGCGGCTTCCAGAATCAAAGGAAAGATTGATCTCTGTGATGTTCCCATAACGTAATCAATCTGCGGAAATTTTTCTTTTAATTTTTCACCGAGACGCGCAGCCATACAGCCTGCGATTACAATAATTAATTCTGACTTTTGCTTTTTTTTTATTCCGGCGTAATGAGCTATTCTGCCGAGCGTTCGTTTTTCCGCCGTTAATCTTACAGAGCATGTATTGATAAGCACAAGGTCCGCGTTTTCGCCGTCAGATGATTCCCTCCAGCCGCGTTCTTTGCAGACAAGCATAAGCGCGGCGGATTCAGCGCTGTTCATCTGGCAGCCGTATGTTTCAAAAAAAAACTTCATTTAAATATTTACTTTTGAACATCCCATGCGAGTTTTACCGCTTTGGATAAGCCAAAAACAACAAGCCCAATCGCGGCGGCAATGAGTAAAGTACCGGAAACAGCCGTCACAATACCGATACTGGGATATGAAAGAAGAAGAAGAAAGCCGCAGAAAGCGACAATAAGCCCCGGTTTATAAAAAAAATTTTTTCTGCGCACAAGCATCATTAAACCGGATAAAAATGAAAACCCTCCTACTGAAAGCGCGACAGGTTTAAATCTCATTCCAACTACCGCGATAGCAAGAAGAGCAATTCCGCCCGCGATACACTGAATGATTATCCTGCCTCTTCCTGAAAGATTTTCTGTTTTTGGATTTGCGTCTCTGTATTCAGGTTCATTTGTCATTTTGCCTTTCCTCCTTCTATAGAAGCCGCTGCAGCCTGAACAACATTTTGCAGGAGCATGGCAATAGTCATAGGTCCAACCCCTCCCGGCACAGGAGTAAAAAAACCGGCTTTTTGTTCTACCGCGGGATCAACATCACCGCAAACACGATAACCTTTTTTCGAAGAAGCGTCCTCAACGCGGTTTATTCCAACATCGATAACCGCAGCTCCTTCTTTTATCATTTCAGGTTTTATTATATAAGGTCTTCCTGCCGCGGCAACCAGAATGTCAGCCTGCAGAGTATGACGCTTAAGGTCTTTGGTTCCGGTGTGACAGAGAGTAACAGTCGCGTTATATTCGCGGCGCACTAAAAGGTTTGCAAGAGGTTTTCCGACAATATTGGATCTTCCCACCACCGCAACATGAGCGCCCGCGACTGGAACATTATATTCGCGTAACAAAGCGAGAACTCCGTGCGGAGTGCACGGTAAAAATCCTTTTCTTTCAAGAATCATGCTGCCTACTGATACAGGATGAAAACAGTCAACGTCTTTTTCCGGCGCAATAGATGCGGTTACATTTTCTTCGTCAATATGCTTGGGCACAGGCGATTGAACTAAAATGCCGTGAACGGTTTTATCTTTATTTAAATCACCGATGATGGAAAGAAGCTGCTCTTCGCTTGTTTCATAAGGAAGCCTTATATCACGGCTTTCCATTCCCGCTTCTTCAAGAGCTTTCTCTTTTGATTTAACATATGAAAGGCTTGCGGGGTCTTCGCCGACAAGCACAACTGCCAAACATGGAACGATGCCTTTTTCTTTTACAGAAGTAGCGCGGACTTTTACATCCTCTCGAATTTTTAAACTAAGAGCTTTACCATCCAGTATCACTGCTGACATTATATCTCCTTTCTTTAACCGCGAACCGCACAAATCAACTCAAACCTTTACTTCGATGTTTTTCTTTCAAACCAAAGAAACCTCTGTTAGTTTTCAAAGATTTTCGGGTTTAAGAAGAGAAATCGAACAATAAGTTTGTGTAAGAACCGCAGGTTCTACTTGCGTGGTTCGCGGCAAAACTCTTCTTCTGATATTCACAACTGTAATATTACCATAAAACGCCCGGTTTCTGCTATTATCGTAAACTCTCCGTCTGTCGCCACATTGCTTAAACCAAAGAAACCGCGATCCCAGGGAAGCCCTTCAAGCTGCCATTTGAGACCGTTTGACTTTGCTTCCCACGGTCCTGCGCTAAGCGGAAACACGGAAACAGGAGCGTCTTTTTGTAAACTCAAACTGATTTTGCTGTTTTTCATATGCGCATCAATGCAGTAAATGTCGGCACAGTCTGTTATCCAGCGCTGAGGAAAAATATCTCTTTCAAACATTGAACGGATGCCAAAAAGATGATCGATCCGGCCGCCTCCGCCGCCTATGATCCAGATTTCATCACATTCTTTTTCCAGCGCAAAGGCAAAAGCAATCTCTGTATCGGTATAATCCTTGTCACGTTCATGACGTATAACGCTTTCTTGAGGATAGGCGGCAAGACGCTTTTCTTCATCTAATGAATCCATATCGCCAACAATCCAGTGAGGTTTTATTCCCGCATTCTCAGCGGTGATTAAACCTGAGTCAGCAGCGATAATCACGGCTTTATTCAGCTCTGCCTCAAGTAACCTGCGAACAGCCTTCGCCTGAGGTCCTTCCCCGCCTGTAAAAATTATACCTAACATTAATCTCCGATAATCCAGTATACTCATATAGGAAGGGAAATTCAATTGACGAAGAATATCGATCCTGTTTTAAAAGAAATCGCCTCGATGTTTACAGTGAACCAAAGAGAGATCTACCTTGTGGGCGGAGCTGTCAGAGATATGCACATGGGAAAAAAGATTCATGACTGGGATCTTGCGACAAACGCTCTCCCCGAAGAAGTAATGACAATTGTGCGCCGCTCGGGCGGCAAGGTGATTCCGACCGGCATCAAGCACGGGACTGTCACTGTTTTATACAAAAACAACAGCGCCGAAGTTACTACGTTCAGGACTGAATCGGATTATTCTGACGGACGAAGACCTGATAATGTTTCCTATGCCGCCACAATCGAAGAAGATCTTTCAAGGCGCGATTTTACAATGAACGCGATTGCGATGCGTCTTCCTGACGGGAAAATTGCCGATCCTTTCGGCGGCGCGAAAGATATTAAAAAAGAATTAATTCGCTGCGTAGGAGAACCTCGGGAAAGATTTAATGAAGACGGACTTCGCCCGTTAAGAGCGGTTCGATTTGCGTCTCAATTGGGTTTTATAATAGAGCAAAAAACGTTGGACGCCATTCCTTTAGCTCTATCGGTCTGTGAAAAAGTGTCGCGGGAAAGGGTGCGCGATGAAATTGACAAAATACTCGCGTCTTCATTGCCTTCTCAGGGCATCAGGCTGATGGAAGAAACAGGTCTTTTAAAACTTTTTATTCCCGAGCTTGACAATTGCAGAGGAGTCGATCAAAAAGGATTTCATCAATTTGACGTACTGGATCACTCTCTCCTTGCCTGCGATTACGCGGCGGCTAACATTTTTTCTCACGAAGTGCGCCTCGCCGCTCTCTTTCATGACATCGGAAAACCAGACGTGCGCGGCATTGACGAGGCTGGCGTTTACACATTCTATCGCCATGAAGAAGTTTCCTCCGACATGTGCCGGACAATAATGAACCGCATGCGTTACCCGAACATTGTAATAGACAAAACATGTCATTTGGTGAAACAGCACATGTTCCTCTATACAGACGAATGGTCGGATTCGGCTGTCCGCAGATTCATAGCACGTATCGGAGAAGACAACCTTGAAGACATCTACCGTCTTCGCCGCGCGGACATCTACGGCTTTTCCGGCAAGAATCCCGACTACCGCTCAATAGAAAAACTTGTGGAGAGAGTGAACAAAGTATTAGAAAAGGGAAACGCTTTTTCAATTAAAAATCTTTCAGTGAGCGGAAATGATTTGATGGCGATCGGCGTCCCCGGCGGTAAAATGATCGGCGTAATTCTAAAACAGCTTTTAGAGACGGTACTTGACGACCCCGCGCAGAATACAAAGGAAAAATTGCTGGAAATTGCGGGGAAATTGTTTGAAGAAAGGAAATGACTGTTAGTGCCGTAAAGATTCGTGTCTGTTCGTAATGGTTCGTGGTAAAAATTCTTCTTCTTTAGTTAAGAAAAGCCTACCTGTAAACCAGCTCCAGCATTTTCTCGCCGTAGCGTCTTCCGAGCAGTTCAAGTCCTGCCGATCCAAAATGAATGTTGTCAGGCTGTCCCTGCCCTGTTCTGCCCGTTGCGCCAAGAGAACTTACAATCCACGCGTTAGGTAAAACAGACTGTATTCTTGAATCGCTTGACAGAGCGCCTTTTGTGTTACCGGCGCCGCCGTTCCATGTTTGACCTAACAGAATGGGTATGGAATTCGGCGCTAATCCCAAATCCGAAAGCATATCATTATAAATTTCTTTTAAAATCTCATCCCAATCATAATCTTCAAGCCCCGCTCCGCTCTCGCCCTGATGAACGATAATTCCTTTAATTACGCCGCCCGCTTTCTGCGCGAGTTTTGCGTTTATAATAATCGCCTCATACATATTCGCGTAATCCGCTCCTTTGTACCTGTTCATGCCCTGCATTTCAGTCTGACTTGGTCTTGAGCCTAACGTTCCTATGCCTTTATAATAATCGTCAGCTTTTGTTTTATGAAACGCGGCAAGAGCCATATCACCGTTAGCGACAGCAATAACGCCAATCGTAATATCATTCGCGATATTGGCGATTAACGTTCTTCCGAAATAATCGATGGGAGTAAGCCCTGTATTTAATCCAAGGTAATTAACAAGATTTCTGTCAGGAATGATGAGAGGAGGAGCCGCTCTGTACATTAAATGTTTTTCTCGAAGTCCCCCTGCGTAATTTCCGGCTACTGTATTAATTATCCTGAACCTCTCGCTTACATTCTCCCTGTCCTGCGCGCGAATTTCACCGGGTCCCTGCATATTCGACTGACCAAAAGCAATATAAACATGAAATTCTCCCGGCAGCACATAACCGTTTAATATATCAACATTAGGCAATGGTTTTTTTGCTACAGACAGTTCGCTTCCTGCGCTTACACAAGCTCCCGCTAAAAGAACAAAAAAACACGCGATCATTACATTAAAATATTTTTTCATGATTACTCCTTTTAATAATATAACAAATTTAATAACCGCGAACCACACGATTATTTTTAGATTTTTTAAAAACCGGAATCAATTATATTCATTTCGCTGAAATATAAAGTTTCAATTCGTCCAAGACGCAGGCTGTTGTTATACCTTCTAAGAATTTCCCGCTTTGCGGCATCTTCATCAATCTGGATTATTGCGCTCTCGGGAAGAGAAGAGAAATAACTTGACGCCATTGTTTTAAAATCGCCGATTCTTGCGGCAAGTTCTTCCGAAAAAGCGATATCGCCGGCAGGATACGGAAAGGAAATTGACAGAATCATAACCGATGAATTTACAAGAGGGATTCTAAGTCTCCCAAGCCCCGAGAAAATACGGATATCCTCATCTATCTGCGCGGCGGTTTGAACTGATTGGGAAGATCCTCCGATTCTGATGATTGGTCCGCTGCCGCGTGAACGAACCACGCCAAAAATAGTGACTGTAATGATAATAAAAATTAAAAAGGCGGCAATAAAAAGCAAAGAGATATAAAAAATCCTCTTTGGTTTTTCATCAGGAAGATAAAATGTTTTCACAATTATATATTAGAGCAATTTCCGTTTTTCCGCTACAGCCAGTTTCGCTACTGCTCTGACCGCGCGCGCGGCTTCTTCTCTTAAACCGCAGCGTTCTGCCATTTCAGAAATATCCGCCGCGGCGATATTCGCAAGCGATTCATATTCTTTCATGATAACTGCCGCGCGCTTGGGACCGATGCCTTCTACTGATTCAAGCGTAGAGAAAAGCAAATCACCGGAACGAAGCCTTTGATTAAAACTTGTCGCAAAGCGGTGACATTCATCGCGCACATGCTGTAAAATTTTTAAAGCTTCAGATTGACGCGGCAGAACAATGGGTTCTTTCGCTTTCGGAAGCCACAGCTCTTCTTCGCGTTTTGCAAGCCCTGCAAGACCGCAGTCTGTTATTCCAAGATCGTCTAACACGCCTTTCGCGGCGTTCACCTGTCCTATGCCGCCGTCTACAAGTATTAAATCGGGGAGTTCCTTTCCTTCCCGGATAAACCGTGAATAACGGCGTTTAACAACTTCGCGCATGGCGGCAAAATCGTCAACAATTCCGACAACAGTGCGCAGTTTAAAATAACGGTAATTTTTTCGATCCGGCGTTCCGTTTTTAAAAGAGATTAACGAAGCGACAGGATGTTTTCCGTCAAGCTGCGCGATGTCAAACCCTTCGATGCGCTCAGGTCTTGTTTCAAGTTTCAGCGCTCTCATAAGCTCGTCAAGAGCGGGACCCGCTCCTCTTTCTTTTACGCGCTTTCGTAAATCTTCGGCTGCGTTTTGCCCCGCCATCGCCATAATCGCCGAGTGATGTTTTTCCGAAGGAATTAATAATTCAGGCATTCTGTCAAATTTCTCTTTAAACCATTTAATTAGTGAGGAGTTAGGAGAGAGCATTGTATAGTAATTAAAGTCACTCCTCACTCCTAACTCCTCACTCCTAACTCCTAATTCCTCACTCCTAACTCCACACTCCTCACGCCTCACCTCCTGTAAATAAATCTTTGCAGGTACAGGCCGTGTCGAATCGTAATAGGAAGTGATAAACAGTTCCAATGATTCATGTTCATCCGCGGCGGATCTTGTGCGGAAAAGATCCCTTCCTGTCATTTTGCCGCCGCGCATGGAAAAAACCGTAAATGTAGCAAGCACGCCTTCGGATGCCCACGCAATATAATCTCTGTCTTCGGGATTTAAATCTTCTACCGAACTGTCTTCGCCCGCCAGATTTTCAACCGCTCTTATGGCGTTTCGTATTTGTGCGGCTTTCTCAAACTGAAGCGCTCTGGCGGCTTCATGCATTTTTTCTGTCAGATCGATAATTAAAGCGTCAGTCTCCCCTGACAGTATCTTTTGCACGCGCTGTACATGCAATGCGTATTCTTCTACGCTGATTTTACCGCAGCATGGCGCCATACATCGATTTATATGGTAATACATGCACGGTCCGCTTTTTTTTGATATTTTTTTTAAAAAGCTTCGCTGCATTTTGCACTTACGAAGCGGAAATAATTTATCAATTATATCCATCATGGCGTTTACAGCCTGACTGTCGGGAAATGGTCCAAAGTAAAGACTTTTGTCCTGAATAACCCTTCTTGTGCGGAACACACGCGGGAAATCCTCATGCGTTATGCGAATAACAGGATAGGATTTTCCGTCTTTCAGATTGATGTTATATTTCGGCGAATGCTGCTTGATTAGAGTATTTTCAAGAAGCAGCGCTTCGTATTCATTAAGAACGATGATTGTCTCAAAAGAACGAATGTGGCGCATGAGGGTCGCTGTTTTTACGTCTTTATCGGCGGGAACCTCCAGCGAACCTGAGGGACCAAGTTTCCAGGAGAAATAGGATTTTACCCTGTTTTTTAAATGTTTTGCCTTGCCTACATAGATAATTTCTCCTTCAGCGTCCTTCATTATATAGACGCCGGGTTCCGCCGGAGTGTCCAGAGCCGCGGTCTTTAATTTATTAATAATTTCTGAATTTATCTGATTATCCATATCGATTTTTGCCGATGATCATACTAGAAAACTGCGGATTTAAAGGATATATGAAAAAATTATTAATCTTCATTCACATAGTATACATTCTCCTGTTTGTTTACGGTAGTCTCTTTGCCATCGGCGAAAAAACTATATCCATAGGCGGCTCTTCAACATGGAGCAGCGCGGAAAAACGATCTTCCGTTACAGAGGCAAGAGCGGTAAGACCAAACCCTGTTTTACTTCTTTCTTCCGTGCCGTCCAGATCCGTCGTAAACTACTCATCCGCATCCGGGGTTTCTGGTAATTTTTATCCCATGAGCGAATCCGCGCTCGACCTTTTCGTTTCCTTCGATGAAAGAGACGCGCCGTTATTTAAAGACAGTGTTGGAAATTACAAACTTACAATTCCTTCCGATGTAGGAACTGTTGAACGCTCTTTTGCCAGAGCAGGATCAGGAGCCGCATTTTTCGGAAAATCGGGTATGGATGCAGCCTCGGGTCCCATGATTATTCAGCCGTATACACAGGAAGCTCTTTTTGCTCCGGGAAACAGGATTCGGGATTTTACTATTGAGTTTTGGCTGAACCCGCTGAATATAATAAACGGCGAGCAAATATTTACATGGACTGCCGTAAGACCTGTTAACGGAAATATGGTTTTGCAGAGAATTAGCTGCGATTCATCAAGAAACAGGCTGAAGTGGTCATTTACAAATTTCTTCGCGTCTGTTACAGGCACATCCCACATGAACATTGAACTTACAGGGGACATTCCTGTTGTTCCAAAAACATGGAGCCATCATCTTATACGTTTTGACGCGTCTTCAGGATTGCTTGAGTACCTTGTAGACGGACGAAGCGAAACGATAGTATACGCCACTTCCACAGGCCGCGAAAGCAGCGAAGTATTCACGCCAATCATCGGCAATAACGGCTCGTTCTTAATCGGCGAACATTTTACAGGGCTTAT
>JGI24695J34938_10002297_pt1 | contig 14737 bp, 13 predicted proteins | sample TergutCo191P3_FD_34938 | JGI IMG/M metagenome (IMG submission 34938) | reverse complement strand
AGATACACTTTTTGGTCGAAAAATACTACACTTTTTTAATTTATTTTATTGATTTAAAATATATTACAGTGATCGTAAGGAGCGACTAATTAAACTCAGAGTGCTTTTTCCGTTTATAATTTTAGAAATTCATTTGCCTCTTTAAGTAATTTTGTAGTTTGTATAGTATTGATTTTTCATCGTGCAGAAGTTTTGGCAATTATTCGGCAATTATTCGGCATATTCGGCAATTATTCGGCAAAAACATATTTTACAGATTTAGTTTCACCCATTTTTATTAATATTTTTTTCTCAACCAAATCAGATAAGTCAATGCGGGCAGTTCTTTCTGCAATATTATACCGTTCAGCATATTCCATACCGATAATTTCTCCTTTTTTCTTAAAGAACAATAAAGCATCTATTTGTCTTTCATTCAATCCTAACTGTTGCAGTTGTTCTTCCGAAAATCTATCTTTGAAAAGTGTTACTATAAAACCACCTTCTTTTTCGTTCAATTCGGGAGTTGGCAGTCCTGCTGCTTTACAAGAATTAATAATTTTCATAATACCGCTACCCCATGAATCAATATAACCACCAAGAAAACAAGCCCCTGCAAGTATCGGATTGCGTGGGTGCGAAGAATGGCTTTGTTTGAGTTGAGGTAAGGTGATAGTCGCTGGCAAACCGCCATCATTCCAAATAAACAGTTTTTTGTCATACACGCGCAGTTGCGTAGGTGCACCCATGTAGTTTCTGTGAATCAATGCGTTAAGAATCATCTCTCGTAATGCAGGTATGGGATACTCTAATGTTTCAACGCGATTCATTCCTTCAAACGAAATATTACGTATCAAAAATTTGTAGTCAAGTGTGCGTAAAACCTTATCCAATATTTGAATTACATTGCCTTCTTCCAATTCTTGAAAGCGAATGGTGAAATCGTCATCTTCAAACTTTCCGATTTTCACAAAAATATTCGGGTAAAAGCGTCCAGGGTCTTTACCAAATAAAACAATTGCGGCACGTTTCAGTTGCCCGTTTTCCGCCAAACGAAGTTTCTCCAAAAGTTCAGGAGTGGAAAGACCATCAATATCCGGCAAGCGACCAATTTCATCTGCTTTTCGCAGATATTTTTTAATCGTTACCTCATCAATATCATCAAACGTGGCGCGGGTTTCTATCACATCATCCCAAGTGTAACCGGCACGTTTTAGTAAAAATTCGTTCAACGCCGCTCCGGTTAATTCCTGTTTTACGCTGCCACTCCGGTAATAATACCTGCCGCGTAATGAAATTGGTACAGAATAGGGTTGAATGTTTATTTTGATAAAGTGTTTGTCAGTCTCCTGCAAAAGATTGACTTCGGCGGTAATTCCCAAACTGTTTTTGATTTTGTTGGGAATATCATCCATTAGGCGTTTAAAATCTTCTATCCCAACAACCACGCCGGTATCATCTTTGCCAATAAAAATCTGTCCGCCTTGAGCGTTGGCGAAACCGCATATCCATTTTAGGTAGTCATCGTGCCATGAGGATTTGTATTCGATGTTTTGGTGTTCGGGCATAATACTTCTTGTTTTTATTTTATGTTATTTCTATCCTAATTTTCAAATTTCTTTTTTGGTATTTTTTGACAAAAACAATGTCTATTTTAATTCATTTGTATTCAATAGACTTGTTTGTATTTTATATTTTCATCCTTTAAAATTTTGAGAATATCTACATTTTCAGTAATAGCACGATAAAACACATGCTCTACCGTTTTATCTTGGAATAGCAATACATCCCTTAGGTCTGTGGAGTAAAAGCTTTCATCTTTTTTGTAATAGCTCCCAATAGTTCTAATAGAGACAATGATATTGTTTAAGTCCCACATTGGGTCATGATGTTTGTATCGTCTAATAATTAATGAGTGGGGAATATATATTAATCCATGTTTTTTTAGAAATGCCTTCGTCCCTTTTTTTATAAGAAATTCAAAATCATGAAAATTGGCATCATTAAATTGGTTTAAAAAAATATTGGAAATTTTTCCAATACTTGTTAATCGCCCATCTGCAATACCAAATTCTACATTCTTTAGTTCTGTTAAATCAAAGCAGTTTGGTTGAAAATAGAAATGTCGAAAGGCTACGTCTTCTAAAATAGATTTTCTAAAAATTACCTGAGAGTATCCAGCAATATATAATTTTTTTATATGGGAATATGACATATCCAAGTTATATCTATAAAGATTTTCCAAAAAAAATTCGTACGCTTCGTTTTCTTTCATATTTATTCCTTTAAACATATCAAAATCATTAAAACGATATTTTAGCAGTTCAAATATCCATCTAAAATTAATTTTATAATCAGTATTAAATAATTTTAGATTCTTCGCATTTGTAGTATTGTTATAAATCGTATTCCCAATCAATAATGCAATCCCTTTGTCAAATATATCCTTCAAACCTGCAAAGTTTTTTTCTCGTATCAACAAGGCGTCTGTGTCGAACAAGTTAACTTTTGGTTCAGCTTTAGCAAGAATAAAAGTTTCCGATGAATTAATAATATCAGCTGCAAATTGAAGTATTTTATTTATTTGTTCTTCCTTAATGCACCAATCTTCTAACAATACTGGTGGACACTCAGAAGTATTATCATTAAAGTTCCCTTTTTTAAACCATTCATAATATAAATCACTACTAAATAGCGTATTATTTTCTTTTGTAGATAGCGAAGCAAATAAAGGAAACAATAATTTTCTTTTTTCTACAACCTCATCGGTAGCTTTTTCTGAAACAGTTTCCTTTAACAATTGAATTAAGGCTTGAAGGAAAAAAATGGTTTGATGTGTTGGCACGCCTAAAAGTAATTTTGCTCTACACTCCAGTTGATTATTTCCAATACTCAAAGCATAGCAAAGAAACACTTTTAAATAATACTCAGCTAACAAAATTTCCGCAAAGGATTGATGCTGAAAGTGTAGAATATTATCATTTTCTCCAAAATATGAATGTGATAAAAACTGAATATCCTTCACATCTTTAAATCGTACTAAAACATCTGTATCTTTATCACCCTTATTTTCTTTGTCCAATACACGACATATATCTGCTTTTTTCAAGAAACCTTGATTCCCTTTATGTCTTTCTAATTGCCATAATGCAGATGTCGCATGGAGAATATTGCGAAACTCAAATTCTTTTTTTAAGTCAATTTTAACTGTCCTATCATTCATGTATTTTGCTTCTTTCGATAATAAGTTGATGAAAGATAAATAAATACCTATTTTTCCAACCCTTAAAAGGTCAATATTATTGATAATTAAGCGATATATCATGTAGGCAAAAATTGGGCGTTGTAATTCGCTTATAGACAAAACATTGCCTTCTGTCAATATGCTTGCTATATCTGCATTATCATTGTTATGTATTTGGTTAAAAATATCTGCAATTAAAGGAATATCATTCGGCTGCGGTTGCCTTTTATCTTGCCGTAGCGTATAAGATAACCAATTGTTAAATTGTTCTTTTTTAAAACCATAGATAGAAATATATTGCGGAATTTCATTAATATAGTGTGGGTCGTGATTTTCCAAATGAGTAAGTAATCCATCATCAATTGGACGACTGGTAATAATTAATCGATTTTCTCTGCAATGCACTTCATCTAATCGTTGAATCTTTTTTATGGAATCAACTACCGCATTGATTGACGATTTTGTTAAATCTCCACTCTCATCTAAAGAGTCAATCAGAAATACATATTTTTTGTATTTATTTTTTTCGGAACTAATATCAAAAGCAAATCGAGTTTTTAAGTAATTGTTTATTACACCTAATTTTTCATCAGATTTATATCGTCCGTATTCTCGCAAATTAAAATAAATAGGGAAAAAACCTTCTCCTGTATTGATATAATCTTTTGCATATTTAGCAGCATATTGCCTCATAAAAACAGATTTCCCTTTACCAAAATCAGCAATAATAAATAACAGTTTTTCAATAGCTTCGCTGTTATTAAAATATTGCTCAATTAAGTCAGACGCAAGCGATAAATCATTTTCTAACTTCATTATTTTTTCTTCATCTTCTCCGGTTGAATCGTTATCTTGTAATCCGTTTGTTGGCTTCCACTGTGCAAATGTTTTCTCGTATCGTAAATTTTCAGATTGGTCAAATCCTATCTTTGCATCTTTAATGATAGTTACTAATAGTTTTGATTCTGCCTCATCATGTATAAACTCTTCTATTTCTTGCCTATGTTTTTCATAGTCAGTTCCAAAGCATTCTTCTACTTGCTTTAGAATATGAAGGTTAAAATCTTTTTTGAAAGTATCAATTTGACAATTTGGAAAACCTAATCTATCCAATAAAGCAATTTGTATTTCTTTTATGTATTCTATGGCAGGATGATATTTGGGTTCAAATACAACCAATAAATTATCAGGGTGCAATTTATACTCCTTCTCTTTTACAACTTCTTCATATAGTTGAATAATCTCTGTTGCCGTTACCTGTGATTCAATGTGAATGTTAGCTACTTTTAATGAATGAGCTACTTGTTTACGTGCAGCATCTAAATAAGTTTCAGTTCCATAGTCTTGTAGCTTTTTAATTGTTTTTTTTTGGTAGTATTTGTCTATAGCTTGTTTTCCAAACAATTTCAATAGTATTCCTACTGTACCTGCTGTATTTCCTACAATATCTTGTGCATTATCATCCAAGTTTTTTATAAATAAATTCACGGACTCTTTGATAACATCAGGCAGTTTTTCAACAATATGCGTAATTTGTTTTTTCATTTTATATTTTTATGGATTTTAATTAGTTTTATCGTCTAATTTTTTATAAACGTCATACTCATTCAATACTACCTTGACATTATTCGGCAAAAATAGTATTTTTCAAGATTCCGCACGCTGTATTTTACTCATCAACCTAACATACCTTTTTGTCGCTCTCCCCGCATAGTTCTTTTTGAAGTGCTTACTGTTCTGCTCATATAATTCCGTAGCTTTGAAAGCAGCATCAATCATTTTAATTTGCTTCCTTACGTTCTTGCTTTTAGTCTGTTTTACATACATACAACCGTTAAATGCTGTATGGTGCAAAAAAAACTTACCCATCTCGGTGTGATGTTATCTAATGCTCATCATACACATTTTTAATGCGTTGACCCTGTCATTTCATCTTGCCTCTTACACATCAGCCCCTAAAATATCCCAAGGCGTAATGATCCCTAATAACCTTTCATTTACTTTCCCGTTATGAGTGGAAAAAATCATTCCAATACGTTTTTTATGAGCAAAATAAGATTCAAAAATTTGTTTTACTTCATATACAGTTGTATCTCTTTTTACAAAAAGAAATGATTCATTGATATATTTATCAAAAGAAAGATATTCTCCAAATTCTGACATTTGCATCTCTTCTTCTATACTAATAATTTCATTATCAGATAAATATTGAAATAATGTATTTTCACTAAAAACCCCAATTAACAATTCGTTTTCAAGAATGGGAATATGTGTATATATTTTCTCTCTCATTTCGTTCATGATCGGTAAAACTTTATCATCTAAAGAAGCGGTACGGATTTTTTCTTTTCGAATCCAAATATCACTGATCTTCTTTGGGTTTTCCAACTTATTGATGGTTTCTTCTAAAAACCTGATCATAGCATCGGTTGGCTCAACACCAAAATCATTCAATTTGTGTTGAAGGATGTTTCTAAATTCTCTACAATAGTCAATTTTTGTAGAATCAAACCTTCTATCAAGTTTCAAACTATGAACAAAACTTTCCCCTTGTTTATATTCCATACCCCCATTATAAACAATGGAAGCAGCAAGTTCTAGTTTTTTATATAATTCAATAAATTGTTGTGTATTTGTCATCTAATATTTACATTCGTATAAGATAATTCATCTTGCAATCAAATTTTTGCTTTCAACACGGTAAAAGTTTTTTTGTCTATTTGCATGGCAAAAATATAAAAAGTTTCATTTTATGTTTTCGGTCAAGCCACAAAAGACCTATCTCAAAAAACGAAAATGCTGTTTTAATACACCAACCCTATTTTAATCCCAATAAAATGAAACAACTGATTTTCAGTTTCAGCTAAAAGCAGATCGGTTTCCCTGTATTGAATTGCGGATTGTTGCATTTTATAATAAACAGAAAATAAAAGCGAAAGTTTTTCTGAGAATTTTAAATTCATCCCTAAACCCGCTTGAAAGTAGATGCCTGCTTTGCTGCCATAAAAAACATTATCTTCTACTTTCTTCTCTACCTGCCATTTAAAAGCGTAGCCTATATTAGCAAACATAAAAGGGGCTGTTTTTTTATCCATAAATTTTACGGTAGCATTGGCAAAGATGGGAATAAAAGCAGATACTTTTTTATCGTAAAACCAAAAATCAAGCCCAGTACCAATACCTGTAAAAAAGTATTTATTAAACTGATACGCTAAAATTTGCTGTATCTCAAAAGAGAGGTTTCCATTGGGTACTGTGTCGAAACCGGTAAAATTATTGCCCATTCCGTGGGCTAACGACAAAGAGGTGGGAAACACGAAACGGGAAGCGTCTTGAGGGGCTTGTCTGCCTTGTGCAAACGCGTTGTGTTGGGATAGGAAGCAGGAGATGAAAAGCAGAAAGCAGAAGTCAGAAAGCAGAAGACGAAGGGGTAGAAATTTGGGGATATTAGTCATGAGATTAGTTTTAAAAATTTGTTTTTCTTGTTTTAATAAAATTTGAAATCATTTTTTCACCTTCACCCCAACAACTCCTCCGCAGCGCGGAGTGCGGCTTCACCAATTTTGTTGCCGGTCATCATTTTTGCAAGTTCCATAATGCGTTCTTGGGTGTCAATTTTCTTGATTTTGGTAACGGCTTTTTCATTTTCAACATCTTTATACACAATATAGTGGATATTGGCGCGCGCGGCAATTTGCGGCAGGTGGGTAATGGTGAGCAGTTGGCGTTGCAACGAAACATCGTGCATCACGGCGGCAACCTTGCTTGCCATGGCACCAGAAACACCGGTATCAATTTCATCGAAAATGACGGTGGGCATGAATGAAGCAGCAGAAATGATCGATTTGATTGCCAACATGATGCGAGAAAGCTCACCACCCGAAGCGGTTTTTTCTATCAGAGCTACAGGCATGCCTTTGTTGGAGGAAAAAAAGAACAACACCGAGTCGCTACCGGTATCCGTAAACGAATTTTGTGGAATGATCTCCACTTTGAAAACCGCATCGGGCATGCCCAACAGCGAAAGTTTCCTTTCCAGCTCTTTCTCAAATAGATGCGCCGACTCTTTTCTTTTTTCAGATAAGTTTTTTGATAAAAAAACGATTTTCTCTGCTAAAATTTCATACTCTTTTTGCAATTTTTCAATTTGTGCCTCTAAATTTTCAAATTGTATCAGTTTTTCGTCAATTTCCTGCAGTTTTTGTAATAAACCTTCTACATTTTTCACATAATGTTTTTGTTGCAGTCGGAAGAGGGTGTCTAACCTGTTTTCGCAATATTCCAATTCTTTGGGGTTTACCTCCACCGATTCTTCTTTTGCCGACAATTCAAAAGCTATATCCTTTAAATCCACTAAAATACTATTGATTCGGGCATCCAAATCGTTGATTTTTTCATCGAAGCAGGCAATGGCATGGCAGGCGTTTTTTGCCTCATTTAGTTGTTGAATACAGTTACAATCCTGCTCCGATATTATTTGTAAAGATTTATACAACTGCATTTTAATCTCCTCTGCATTTTTCAGGAATGCAATTTGTAGCTCCAAATCTTCCTGTTCGCCTGCAAACAGTTTGGCTTCATGCAGTTCATTACTTTGAAATGTTAAAAAATCTTTTTCCAATGCTTCGCGCGCTCCCTTTTCTATCGATTCTTGGAGTGCTTTTTCCACTTTTTTATATTGATAATAAATCTGTTGGTATTCTGACACAGATTCATGGAGCAGTGCAAAATCATCTATGGTTTGCAACCGAAAATCGGCTTTATTTAATAATAAATGATGATGTTGCGAATGAATATCTACCAACTGTTCAGCAAGTTCTTTCAGAATGCTAAGAGTAACCGGCGTATCATTTACAAAAGCTCTGGATCCATTTTCCGTAATCTCTCGCCTTAATATTGTATTATTTTGAAAGTCAATGTCATTTGTTTTAAAAAAACCTTCCAGATTCAAGTTATTGAGATTAAATTCGCCCTCCACGATACATTTTTTAGTGGAGTTGTACAATACAGAAGAATCGGCGCGAGCGCCCAAAATCAGAGAAAGTGCACCCACTAAAATGGATTTTCCTGCGCCGGTTTCGCCGGTAATTGCAGTAAAGCCCTTATCAAGAGATAAATCCAATGAATTAATAAGGGCATAATTCTCAATGTGCAGGGCGCGTAGCATGCTAATTGGGTTGATTTATGGCATCATATTTTGTAGCATTGGAGGGATCAATTTGCTTCATAATCTGAATGACTTGCTGCTTTTCGGAAGGCGTTCCCTCTTTAAAAATATCAATAATTTCCTTTTGTTTGGTTTGAACAATAATTGTCATCAAATAGAGCGCGGTTCTTTGTTGATTAACTTGTTGTAATAAACGGAGCGCTTCTAAAATGGTAGCGCGCCCTACATCGGGTGTTTCCGCCATTACATCCAAACCCAACCGGTGATACTGATATAAAAAGTCGTGAAACTTGCTATATGCCGTATTGGTGAAGTTCTCCATTAACCAGTAGCGGTTATTTTGACCCGACTCATAAGATTTCCATCCTAACTCAACAGATTGTTGGTTGAGATTGACAATATCTTGACATTTTGCAAAATAGGGGCTGCCGCCATTGGAAGAAAAAGTGTCGAAATCAACTGCCAAAAACAGATTCAAATAAAAAGCGATTAAAGAGGTGAGTTGGGAAAGGTTGTTGCCTTCGGCATATTCTAACGGGTCTCCATCCACATAATTAAATTGAACGATTTTATCTATAAAATTGAGCACTATCGTTTTATAACTTGATTTAAAAACGGGGCGCTGCAACTGAATCGTCATGGTTGCGTTATACGCATCACCGGTTTGCTTGTCCAGCGTGATTAGGATGGAGCACTCAATGCGTTCATCCATTTTTAATGTGTATTGACACCATTTTCTGTCGTTTACAAACTTGTACAGTTCTTGTTGCAGGTTGTTAAACTTTTCGTAGTTAGTTCCTGAAATTTTATGGGAGTTGATAGAGATAGCACATCTAAAATCTTGTGCAGATAGCTGTAAAACAGCCACTAAAAAACAAAGGAAAATAATTAATTTCTTCATTGTAATAAATTATCTGTTAACAACGTAGGGGGTGGGGTTTTATTTTATTTACCCTATCCTACTTAATAAAATTATCTTTTCTTCTGCTTTCCGCCTTCTGCTATTTCTTAATAGCCGCTTTTATCGGATTCAAAAACTTATCCAACAGCCGCAAATCTTCTGTAATAATCTCCGCATGTTCTGATTTTTCTGCCAATATTTGGTAAAAGTTTTATGTGGCAATATAGCAGTTTTACATATTATGAAGGTTGCAACAGCAACAAACCTTTCTCAATGAATGTTTGAGGTAAATATTTTACCTGTTTTCCTCTTCCTTGAATTTCTAAGATCAAAAAAAATGATTTAATAAATTCATATAATAAACCTATCCCCCCCCCGTTACTATACATTATTAACATAAAAAATTAAAATACTATGAAAAAATGGATTTGCACCGTATGCGGTTATGTTCACGAAGGAGAACAAGCCCCTGAGTTTTGCCCGCAATGTAAACAGCCGCGTGAAAAGTTTAAACTGTTGGAAGAAACCGGAAAATTGGAATGGGCTGATGAGCACCGTATTGGTGTTGCCAAAGGACTCAATGAAGAGGTAGTGGAAGGACTTCGCGCCCACTTTATGGGTGAGGCTACGGAAGTGGGTATGTATTTGGCAATGAGTCGCCAAGCCGACCGAGAAGGCTATCCCGAAGTGGCAGAAGCCTACAAGAGAATTGCTTTTGAAGAAGCTGAACACTGCGCCCGATTTGCTGAAATGCTGGGTGAAGTGGTTTGGGATACTAAAACCAATCTGGAAAAACGTATGTACGCCGAACAGGGCGCTTGCGCAGACAAAAAACGAATTGCTACACTGGCTAAAAAATTAGACTATGATGCCATTCACGACACGGTACACGAAATGTGTAAAGATGAAGCCCGTCATGGACAAGTATTTGAAGCACTTTATAATAGATTCTTTAAAAAATAGTAGTCTGTTTATTTTCGCAAAAATACAATCTATTTTTGTATATCATTTTGCGTTCCTGTTTTTCACCGAATGAAATTTCGCACCGAACTTCCCACCCCAAACGTTCCTTTCCAAATCTCTTATCAAGACCATATTTTATTGCTCGGTTCCTGTTTTTCAGATCATATTGGCTGTTTTTTGGAACGCCACCGCTTCTCTGTGCTCTCCAACCCGTTTGGAACACTTTTTAATCCGATCTCCATTGCAAACGTCCTGAAGATGACGCTTGACCCCGCACTTTTTTCAGAAGAGTATCGCTATTTTTTTGATAACCGCCACATTAGCTTTGCCCATCATGGCTCATTTTCACATACGGATGAAAATCAATTTATTACACAAATAGAACAACAGTGGCGCAACACAAAAAACTTTTTGGAAAAAACAGATTTTTTGTTTATCACTTTCGGAACGGCGTATTGCTACAGGTTTATAGAAAGAGATTTGGTGGTTGCCAATTGTCATAAAATTCCCAATACAAAATTTGAGAAGTTTCGGCTTAAAATAGAGGAAATTGTACAGATTTATCAAGAAATTATACACAAAGTACAGCAACTTAATTCTGCTCTCAAAATAGTTTTTACGGTGAGTCCCGTGCGCCATTTAGGGGATGGATTTCATGAAAACCAACTTGGTAAATCGGTGTTACACCTTGCTATTGAGCAATTAACAGATGATAAAACCACCTTTTATTTTCCTGCCTACGAAATATTGATGGACGATTTGCGTGATTACCGGTTTTATGCGGAGGATTTGTGCCACCCGGGAGAAAATGCCGTGCGTTATATGGAAGAAGTTTTTTCTGATACTTTTTTTTCTCAAGCAACTCAAGCACAACAGAAAGAGATTGAAAAAGAGAATAAGTTTATAAACCACAGAAAGTTAAAATGAATTTAAAAGATATTTTTCATCCATATTCCGAGTTAGATTTTGAAGAACACGCTTTAGCACTATTTCAATATCAATATGAAAAAAATGAAGTGTATCGTTCTTTTTGTGATTTGCTGAAGGTTAACATAAGGAATATTAAAACCATAACACAAATTCCATTTTTACCGATCTCTTTTTTCAAAACCCATCAGGTTAAGAGTGGGGATTTTGAGCCGGAACTCCTGTTTTGTAGCAGCGGCACTACCGGAAATGAAACGTCGCAACATTTAGTAAAAAATGCCCTGCTTTATGAACGCGCTTTTTTACATGCTTTTGAATATTTTTACGGAGATTCCCGAAATTATTGTTTTTTAGCATTGTTACCCAACTATTTAGAGCAAAAACATTCTTCATTAATTTATATGATGAACCGGTTAATTTTTGGTTCAAAATATGCTGAAAGTGGTTTTTATATGTATGATTTTGAAGCCTTATTTGAAAAGATGAACGTACTGAAAAACAAAGGGATAAAAACAATCTTATTTGGCGTTTCTTTTGCTTTGTTGGATTTTTCCGAAAAATTCACCCTCAACTTTTCTGATTTAACTGTGTTTGAAACCGGCGGCATGAAAGGTCGTCGTCCAGAGATTGTAAAAGAGGAATTGCATCAAATTTTGTGTAATGCTTTTGGTGTGAAGCAGATCCATTCCGAGTACGGAATGTGTGAACTCCTATCGCAAGCCTACAGCAATGGAGCAAACCAGTTTGCCACTCCCCCATGGATGAAATTGCTACTTCGCGACGAAAAAGACCCGTTTCATTGTAGCCCCACCCTTAGTAGCGGAGTCATTAACGTAATTGACTTTGCCAATCTGCATTCCTGTGCATTTATCGCCACAGACGATTTAGGGAAACGCACGGCAAACGGCAGTATAGAAATCTTGGGCAGATTGGATGCCGCACAAGTGCGGGGGTGTAATTTAATGTATGTTACTTAGATAAACAAAAAACTACCAAGCCATTTTGGTAGCCCGTCCTCCAATTTTAACAATATAAATTCCTCTTTTTAGATGCTCTAACGAAATAAAATTGTGGGTTAATGTCGTTGTTAAAATATTTTGTCCCAAGATATTATAAATCTCAACGGGCGTATTGGGTGCAACGCCCTCAATGGAGATTCCGTTATGATATTGCGTGATGCTTTGATGGGGCTTCCATGCTTCGCCCTGCAACGTTCCCCAAAGATGTTCAACCAATTCGGGATGATCGATAAAAGGATTGCGGTTGTTTTGGATGTCATAAACAGCGTTGTTTCTGTTGATTTCTTTGGAGCTCACGGGATCTGCACGATGCCATTTCAAAAATAGATTGATTGCGTAAGATGTTAATTCACAGGTAGAATTATTGTATGAAAACACCGCTTGTCCATGTTCGGTTTGCGCTAAATTAGTGTTAAGATAGCGGGTTGCCATATAGAAGTAGGTACGTGCAAAATCGCCCTTATATTCATCAATCGGCTCAAAAACCGTGCTCGTATAACCTGTGAAATTTGAATTTCCCAATTTTGAACCGTTTTTTGAAGTCCATGAAACACTGCTTGTTTCACCAAAAGGATAGTTTCCTCTTTTGCCATTCACATATCCATCTGTTGGATACAGATGAAATAGATCGGTGTGCATGGGCATAGCATCATTGAACCAGCTTTTAGGAATGGAGTGCTCGCGATTGTAGCAATCTCCTTCTTTTGAATAATTTCCACACTGGTCGGAGGAAAAGGTATATTCATACGGTGGATTTCCCGGCATATCGGAATACATATCCCATACTTTACTATTTGTTTTTTTGTCTGTGCTTTCAAATGCAGTCCATAAACCTCCATAAGATATTGAATTATGGTTTTTTATGATGTTAAACATGGCGGTTTTGAGTGCTACGCCTGTTTTTCCTTCGGCATCAGTGTAGTAATTGGTGGGAATCTGCCCTGAAACTGTGAAAAGTAACAGCACAGGGAGGAGCAAAAAGAGTAGTTTTTTTAGGTTTATTGCCATAATAAAATAATAAAGTTGAGCGCGAAAATAAGGAAAAATTGTTTCTAAAAACTATGTAAAAAAAAACATACCTCCCTAAAAAAACTATTTTTGCCACCAGAAATCAATGAATTTAATTTATATTATGAAAACCAATTTCACATTCCAAAACCCCACCAAATTAATTTTTGGAAAAGGAACGATTGCCAACCTTGCTCAAGAGTTGCCCAAAGATGAGAAAATATTAGTAACCTACGGCGGCGGGAGCGTAAAGCAAAACGGTGTTTATAAACAGGTATTACAAGCGTTGCAAGGCTTTAACTACATAGAGTTTTGGGGCATTGAGCCCAACCCCACCGTGGAGACCCTTCGCAAAGCTATTGCGCTGGGAAAACAGGAAAAAGTAACCTACATCCTTGCAGTGGGCGGCGGCTCCGTAATTGATGGCACAAAGCTGATCTCCTCAGCAATTCCTTACGACGGCGATGCTTGGGAGTTGGTGCTGAAACCCGCCAAAATTGGAAAGATGCTTCCGTTTGCCTCAGTGCTCACCCTGCCTGCAACCGGCTCGGAAATGAATTGCGGCGCTGTGATTTCAAACGCCGAAAAACAGGAAAAATATGCTTTTTATTCCTCTTTTCCGCAATTTTCCGTGTTAGATCCTTTGGTAACTTTCTCTTTGCCCGATTTTCAAATTGCCTGCGGCATTGCCGATACTTTTATTCATGTGCTGGAACAGTACCTCACCGTTCCGGACGAATCGCCGCTGATGGACAGGTGGTCGGAAGGAATTATGCAAACCTTAATTGAACTGGCACCTAAGGTCACCGCTGATAAAACCAATTATGAAGCAATGGCAGAGTTTATGTTGTGCGCCACCATGGCGCTGAACGGCTTCACCGCCATGGGCGTAACGGAAGATTGGGCTACCCACCTCATCGGACATGAAATCACTGCCTTACAAGACATTACACATGGTCAAACCCTCGCTATCGTGCTCATCGGTGTTATGAAAGTGTTGCGCAAACAGAAAAGAGCAAAATTATTACAGTTCGGCGCTCGCGTTTTTCATATTGTTGAAGGAACTGAAGAGCAACGTATTGATACAACTATTGTGGCAACCGAACAGTTCTTTCGCTCCATTGGCTTGGCAACCAAATTGCATGAGTTGAACATCGGCGCAGAGACAATCCAAGCCATTAAGGATCGCTTTTTAAAGCGTGGCACCCACCTCGGTGAGTGTGGAAATGTGGATGGCATGCTTACAGAAGAAATTTTGAATGAATGTCTGTAGAGATATAAATAATTTTCTACTTTTGCCAGCTTAAAAAAAAATTAAAATTAAAGACTTAATTATATGAAAAAAATTACAAAAAATGTTTCTTTCGGCAAACTTGCCATGTTAGCTAATGTGTTCATTTTGGGTATGTTTATTATCTCTATGGTGTGCCTGTTGAATTTTGATAAGGTGAATGTGAAATTAGTACACCAAACCCCTGCGTATGAGTCAGCATTTGCCTATTTGCGCGATGTGGAAAAACCAAGACGTG
>JGI24695J34938_10002295_pt1 | contig 14746 bp, 14 predicted proteins | sample TergutCo191P3_FD_34938 | JGI IMG/M metagenome (IMG submission 34938) | reverse complement strand
CGGAACAACGCGCGACACAGTAGAAGGCAGTTTCCGCTGGAAGTCGCGCGATTTTATAATTCTTGATACCGCCGGTATCCGAAGAAAAGCAAAAGTAACTGAAAACATTGAGTACTATTCTGTTAACCGCGCGATTAAAACTATAAATGACGCTGATATTGTTGTACTGATGATTGACGCGGCGGAAGGTCTTTCCGATCAGGATAAAAAAATCGCGGCTCTCGCTCACGACAAGGGAAGAGGCATCATCATGGCGCTTAACAAATGGGACACAATGTTAGAAGCAAAAAATACATTCAAAACCGCCGAAGATAAAATTCATTTTCAGTTCGGGCAGATGGAATACGCGCCTATAATTCCGGTAAGCGCAAAAGACGGAACAGGCGTTAATAAAATTTTATCAACAGCGGTAAAAATGCACGCGCAGCTTAATACATTTATCAGCACATCGCAGTTAAATCAAGCGCTGGAAAAATGGCTTACGGAACATCCGCCGCCTTCAGGACCGCAAACGCGCTTTAAGGTAAAGTACGCTGTGCAAAAAACGGCAAACCCTGTGCATTTTATTTTCTTCACATCACGCACCCGCGCGGTGAGCGATTCGTATGTCTCATATTTGCGCAACAGGATTAGAAAGGACTTGGGATTTTCGATGGTGCCGGTGCTGCTCGAGATTAAAAGTTCCGCCGGAGACAGAAAAAATTAAATAGAAGATTTATCATCGCAAGACATCTTCTGTATTGACACTGCCGTCATTTCAAGCCACAATTAACCATGGACCTCAACCAAGCTCAGGGAGCGAAGGTTCCCATCTTGAATCTTGCGAATACATTAACGTTTTCACGTATCATTCTCGCTCCTGTTTTTTTGGTAATCTTTTTTCTGCCTGATTCGAATACATCGTGGGCAATTCCCGCTCTTTGGATAATTTTCTTTGTTTCAGAAATTACCGATTACTTTGACGGCCTTGCTGCGCGTAAATTAAATTTAACAAGCGACTTCGGCAAATTATTCGATCCTTTCGCAGACACGCTTGTGCAGGTTACATGCTTTCTGTGTTTTGTCATTGAAGGCGTGTGGGGTGATAATCTTGTTCCTTTAATTCTCTTTCTGATTGTTATATACCGCGAGTTCGCAATTTTATTTTTACGCAATCTGATGCTAAAAAAAGGCGTAACCCTTGGCGCTCGCATGCCGGGGAAAATAAAAACTGTCGCCTACATTATAGCAGCGGGCGCCGCATTGCTTGCTGTCAGCATCGAAAGACTCGGTATTTTTCAAAATTATCTTACCGCTGCAAAAACCGGCGCGCTTGTTATATTTATAATTTCTGTAATTTTTGCGGTTATATCATTTTTTGATTATGTTATAATTTACTGGAAAACGGAAAATGCAGACAGATAAAGAAAACCGCGCATGGAAATTCAGCGCGCCGGGAAGAACCGAACTCGCTGGTAATCATACTGATCATAATAATGGAAAAGTTCTTGCCGCGGCTATTAACCTAGAAATTACCGCTTCTGTTCAAAAAACTTATGATAATACAATTTTCTTCTGCTCCTGCGGTTTTCCTGATGTAAAAGTAAAATTGACAGATGAAAAAGGCAATCCTGATTTACTGCCAAAACCTGAAGAAACAGGAAAAACAGAAGCGCTCATCAGGGGAATAGCGGCGGAATTTTTTAAACGCGGCTGCAAGGTAAGCGGGTTTTCAGCTAACGCAGAATCCGCCGTGCTTCCCGGATCAGGTTTGTCATCTTCAGCCGCGGTAGAGGTATTAATCGGTCGCATTTTCGATTCGCTTTTCGCGGACGGAAAACACAGCGCAGTAGAAATAGCGCAAATCGGCCAAATAGCGGAAAATGTTTATTTCGGAAAACCATGCGGATTAATGGATCAAATAGCCTGCGCGAATGGCGGCGCGGTTTTTATTGATTTTGCGGATACTCATAATCCAATTGTAAAAAAAATAAATTTCGATCCTGCCGCATTCGGTTACACTCTTTGCATAGTTAATACGGGCGGAAGCCACGCCGATTTAACCGCCGACTACGCTTCAATTCCTGAAGAAATGAAATCCGCTGCGGCTTTTTTCGGGAAATCTGTGTTACGTGAACTTGATAAAGAAACTCTTCTTTCCCGCGCGTCTGACATACGCAAAAAACTGGGAGACAGAGCTTTACTGCGTTCGATTCACTTTTTTGACGAGAACGCGCGTGTTGACGCTCTTTTCTCTTTATTGCTGGAAATGGACAATACGGGAAAAACCGCATCATTGAATTCGGTTAATCAAAACGCGTTCCGCCGGTATTTAGAACTGATTAATGAGTCGGGTATCTCTTCCGCGGAACTGCTTCAAAATGTTTATTCACCTAACGATCCGGGAACTCAGGGTATAAGCGCCGCGCTTACGCTGACAAAAGATTTTCTTCGCAAATACAAACCGTCAAGCGGCAGTGAATTAAAAAACTCTTACAGCAGCGCATGCTACGGCGCATACCGGGTACACGGCGGCGGGTTTGCCGGAACCATCCAGGCATATATACCAACTGACGCAATGGAAGCGTACCGCGCTTTTATGGAAACAGTTTTCGGCGCGGGATGCGTAACGCCGTTAAAAATAAATTATAATGGCGCGGCGGAACTGAATAAATAAACAAAATAAAAAGCAATGTTAAAAATTTATTTTGGCAGCCATTTATCAATTACTTCTTCCAAATCCTGAGTATTAACCGGTTTTGATACAAACGCATCGAACCCGCTGTTTAAAAACATTTCTTTATTACCGTCATCTTCATTTGCTGTTAAAGCGATTATAATATTTTTTTTAATATTATTATCTTTCTCCCATTTGCGGATTCGTTTTGTCACTTCAATACCGTTTATATCGGGCATTAAATAATCCATAAAAATTATATCGTATTCATTATTTGACACTTTCTCAATGGCATCTCGTCCGTTTTCAGCGGTGTCTACATTCAATCCGCAGCGGGACAATTTATCTTTAACAATTAATAGAATCATTTCTGTATCATCTACAAGAAGAGCTCTTTTCATCTTGTCTGTATCCCCGCCTGGAAAAATATCTGACAGTTTTTTACGCACTATTAAAAGCTTTTCTTTAAAACCATAAAAATTTTTCTCACAGTAATTTACATCATTATTTGATGAAGCCTTTTCCAGTTTATAAGCTTCCTCAGAAAGTTCTGACGCGCCTATTATAGCAAGCATTGATTTCATCGCGTGTACAGAAATTGAAAAATTCTGAATATCATTTCCATTCAAAAAAGCGTTCATGTTCTCACATTCAGATTCAATTTTATTGAAAAATATCTCCAGCGTATTTTTATACATTTCCATGCCGCCGGAAATAAAATTTAATCCGTTTTTAACATTAATTTCTTCAATGCTGATTAAGCGGTCAACAAAATTATCATTTTCATTCGGCGCGTTTTTATCAATACTGTCCGCGTCTGTTGTTTTTATAATTTTGTCAGGTGAAATCCATTGTTTTAAAATTCCATCCAGTTCCAGCGTGTTAACAGGTTTGGAAATAAAATCATTAAATCCGTTTTCTAAAAATACATTTTTCATTCCGGCGACAGCGTTGGCAGTTAACGCTATTATGGGCATTTTTTTATACCCGGACCCCAATTTCCTGATTGCTTTTGCCGTCTCAATGCCGTCCATTACAGGCATCATGTGATCCAAAAACACAATATCATATAATTTTTCTGTTTCCTTGGCTTTTTTAATTTTTTCAATTCCTTCAGCTCCGCTTAACGCGGTGTGAATCTGCAATTTATACGGCAGAAGCATTCCTTTAGTTACATATAGATTCATATCGTTGTCATCGATAATTAAAACTTTTCCTGACGGCATTTGATCGTATGTAACTAAAGTATTTTTCATTTTAGCTTCAAAACTGCTGCGAAACTGCTTTAATTTTTCTACTGATTCTTTTCCCAAAGGCCGCGCGTTTACATCTCCCTGCGGAAGACGCACAGTAAAAACAGAACCTTTGTTTTTCTCGCTTTCAGCTTTAATTTCACCGTTCATCATGGAAATTAAATTCCGCGTAATTCCCATCCCTAAACCGGTTCCTACAGTTGTCCTGTTTGTTTCCAGATTAAAACGTGCATATTCGTCAAATAATTTTTCGAGCTGATCATCTGTCATTCCCTGTCCTGTATCGCGAACACATAAAACAAGATTTACCGATTTACCGCCCGAATCCGCGCTGCTATCGGCCTTTAATGAAAGCTCTACTTCGCCTGCCGCCGTATACTTAAAAGCATTTGATAATAAATTATTAAGAATCTGTTTAATGCGAATTTCATCGCCGACAAGCTCCGAAGGAATTTTTTCATCGATATTTAAAATAAAATTAATGCCTTTATCTTCGTATTTAATCATATTAAGATAAACGGTATCATTAATCACGCTGGAAACATAATATTTCTCCTGTACCAGCTCAAGCTTTCCGGCTTCTATTTTTGAAATATCCAGAATGTCGTTAATGATGCCAAGAAGCAAGTCGCCTGAGTTATATATTCTGATAAACGCTTCTTTTACATCATGCGTAAGCGATTTATTTTGAAGCTGTATTTCAGAAATTCCCAAAACAGCATTTAGAGGCGTGCGTATTTCATGACTCATTCTCGCGAGAAAAGCCGATTTTGCCTTGTTCGCGTTTTCCGCATCTTTAACCGCATTTTCCAGCTTTTTATGCAGTTCAATAAGTTCTTTTAAATGATTAACAATTTGAATCTGATTGCGAATCCTTAATTTAACTATTTTTGCGCTAAAAGGTTTGTGAATATAATCCGTAGCTTCAAGATCAAGTCCGATTTCTTCGCCTTCAACATTTTCAAGTCCTGTAACAATGATAACCGGCGTATCTTTAGTCGCCTCATTTTTTTTCAGCGAAGAAAGAATTTCAAACCCGTCAATATCGGGAAACATTATATCAAGCAGAATAATATCCGGTAATAATTCCACCGCCATTTCAACGGCGTCGTGTCCGCTTTTTGAAATGTAAACCGTATATTCCGGTTCCAGGATATTTCTTAAAACTTCAAGGTCAAAATAATCATCATCAACTATTAAAACGCTGTTTTTACCATTGCCGTCCAATTTTTTCTATTCCTTTTTATAATAATAAGACAAAAACGGCAAAAACTCAAGTTTAGTATTATTATTTGTGTGTTTTTTGGAATTTTTTAATAAAAAACATATAGATCCGCGATTTTTCCATGTAAAACGGCGGCTTATATCAATATGTTTGATTAACAATCTTTCGAACCGCGCTCATTATTTTTTTAACAAGTTCATTTTTAACTGAAACCGGCGTTTTAACTCTCTTCCTGGTCTTTGTTTTTGAATTAGTCTTCTTGTCAAATTCGTCACAAAACAGCAAATGAGGTTTTATCTCAAGAGCAATAGCAATTTTTTCAATTAAATCCAGAGATGGAAATCTGTTTCCGATTTCAATTTGTCCTATATAAGATGTCGATGTATTGCACATTTCAGCGAGGATCATCTGCGAAATCCCCCTGCTTTTACGGCATTTTCTTAAATTTTGTATAAAAATCTCTTTTAATCTCATTAGCTATTAGAACATAGGAAAACAATCCTATTGACAATGTTCTTATTGCTAATATATAGTAATATTAGCATTTTGCTAATGATAGGAGTTTGTTATGAAAATAATTAAATATTCATTTTTTTGCAAAGTAACGGTAATGCCGGTTTTATTTTTATTTAATATACTCCCATGTTTAAACGCGCAAGCCGCTCCCGCATGGGTCAGTAATCTTGAAAGAAGTTATCCAAGCCGCGAGTGGATTGCGGTAACAGCGCAAGGGTCCAGCCAGCCCCAGGCGGAATCAGCCGCCATGAACTCTTTAGCTCGCGCTTTCAAAACAGATGTCACAAGCATCACTCAGGCGTCGCAGCAATTTACTCAAATTGTTAATAATTCAGAGAGCAAAAGAACAATCAACTTTGAAGAGAGCAGTAATTTTTTACAGGATGTTAATTTCAGCGCAAATATTAAAGGACTTATCGGAGTACAGATTGATGTTTACCGTGATAACCGCGGAACAGTTCATGTATGCGCAAGAATGAACCGCAGCGAGAGCGCCGCAAGATATTCAGGAATGATAAGGGAAAATACTGCAATCATTAACACTCTGCTTGCCGCCGCAGCCGCGCCTGGAACATTTGAAACTTACGCCCGTTTAAGTTTTGCTCACGCTTTGGCGCAGGTAACTGATAACTTTCAGAATATTCTTGAAGTGCTTGATCCTGCGTCGGCAAACAGGCGTCCTTCTTACGGAGGAGCGGCTTCAATAAAAACAAAAATGATAGAATGCGCTTCGCTAATTACAATTGGAATCGCGGTTAATACTGAACAAGCGGCGAATAAAACTCTTTTTACCCGCGCGGCTGGATCGTTCTTCAGAGATCACGGTTTTAAAACAAATGAGCAGGGCGCGGGCGATTATACGCTTCGCGCAAATATCAGACTAGAAGACATCAGCCAAAATGTTAATTCCTGCCGCTATTATTTTGACGCGTCTTTGGAAAGCAGAAACGGAACAAGCGTTTTTTCTTTTACAGAAGATGATCGCAAAGCGCATCCCAACTCACAGCCGGAAGCAAGGCGTCTTGCCGCGCAGGCTGTAGAGACCTCCATTAAAGAAGCCAAGTTCGCGAATGAATTTAATTCGTGGCTGAATTCATTTATCAATTAAATCCTGCATTGCGGGAATTAATATATTTTATTAAGGAGCGAGAGAAATGAAAATCACAAGGAATTTTTTAGCGTCTGTTATAGTAATTTCAATTTTAATTGCGGCAGGCTGCGCTTCAGGTCCAAAAGTAAAAATTGTGGAGCTGGAAAACAAAGGATCATCAATGGGAGTCACTACTCCTGACTGGATTAAAAATTATACAGCTAACGGTATTTCTAAAGTACAGGCTCAATCGGAATTCAGGGACAAGTACTGCATAATCGGCGAGGAATCCGGCGTGAATCGTCAATTTGTTCTTGCGTGGGCGGACAACTTCAGCGCACAGCAGCGCATAGGCGCGATGCTCAGGACAACTATCGCTTCCGAGTATCAGGCAAAAGTTAAGGGAAACGCGCAGAGTACAGGCGTTTCTGATCAAACCGCGTCAACAGGCGTATACGAACAGGAGATTAACAGCGTAATTAACTCAATTGTAAATGTCAGCTATTCAGGCGCGCAGCGTGAAGCGGACTGGTGGAGTCTTCGCAGACGTTATGACCCTGATGTTAAAGACGCTTACAGCGACGAATACACCGCGTACGTGTTATACACAATTCCCAAAGCGGAATTAAACCGACAGGTAGCAAACGCGCTTTCAACATCAGTCAGAGCTGATTCCGCGTTATACGATATTACAATAGAAATGGCGCGTCAAATCCTGCAGAATGGCATGGCAGCCTGGGGCGAATAATTAAATAAAATTTATTTAAGGAGAAATAAATGAAAAACGCAAAAAAATTGCTGATGTTTTTAACAATGGCAATGTTCATCGCAGGCGGCGTATTCGCAGGCGGTAAAAAAGAAAAGATTGATGATCTGGACGCGGCTATACGCGATACGTCAAATTATTTAAACAGTTCAATTCCGGCGGGGAGCAAAATTGTTATTCTTAACGTACAATCTGACTCCTCCGCTCTTTCCGATTATATTATTGACGAACTTATCGCAAACGCGGTAAACGATAAAATATTTTCTGTAGTAGACAGACAGCAGCTTGACGCAATCCGCGCGGAACAAAATTTCCAGTTTTCAGGCGAAGTCGCCGACAACCAAGCACTTGAAATCGGCAAATTTTTCGGCGCTCAGACTATCGTATCCGGCGCTGTAGGTCCGCTTGGCACAGGTTACAGAATGAGAGTCCGCGCTCTTGAAGTACAAACAGCTCTGGTGCAGGGACAGTTTAACAGAAATATTACAGAAAGCTCGTTAGTTGCAACTATAATCGGAAGCAGCGGAACTAATGCGGCTCAAACCGGCGGAAGACAGACAAACACAAGTACAACCGCGACAGTAAGCAATAGACCAACAACTGTTAATTTAACAATTGTGAATAATACAGGAAAAACTATTAATGAAGCGGTTTATTTTCCATCATTTGCCACAAGAGAATCTGATCTTATTTGGATTAACCTTTCCGGTAATATCAGAAATGGAGAATCAAGAAGAGTTACCTTGCAGCGTGTTGATTTAACAAAAAAATATTCAGTAGGTGTAGGTGATATTGAAAACAAAACATACAGGGTTGATGACATTATGTTTACACCTACTTCCACGGTAAATTTTACAGCTTTTGACGATGTCGCGTTAAAACAATCTCAGGGTTCTTCCTCACAGCAATCACAAGGTACTCCTTCGCAATCAACATCCGCTCCGGGAAATTACAGAGTAGGTCAAGCAGGTCCTGCCGGCGGGATAATTTTCTATGACAAGGGAAATAACAGCGGCGGCTGGCGTTTTCTGGAAGCTGCCCCTGTGGAAGCGGAGTTCCAAGCAGTTTGGAGTGTACGAAGTACTTTCGTTGAAAATACTCAAGAAGGAATTGGATTTGGCAGAAGAAATACACAGCTTATTATAGCTAAATTTGCTCAAACTCCCGGAGAGTGGGACACGGCTGCACAGAAATGTGACGATCTTGAATTCGGCGGATTTGATGACTGGTTTTTACCGAGCAAAGCAGAGCTTGATTTAATGTATGGTAATTTAAAACGTAGAAATCTAGGTGATTTTAAAAACGCAACTTATTGGTGTTCATTCAATAGAGATGCCCGCATGGCTGATTCACAAAATTTTACTAATGGAACGATGTGGGCAGGTTACGGTCACGGAACTTACACAGAAAAAGATTCAGCGAAAAATTACGTCCGTCCAATCCGTCAAGTCGCGGGGCAGTAATTAATGTTAGGTGAAGAATCTCACACAGAGGCGCGAAGGATTGGGAACAAGCGCTTTTGTGCGGATGCGCTGTCACTTTTGAACGAGGAATTAGCTGTTAGCTAATTAATAAATTAATAGGAGTTAGAAATGAATTGTTATAAACATGAGGATTGTCACGATATTGCGGTATGCGCAATATGCGGAACCGGTTTATGCAAAGTGTGTGAAAATGAAACTACATACAGAAAAAATAAAAGAGCTTTGTGTAAAAAATGTAATTATAATTACGGAGTAGAAATTGAAGAGAATTATAAGCTTCAATCAGGAAAGAAAACAGCAGTAATTATAATCAATGCAGTATTTATTATAATCGGCTTAGTAATATTTATAATTAATAAATTTGATTTAACTGGAGCAATAATAATGCTGGCATGCTGGTGTTTTGGTTCTTATATTAGCTCATTCTTTGATAACACTGTAACCACAAAGAATAATAAAAATTCTGAATCTATATTTAGCGGTCCTATTCAAATAATTATAGCAAAAGTTATAGGATCTCTTTTAGGGTTAATTCTGAAATTAATTATTAGAGCAATATTCGCGCCTGTTTTAATTATTGCAAATTTTTTGGGGAAAATTAAAATAGATAGACTTATAGCTGATAATAAAATTATTTTAGAAAAAATAAAAGTTTAATTTTGGAGGATTATTATGTATTGTTATGAACATGAGGATATTGAAACTACTAAAACATGTGAAGAGTGCGGAGTTGGCTTATGCAATGAATGTGAATCAAAAACAATTTTTAAAACAAATAAAAAAGCTTTATGCAGAAGATGTAATTTATTTTGGGCAAATGATAATGCCCGCATCTTTAAAACAAAATATGAAACAAATAAGCTGGCGATAATAATTTATACAGTATCATTTTTAACAGGTATACTTGTTTGCGCTATTATAGAATTATTTTTTTTAAGCGGCATGAATTCAGTAATTGGGTTATTTATAATCTGGGGAATAGGAAGCTTAATCTGCGAATATATCACGAAAATTAAGATATCTGATAACACCGGTGAAAATATAGTTAATAAAATTATTAATATGATTTTCAATTTTTTTATTCGTGCGTTATTTATACCTGTTTTTTTAATTTTTTTAATATTAGATAATAAAAGACTTAAAAAAGAAATAACAGAAAATAATGAGATTTTAAAAAAGTTAAATGCATAATGAACCAAAAGGAGATAATTAATGTCTGATGATAACAAATGGGAACAACATAATGTTGTTGATGGTTATGCTGTTGATCGTAATGGTTATGCCAGAGATGGCACACAACCTACAGGCGGCAGAATCACAAGCAGCCCTTCAAGCAATAGTTCAAGCAGCGGCTCAAGCGGAAGCGGCGCAGCTGCGGGCGGCAGCGGGATTGTCGGGCTTGCAATAATTATTTTTATTTGGATAAAAGTGGCTGAATTCCTTGAAAAAAACTGGGTTTCTGTTGTTATAATCGCAGGCATAGCTGTCGTATGCGCAATTATAAGTTTTGTTTTTAAAGCAAAATATTATAAATCAGGATTGAAAATATTCATTACGGTACTCGTATCCTGTCTGTTAATTTTTGGCGTAATTTATCTTGGACCAATGCAACATGACGGAAATTTTAACAGATGGAGCGGCGGCGCTAATGTCTCTGTAAAAGAACATGTGGTTATTCGCAATTACGCATATGTGAATTCAGCGTCATTGAATCTTAGATCGGGTCCTTCATCTTCTCATGAGATAATCACAAGTTTGCAAAACGGCGCTCAGGTAGAAATCATCGAAGACTCGGAGCTTTGGTGGAAAATAAAAGTTGATGATGCCGAAGGGTACGTAAACTCAGAATATTTAATTAGATAGAAACAAACAAATAACTAAAGGGATTTAAAAGGGGTAAATAACAATGAAAAACAAATTAATAAAAATTTTAATCATTTTCAGTTTACTCCTTTTTATTTTTTCCTGCGCGTCAGGTCCAAAAACAAAAATTACAGAACTTGAAAACAAGGGATCAACCATGGGCGTTTCCACTCCTGAATGGGTAAAGATTTATCTTTCCAGAGGAGTCACTGGACTGCAGGCGCTCGATCAATATACAAATAAATACTGTTTTGTAGGCGAAGAATCGGGCGCTAACAAGCAGTTTGTTACCGCATGGGCGGACAACGCAAGCGCACAGCAGCGTATCGCTTCATTTTTACGAACAAATATCGCAAGCCGCTACGAAGCCGCTGTTACAGGCGCATCACAGTCATCCGGCGCTGAGAATACCGCAGGCTATCAGCAGGAAATTAATAATATTATTAACGCTGTAGTGAATGTCAGTTATTCAGGCGCACAAAGAGAAGCGGACTGGTGGAGTTTATTAAGGCGTACCGATCCTGCAAGCGGAACATCAAGCGACGAATACACGGCATGGGTGTTATACACAATTCCAAGAGAAGAGTTAAACCGTCAGCTTGCTTTTACTTTGGGAAACAGCGTTTCCAGAGATTCAAGATTGTATGATGTTACAATCGCACTTGCAAGAGATATTTTATTACAGGGTTATGATGAAAAAGAACTGCAAAACGCCGTTTCCATTCAAAGAACGGCTGCTAATAATTACGATCCTCCAGGCACTATTGCAGCTAACGCAATTGAAGAACTGAATCTTATTGACGAATATGTTGTCGGAAGAGATGTATCCGCGCGCATATTGTCAAATTATCAAATTTATAACGGCAATCCTTCTCTCACCAATTATTTAAATCAGATACTGGGCGCGCTTGTAATTAACTCTCCAAGACCTGCATCATATAACGGCTATTACATTGCGATACTTGACAGCGATACATTTAACGCCTTCGCAACGCCCTGCGGACATATTTTTATTACGCGCGGTCTCATTGCATGCGTAAAATCTGAAGACGCGCTGGCCGCATTAATCGCGCATGAACTTGCGCATATTCAGCTTCGTCACGGTATGCGCGCAATAAGATCAAGCCGAGACACTCAGGACTGGGTAAGTCAATTTATGTTCTCGGGAGGACAGGAAATCGCCAATAGAATCAACGCGGGGTTTTCTCAGACGCAGGAATTTGACGCGGACATCGCAGCTTTAAGCCTGCTTACCGCCGCGGGTTATAATCCCAACGGATTAATTGATATGCTTAAGGAACTGGAAAAAGTCCATGGCAGCGGAATTATGAAAGATTTTAATTCTACTCATCCAAGCCCAACAAGCCGCCTTGTAAACGCAAGAGTATCCGCCGCCCGTTACGCGAACATTACTGACAACAGCCGTCTCAGACAAAGACGCTTTGATGCCGCTGTAAGGTAAACTCTTTAAAAAAAATTAAAGCCAAGAGGGGGAATCGAACCCCCGACCTGTTCATTACGAGTGAAGGTCAACCTTGATTTTGCTTAACATGCACTAGTACATGTTAGACTATTATATGGGAAAAATTGCTCTTGACAATATGAATAATAGTTCATATAATATTAATTGATGGCATGGGAAATAATAACAACAGATGAATATGATGCTTGGTTTCTTGAACAAGCTGATGATGGTCAAGCAATAATCCGTATGAAGGTTGATCTTTTGGAAGAGTATGGTCCGCTCTTACCTCGACCTCATGCTGATACCTTAAAAGGAAGTAAACTGAATAATCTAAAGGAATTACGGGCACATACTGAAAGTAATGTGTTTCGAGTTGCTTTTATTTTTGATACAGAACGAAATGCAGTTCTTCTTATTGGCGGTGACAAGAAAGGAAAAGATGAAAAACGGTTTTATAAAAGTTTGATAAAACAGGCAGAAGATTTATATCGTCAATATCTGGATGAAAGGAGATAACAAATGGCAGAAAAAAAAGTATTAAAAAAATTACATCCAATAAGCGAACTTGATGCAAGAATGAACCCGGAAGTTCTTTCAAGGGCAAAGAAAATGGCTCGGAAAGAAAGCCTTAATATTAAGCTTGCCATACTAAGGGAAAAGTACGGTGTAAAACAAAGCGAGATTGAAAATTTCACTCAAACTGCTGTTTCAAAATTAGAAAATCGAAAAGATATTCGGATTTCGACTTTGATTGATTATCTGGACAGTCTTAATATGGGGTTAGAAATTACCGCATATCCGAGAAATTCTTCCAGGAAGGAATTGTTGCTGCGTGTATAATAAATACGGGAAAAAGTAAATACCGATTTATTAAAATCGGGAAAGGTTTTTTTGAGGTAATTTTATTCCACCAAAGCCAAGAGGGGGAATCGAACCCCCGACCTGTTCATTACGAGTGAAGGTCGACTTTAATTTTGCTTAATATACTCTAGTACACGTTAGACTAATATATGGAAGAATGTCAAGAAAAATTAACACATGATAAAGGTTGATAAACAGGGAAAAAGAACAAAATGCTACAGTTTTGTGCTACAGTAGTGGTTAAGGTCTCATCTCCAAATTTACTAATTTTTTTACAGCATCTATGACATCTTCAAATGTAATATCTTTAGCATAAAAATAATTTTTTCGATACTTCTCCCATTGATTTTTTATATTTGGACTTTCTTCAATGGATTTTAATATCTCTGGTATATTACTAATAACTTCACTTGTTTTTCTATATGCTGAAGTCGCTGAAAGAGCTTTATTAAAAATATTACGATCAACCTCTTGTGTTTTTGTAATGAGATACACATCATAAAAATCACGAGGACGGGTATTGCTAATACTTCGACGTAGAATCGTTTCAATTTTTTCTGCCAATATGGTCTCAGTATTATAAGCCCACAGTTTAAATTGGATAGTATCATTAAAAATAGATTTAAATAATCTCTTGACAGGTTGAGGGGTAATCACATCGCCAGTTGTTATATCAATGGATAGCGGTGCATTGATTTTTTCATAAATAGCGTTTAATGAAACACGGAAACCGCCATATTCGTCATCTTCGCGAATGAAAGTTATTCCGATAATTTGAAAATCAATCCCATCATTTGCAGGTATAGAACATATAGCGGTTATGGCTGTCTTGATGTGTTCTTCATCCAAAGGCCATGAACGAATGGTAGCATCCATATCCATTGTTGATCTCGTATCTAAACCAGCCATTGCAGATATCAAAAATCCGCCTTTTAAAATAAATTTTTCTCGATACTCCGACCGGGAAAGCCTGTCAAGAAAACATTCGAAAAAATAGTTTTGCAATACAACCTGTGCGGATATCCTCTTTGCTTTAGCGATATTTCTGATTTTCGCCTTCAGGCTCATTGCGTTCATTTTTTCCATACTATTCCTCCGATAATTTATAACAGTACCTCAATGTATTGATGTAGTATTTTATCAATATTGAAATTTTCTGCATATTTATACAAACAATGTAAATCCTTATCTTTGCTCTGCGCATAATTTTTTAACGATTCAATAACAATCTGATTGTCTATCTTATTCCGGCTGCGTATTATATCGCAAAGCGTTCTTTCCAAATTATAAGTATTAATAATATGTCCCATACCGGATGGTTTTTCTGTTTTCCCTAAATCTATAAATTCCTGTTTGATATAATAAATCTTACATGATTTTTTGAGGGCCGCAGAAACTTTATACGAACTTGGTACGGTGACGGAATACTGTATGGGGGTTCGGTCGGTCATTCGGTGCAAGAAAAGGGCGGTTTCGTGGGAATAGACAATTTTTTGCGCCCGTTGCTGTATCCAGAAAAGAGCGTCATCCAGCCCGCCTGGGCTAATATATATTCCCCGTTCTGCCC
>JGI24695J34938_10002293_pt1 | contig 14754 bp, 15 predicted proteins | sample TergutCo191P3_FD_34938 | JGI IMG/M metagenome (IMG submission 34938) | reverse complement strand
TTACGAGGGCGTTGAGGCGGTTGTGGGAGAGGCGGCGGTAGCTTTCATAGTCCATGCCGGGTTTGCCTTCGCCTAAGTCAATCCTCCGGCGCTGCTGTACCACGTCCCCTGCACTCCATGCCATCCACGCCCTCGCCAAAAGGCCGTCCCTCCCCGCCCTCCCCGTCTCCTGGTAATAGCTTTCTATGGAGCGCGGCAAGTCAATGTGGGCGACAAAGCGTACGTCCGGCTTGTCTATGCCCATGCCGAAAGCAATGGTGGCCACCATAACAATGCCGTCCTCGCGCAAAAAGCGCTGCTGGTGCTCCGCCCGTATTTCCGACGGGAGCCCGGCATGGTAGGGCAAAGCCACAATGCCGTGTTGTTGCAACCACGCGGCGGTTTTTTCAACCCTGAGTCTTGAGAGGCAATAGACAATGCCCGCTGCACGTGAAAGCTGGTGTTGGAAAATAAAACTCAGCAGCTGCTGGCGCGGCGTGGCCTTCTCCACAATGGAATAGTGAATGTTGGGCCTGTCAAAACTGGAGACAAAACAGCGCGCCGCGCCCAAGTGCAGGCGTTTTATAATTTCATCGCGGGTTTGTCTGTCCGCCGTGGCGGTGAGGGCAAGGCGCGGAATGTTGGGGTAGCGCTCCGACAAAATGGACAATTGCAAATATTCCGGTCGAAAGTCATGCCCCCACTGCGAAACACAATGGGCCTCGTCAATGGCAAACAGGGCAAGCTGTTTTGTGTCGCGCAGGCCGTCCAACAACTCGAGGAAGCGAGGCGTCACCAGGCGCTCAGGGGCGACATAGAGGAGGTGGAGGTTGCCTGCACGCAAGGCGTATTCCACGGCTTGCGCCGAAGCAACGTCGAGGGTGGAGTTGAGGTATTCCGCCGCCACCCCCGCCTCTTTGAGTATGCTAACCTGGTTGTGCATGAGTGCAATGAGGGGCGAAACCACAATGGCTGTGCCAGGCCGCAGCAAGGCCGGAATTTGGTAGCACAGGGACTTTCCCCCCCCTGTCGGCATCAACACCAACGCGTCGCCCCCGCCTATAACATGCTGAATAATGGCCTTTTGCTCACCGCGAAAAGCGCCATAACCAAAAACGCGTGTGAGAATGTCATCAGCGTCGCAACTCATTTGTCACAAATAATATGGGCAAGGGGGGCGGGGAGGGAGAAAGCCCATGCAAACCAGGGGGTGGAGCGGCATTTGCCCTCGCCTCCAGCACACCGCCAAGTCGCCGACACAAAGTCCACCTCAACACATCTCCCACCCTCCTCACCCGCAGTCCGTCAACAACTCTATGTTATTGGGGGCCCAAACTCAAGCGGGGTGTTGAGGTGGGGTATTTCCGGGTGTCACCTTATTTCCCAGGGTGCTTCAAAGCTGGCAGGCTCTGCCAGCAACCCAAAACACAGTGGGGCCACTTTGGGAGAGGTTGACCACTTTGGGTTGAAATGGCCTGCAGTGGCAGTGGCAGTGCTGGGGTTTTCCCTGTTTTTTCTGCTTATCTCAATATGAATCCGTGGCTGATGATATTTCGATTGGTTCCGTACATGGTTCTGCAACCTGTCACATAGACGCCCACTGTTTTGTTTGCGGCAAGTGCTGTTAGAACCATCGCCACCATCTCTTTATAGTTGGAGTTTGCGCGAGAAATGTGAAAATGCTGGCTGCCACATATTCCTTTGTTATTTAATGTAAAAATAAATTCATCTCCCGGCTCGTTCCAAATTCCTGAAACAGTTCCAGTGGCTTCATAAGACTGTGCATAGGCCGACGAGGAAATAACAGCCATGCCTGCCAATGCCAGTGCCATGGTGATAGAAACAACTTTCTTGCAAAACATAATACGCTCCTTTGGGTGTTAATGAAATGTTTGTGTTAATGTTAAGGCCGATGAAATATTTGTATTCGTGTTAATGTTGAGGTTAATGTTAAGTTTTATCTTCTTGTCCGAGAGAGAGGGTCAGTCGAGGATGAGTTCCAAAATGGCAGGAAGCCAAACGGATGACGGGTGGGGGGGCGGTGGAGGTATTTCTTTAATCAACTCTGCAATTTCATTGATAAAACGCTCCGTGGAAGCAAAGCATGCCCATGAAACGCCTGTCGCCCATTCCCATGCATAGACATCACTTGGGGTGCCCGGAATCGTTCCAGACAGCTGGGCAGCTGATGCAACCCCGACAATGCCAAGATCAACGCTGGACAGCATGGCACGAACGGGGCCACCACTGTCGCCGCCTATTGCCATTTGACCGCTTGCATTCGGCGCAACACAGAATTCTCCTTCAGTGATAGGTTCTCTCATTCCAGCAGGAGCCCATGGTGGTTTATACTCTGCAGCTCTATAAACACCCCGGCCGCTCGCTTTCTGAGCTGAAGGGGTTCCATAGACGCCGCTGGCAGGTATTGAGTACCCTTGGCCATATTGTTTAATGGTGTCTGAAGCACGTATGCGTCCATTGTTTCCCGTGTAAATGCGCTGGGTTGGCACAGGTCCAAAATCTCCATTTCCGAGATAGAGCAAAACAATGTCAGCACGTGGGGTCGGCACATTAATGGCAAGCTCCTGAATACGCGCGGGGCTGACCATAATATTTGGCGCCCATGTTGCCGTAATAGCCACCTCGTGAAGCATTCTCAATGACTCACCATCTCCTGCTTCTGTGGTAACGCAATGGCGTGCGGTCAACACCCAATATCGATTTAATAGTGTTCCTGAACAGTTGCGTGCATTGTGAATGGTAACTAAACCGAGACTCTTATGCTGTTCGACATTCACTGGCGTGCCACCTAAAATACTATTTGGCGGAGGAATTTGAGCGTATGCCGAGAACGATATGGCCAAAGTCAAAAACAAACAAAAAGCAGGCCCCATTCCTCTATGGAAGCCTATTTTCTTCCTCTGTTTCATGCGCATTGTCTAAATGTCCATTCCTTTCTGTCTTTTCTATTTTTGTATTTACATGCGAAACCGCGATGGCTTCTTTTCTAAGGCGATCGCTGTCTGTGGTTGTTTCAATTTTTTGTTTTTGACTGCGGCTCGTTGTTTCAAATGCCCAATATTTGAGCAGCATTTTTGACAGCGGCGAATTTTCTCAGAAAGCAGCCATGAAGGAATACTTAATAACTGCAAGCAATCGAAAGAATTACAAAACTTGAGTTTAAATATTCGACTGGAAAAGGGAACGCTGAATGTCAACGCTCCCCCTGGCGCTGAAATTTGGGTGGACGGCATCCTCAAGGGCAAAGCCCCCATAGGCGACATGGCGTTTTGGGAAGTTGTACGTTTTTGCGCAACAGAGCAGAAAAAAATATTTTCAACGGAGGGGAGGAGGGGCATTCACTTGGAAGCATTCGTTTCTTCACATATTTCTTCACATTTTTCCAGAGGAGTTTAGGGAACATGGCCATCCACATACCCAAAAGCAGAGCTGGCAACACGACACCGCAGAGCATTCAAACCAACAGAAACACGACGGACAAGGTAGCCGCTTATAAAAAGCATTTGAATGATTCATTTGATAAGGGCACGTCGAAACCGACGCCTTCTGGCTTTGAGCCAAAGAAGGCAACGGGTTTGGTGATGCCTGACAACCAGCCTCAGGTGTTGAGGGCGGTTTCTTTGGGGGAGGAAAATCCGCCGGGGGGAAGCGATGATTGTGCTTATTGTGGGCCTGAAACTGGAACACTGCCAGATAAAGGCTATAAGAAGATGGGCAAAGAAGAGCAATATGCGGAAGCAGTCATGCAACTTGGGAGGAATTTTTCCACGGTTGACACCGCCTATGCAGATACAGGGCTGGGGCACTGGGGTGACGGAGACGGTGAAATCGGCCTGGACGACTTGAAAGCGATTGCATACAACCCGAAGTTTCACAAAGACTTGCGCAGAGCCTGCAGGTTTCTTCTCGACAACCCAGAATATTTCACGCGACTCGAAACTGCGGGCGACAACTCCGAGTTTGACGGAAAAATTCACAAAAGCGACATTAACGCGGAATATGACAATTTTGACAATTTGAAGCGAGATGGTGTGGGGTGAAGCGCCCCGCGAGAATGCCTTGACACCTTCGCAAAAGAGAGGCTTAATCTCCCATGCTGCAAGAGATTGTGGCTGGGACTAGAAAACCCATTATGTATCAGATGAACGGAGAGAGCTTGCCGGTGGACCTTATCTCTTCGTTCTGCGTACCCCACTTTGGCGACTCAAGTGAGGAATCGCAAGGTTCATCGGCTTTTCATCTGATACGGCCGGTTTTTCTAGCTCGTTTGAGTCGCCATTTTTTGGCCTTCAAACGACATTGCTCGGCCTCCTTCGAATGCAGCGTGACTGCTGCATCGGAGGGTCGCATGTTTGCACAACTGAGCGAAGACGAGAAAAATGTATTGCGTGCCATTCGTGGGCATTTGGTTTGTCTGAAGCAAAGCGGTTATTCTCACGCGAGTATTGTTGTGGAGCAGGTGTTGGTTTTGCTGGAGCTTGCGAATGTCAAGCTCTATCTTGAAAGTATTTCTGCGGCGCTTGGAGGAGTTGTTGAGTTTATTCAGCAAAAACGCAAAGGCGCAGCTTGGCAAATTGGCGTCATTATTCGCGACTTGGAGAGGCTCACCGCCAACCTTCAGCACAGCCAGGCAGGCCAAAGCACTCTATACACTGCGCCCCAACACCAAGCCGCGCCTCAACAGTATGCACCACCCTCGGAATGAAAAGGGTGTGCTCGGCGGCCCCCCCACCGACACGTCCTCCACCTTTCATTCGCCCTACTCTTGCCCGGCTATGGATACTCTATGAGTCCAAACCTGACAGAGCCTCACGAAATGATGACGTTTGCAGGTATAGTCTGCACCTTGCGCCCACCTTTGCCGAGAAGACACCCGCCGAGTTGATAACATTGGATATAGACCGTTTGCGCGTGAAGCTTTCAAAAACGCATAAACCACAAACGGTGAAACATATCCTTGCACTCCTAAGGAGGGTTATACGCCACGGAGTAAAAAACGGACGCTGCCCCTTGCCTGACCCTTCCCGCCTGCATTTTTCGTTTCCTGAGGTGAGCAACGAAAAGACGGAGAGCTTCACAAAGGCGTAGCTCTCCGCCTACCTCGAAGCCATTGACGAAGAGCCAGACCAAAACGCTGCCGGTTTTTTGCGCTTAGCCCTCTATAGCGGCATGCGCAAAGGCGCTCTCATGGCACTGCGTTGGGGGGACATTGACTTTGAGCGGGGGTTTATCACTCTGGAAGGCGAGCACGCCAAAAACCGCACAACAGAGCGCATCCCAATTTCCGGGCCCATGCGCGAACTGTTGGAAGAAATCGAACGAACAGAAAGCCCCTACGTATTCCCTGGGCGTGGTGGCGGAAAGCGAACGGACTTTAGAAGGGTTGCCCGCCGGGTAAAAGAGCGAGCAGGGCTCCCTCAAGACTTTCGGCCACTCCATGGGCTACGCCATGCCTTCGCAAGCCTAGCCGCCTCTTCGGGGAAGATTGACATTTATACACTGCAAAAGCTTCTTACATACAAAAGCGCTGCAATGACACAGCGTTATGCCCACCTGAGCGACGAGGCTTTACGGCGGGCGGCAGGGACTACCGGGGACTTTTTCAAGAAGAAGGCGGCAAAGAGAAGCCGCACAAAATGAACCTTGTCACATATGCCGCATGGCCTCTTGTGCGGCCTGCGCAATAAACTTTGAGCGAGTTAGCCCGGCGGCTTTTGCCGCCTTATCAATGCGGTCGCGCAACCATGCAGGAATAGTTATATTTACCGGAACTGCTTTCTTCTCTAAAAACGCAAAGTCTACATCAACCAGCGCTACGGCCCCGCCTTGAGCATCCTCGTTGGCCAGCGCGCTTTCCAGCGGAGACGGCTGCGGCAGCACGGCCACTTCCTCTCCATCATAAAACGTCTCAATGGCGTCCTGAACGTTTGAAAGCGCCTCCTCTAAGGTGCTTCCCCCTGAAAAAACGCCGGGGAAATCCGGCACAGTAATTCCGTAGTCGGTGTTTTCTTCCTTGTGGATAATAACGGGGTATCGCATATAAAATCCTTTCTTATCTGAGCTTTATTTTTGTTTGCCTTTCAATAGCTTTCAGCGTCCCCAAAGGGATGTCCCCCCTGTGGCGGTGGACGACGGTAACGCGCCCATCAGGATGTGACAGCTTGTCATGGTTCCTCCCGCCCTTGTTGATAAAGCCAGCTTTTTCCAACCTGCTGATGAGCTCTTGCGCTGTCATGAATTTTATTATGCGCATTATGCGCATTGGCGTCAAGCGAGAAATGCGCATTATGCGCATTTTTTCTTTCCCAAAAACACCGCTCCTCTTTTTTTGTTGACAAAACAATATTAAAACAATATTATTTTTACATGAGTTTTGACTTTGACCCACAGAAGTCAGCAAGCAATAAAATCAAACATGGCATTGATTTTAAAGAAGCTTCTGCGATTTGGGACGATGCAAACCTCATTGTCTTGAAGTCAAGGCATGATTTTTGGCCATAGGCCAATATCAAAACAAAAGCTGGGCCGCCGTGTTCACTCAACGCCAAGACAAAATCCGCATCATTTCAGTCCGTCGCGCTCGCGACGAAGAGATGGCATAGTATGAAAAAAACAAAACAAATCAGCGCTGAAGAGTTTGACCGCAAGTTTGAGGAGGGCGAAAGCGTCCTGGAGTATTTTGACCAAGACAACCCTATTCGCCCAAACAAAATGCAGCGCCTAACGCTTGACCTTCCTGGGTGGACCGTAACCGCCCTGGACAAAGAGGCTCTCCGAATTGGCATTACACGGCAATCGCTTATCAAAACACTCATTGATGCCGGGCTGCGCTCTGCCGGGCACAGCAATGCTCCTTAATCCACTTGCCCACTGGCAGTTGCAAACACCTCCTGCTGTCTTTTCACAATTTTCATTTTTTGCTTGGCAGCTTTGAGGCCAGAGAGAGCCCGACTACTAGCAGCCGCATGGCAACCTCATTTATCCGGCGCCGCGCCTCAATGGCGGCGCCGTTGGCCTCTATTTGGGCCACGCGCAACTCATTATTGAGGATAGATACCACGGCTCTCCGCTCTCCAGGTGCACCAGCGCCTTTTCCACGCGCTCCCCGGTAGCGCGGATATAGGCCACGCTGTCCCGCTTTGCTTTTGCAAGCAAGTCCTCAAGCTCTTTTTTTGGGCCTTGCCAGAATTCTTCCGTGATTTTTTTTAGCACTTCTTGGATGGTCATGGGGTAGCTCCACACATTGCTGGTTCGGCACCTGGGCGAGAGCATTCGGCCTTAAGGGCCGCGTCGTAGGCAGCGCCTGTAGTTCTGGGCATTGTTTCGGCCTCCACTTCCGTCAGAAGGCGAGCCTTGGCGCGCATGAGCCCCAAGTCTTCTTCCAGCACGCCTTGGAGAAGCAACGCGTTTTTTGTCCTGAATCCATCGCAATCGCCCGTTGAGCGTTTCGCGAAAATGTTAGCTCTGCGTTCCATGAGCGCTGTTTTTTGCTCGAACGTGGGCCAGCGCTGGCGAGCTGTACGCCAAGGGTGCCGTATCCCGCCAAGAGCTCCGCCCACACGACTGGCAGAAAATCTGGCCGGAGTTGGCTAAGGCGGCACAGGAGCCGCGCCCAACAATACAAAACCAAAACGGCAGCAGCCACCCCCTTAAGCCTGCGTTTTCTTATCATCGATAATAAGAAGCGTTGGCGTATGGGACTATTTGATTTTCTCAGGAAGAAGCAGAAAAAGCCAAGCCAGCAAGCGCAACAACCACCGCAGGCTCCACCTCTCCGTGGACAAACACCACCTCCGCAAGCGCCAAGGGTAATGTCTGCACCTTCGGTGAGCGCCAGCACCCCGGAAATTATTTCCATTCCTCGCCAGCCGACGCAATTTGGATTTGGGTCGAGTGTGGTGGGTGTTGAAGCCAGAATCAAAACGGCAATGCCCAGCAAACAGGGGCTATACCCACATGAAATTTTGGTACTGAGCTATGCTCACAAGTTCTATACTTGCGGCAATTCCTTCCAAGGTTTTTGGTGGTACAAATATGGAGTTCGAGATGTACAGTCCGTTTTGACGTCGTTGATGAATCGCGGCTTTCTGAAGATAGGTGACGTGAAGGCCGCCTTGAAAAGTCAGACGGCGACGGCAATAGAGGAAGTCTTGAGGGCGCATGGATGCAAGGTGTCCGGAAAGAAGGCTGAGCTTGTTCAAAGAGCGTTAGATGAAATCCCGGAGGATGAACTGAACAAGCGATTTCCAAAACGCCTCTATCAGCTCACCAAAGAAGGAAAGCAGGAGCTGGAAGAAGAAGCCTATGTTCCCTATATCCACCGCTTCAATACTTTGGATTTGGATATTTGGTCTTTTAATCAACTCATGCACACGCAGCCAACCAAGCCTTTTCGTGAGAAACTATGGGAATACTTAACTGAGCGCAGCGCGTACCATCTTTCCAGAGGGAACTTTGGTCATTACAGAAACCTGGCTACCACGGCGCCTGGTGTCGTTGACGCAATTATGGATTGCCAAGAAAAACTAGGTTACTCCGACAATGAGCTAAAAACCGCCTTGAGAGAGCGCATGGCCCAGCTGTCAACACCGCTTCAATTATTTGAAGTGGACGAGTGCGTCCAAATTGTTTTCATGGAGAGAGACGAAGACAAAAAAGGCTTAACGAAGCTCTACGCCAAAGCGAAAGAAACATTCAAACAGAAGTATCCTGGCATCAAAGTTTAAAAACACGAACGCTGATAAGCCTAATGTTATGGGTCTACAACTTCAGTAAGTTCAACGAACGCCTTGTCCGGCATGCGCTCGCTAAAAGCATTTTTATGACTGCTTCAAAAGAAGAGCTTCACTGGATTGACGCGTCATTTCGTTAAATCAAAAGTCCAGCTTTCTCCTTGCCCATCTGAATAGATGATTTTTTTGAAGTCAACGGCGCGCGCATGTTTTGGAAGGTCGAGCTCGTTGTTAAATTTGAACACAAGCGGGCGAGACATGAGACTGTACTTGACGCGCAGCTGGTCTTTTTTTGCTCCTCCAGCCGTAACATTCGCGTCTATTCCGTTTTTGACTAGAGCCCCCTCAACTACGGACGCATATATTGTGCGCTGCTGATTTGAAACAATGCCTATGAGTTTTTTCGCACGAGCGCCAAGAGCCTTCGCTTCCTTTTGGTCGGATTCCTCATAAGCGCCCGTGATGAAAGCGAGCGAGAAAATGTCTTTAGTTGCTTGCTCTACGTGTTCTGGCTTTCCATAAAACTTCTTGAGATGCTCTGCGTTGCTTTTTAGGCGAGCTTCGACTTCATCAACTGTTTCTTTGAATGCAGTAAATACAGCGACTGGGTCTATTCCTTCGGTTGTCTCTTTTGGTTTGGCCATTTCTTGCGCCAGAGAAGCTTCTTTGGCGGCCCTGGTGGGTTCAGGCGGAGGCGACACTTCTGTTGTTTTGGTTGCGCTCGCCTCTTGGATTTTAGTGGCCGACATAGACCTTACAAGCAAACCAAGGGCAACCATGCCGATAAGCGCAGCACCAGCTATCAGCAGCAGTTTTCCTGCGGCGCCGCTTTGCTGCCCACTCCCACCGCTGGCTGCTCCGAAGATGCAAAAGAGATGCAGGACTATTCCTGGGACAACAAACGCGACGTACCCGATAGTAACGCATATAAGCCAAACAATGCCGTTCAGCACTTGCCCCTTATACATTTGCCCAACGCCCGGGAAAAATAGGCTCAAAACGGCAGCCACTCCAGGGCTCCATTGCGCTTGAGCGTGCATAGGCATAGGCGAAGAGGGGGCAGCCCTCACCTCTTTGCGAATTGGGTGCCCGCAGCCTGGGCAGGTTGCAGCTGCGCTCGAAACTTCTTTTGAGCATTCCGGACATTGAATAAGCGCCATGAGTTCTCCTGCGGTTTTTGCCCTTCTCCATACTCATCGCTATGCGCAGTTGCGCATGTTGCTATGCGGCGCGCAGTTTGTCCAGGCAATCGCGTGTTTCAATCCATGCGCCTGTTCATGCCTTCCCTGGGGCGATTGGGGGGGCATTGTTGGTTGGAAAGGCGGTTGGAAAAACTAAAGCCCTTTGTGCGCAAAACACGAAACCAGCTGAATTTATTATACGCCTGGCAGGGCTCGAACCTGCGACCCTCGGCTTAGAAGGCCGATGCTCTGTCCAGCTGAGCTACAGGCGCAAAACAATACCAACATTGTCGGGGCGAGAGGATTCGAACCTCCGACTTCCTGCGCCCAAGGCAGGCGCGCTACCAGGCTGCGCTACACCCCGAAGTGTCCACCCTCGCCGATGATAAGGCTGCATGCAAGACTAAAAATCCAACTCCCCTACCTCACCTACAGAATCCATAATAAGTCTGAACCGAGAAGCCACCTCCTTGCCCAACAATTCATTCATCACCCTCTGCGTCTCCTCCTCGTCCTCCACCGAAACCTTCAACGCTACCCGCTTGTTGATATCCAAAGTGGTCGCCTTCAAGTCGTTGGCCGGCATTTCACCCAACCCTTTAAAACGCATAATGTTTGTCTTGGCATTGCCCTTGGCTTTCTCTTTGAGAATGCGGTTTTTGTCCTGCTCGTCCTGAGCCCAATAGGTTTCTTTGCCTATGTCGACGCGAAAAAGCGGGGGTTGCGCAATATAGACACAACCGGCTTGAATGAGAGGGCGCAAATGCCGCCAGAAAAACGCCAACAACAAAGTTGCAATGTGGTGGCCGTCACTGTCCGCATCCATCAGCAAGAAAATTTTTCCATAGCGCAGACGGCGAATGTCGCAGTCCTTTCCAAGTCCACAACCCAAAGCATTCGCAATGTCCTGCAACTCGCGGTTTTGAGAAACCTTGTCCAAAGAGGCCTGCTCCGCATTCAACACCTTGCCCCGCAAAGGCAACACCGCCTGCGTCCGGCGGTCTCTGCCTTGTTTGGCGGAGCCACCCGCAGAGTCCCCTTCAACAATAAACAACTCGGACTCCTCCGGGTTGCTCGAGGAGCAATCTGCCAACTTCCCCGGCAAGTTCAAACGGTGCGCCACGGCTGTCTTGCGCATAACAGCAGAAGAGGCAGCCCTTGAGGCTTCGCGGGCCTTCGCGGCCAACACAATCCTCGCAACAATTGCATCCGCCACCGTTTTGTTGTCGTTCAGCCACTTCTCCAAAGAAGGGCGTACCACCGAGTCCACCTGGTTTTGTATTTCGGGGTTGTTGAGTTTCGCCTTGGTTTGCCCTTGGAATTGGGGCTCCAAAACATAAATGGACAAAACCGCCACCATCCCCTCGCGAATGTCTTCAGCCGTCAGGCTCAACCCCTTCGGAGCGAGGTTGTGCGTCTCCACATAGTTGCGTATGGCTTTCACCACGCCGCCTCGAAGGCCGAGTTCATGCGTGCCGCCACTGGAGGTGGGTATTCCATTCACATAACTTCTGCAAAACTCGTCGGTCGCCTGCGTCCAACACAACGCCACTTCCATACGCAAACCACTGTCGTTGTGTCTATAAAAAGGAGGGGCACCTTCCGGGACAGTCGTCAGGTTTTTTTTCTGAAGCAACGTTTGAATAAAATCCTCAATGCCGCCGTCATGGTGAAAAACCGCCTCAACAGCAGGACGGACGGTTTCATTTCGAAAACGCACCGTCAAATTTCGGTGCAAATAACTTTTGGCCTCGAGGACACCCGCAATGGTGTCGGCGTCAAAACACGTTTTGGCACCAAATATTTCCTCGTCCGGCTGGAAGGAAACCAATGTCCCCGTGCTGCGACAAGCACCTTTGTGTTTGAGTTTTCCAGTGGGTTTCCCGCGTGAAAAAAATTGCTCCACCCTCTGGCCATCCTTGCAAACCTCTACATAAAGTTGCGAGGAGAGCGCGTTGACGACGGAGGAGCCCACCCCATGCAAACCCCCTGAGTGCATGTAGTTGTTTTTTTCAAATTTGCCCCCGGCATGCAATGTCGTAAAAATAAGCTCCAACGCGGACTTCTTGTATTTGGGCATCTCATCAAAAGGAATGCCTCTCCCATCATCCGAAACACTCACCGTTTTCCCGCCAGCATGCAGGCGAACATCCACTTGAGAGGCAAACCCATTCATCACCTCGTCAATGGAGTTGTCTAAAATTTCCCACAACAAATGGTGAAAACCCGCAGCGTCTACGCCGCCAATATACATGGCTGGCCTCTTGCGTACCGCTTCCAAACCCTCGAGGACTTGAATGTCTGCACCCGTATAACTTTTGTTGAGTTTTGTCATGGAGTGTCTCCATTGTTTTCTGCAAAGCTTATGGACTCTATGGCGTCATTCTTGGACATCTCCCGCCCCTTTCCACCCCGGGAAGTTATGGCTACGGCCCCAAGCTGAAACCTCAGCTTCCTCTTCTTGCGTGTCTCAAAATTCAAAAACCTCCCCTTGTCCAAACTGCACAAAAATGCAGCCACCTCATCCCCCTCTCCCAGGGACATCATCTTCACCCCCCTCCCCGGGTTCGCAAGCTTCGCCACTTCATCGGCCCTAAAAACCAAAGAGGCCGTCTTCTTCGACAAAAAACCCAAAAGACAATTTTCTAAATACTTCTCCAAACCCAATACTTCGTCTCCCTCCTGTAGTTTGACAAACCGCCTCCCGGAGCGCGTGGAAATTTCAAAAAAAGGCGCCAACTCCATGCGCATGCCATAGGCGTGCCGAGTCACAATGACAAACTCCTCTGAGGGGCTTTGGGCATTCACAGAGAGTGCCCCCACCACCCGCTCACCATCCTCAAAACGGAAAAGTTTTTGTATCGGGTCTCCATAGCCAACAGAGGCGGGTACGTCGTTGCAACGCAGCGTATAGGCCTTCCCTAAATTCGAAAAAAGCGTCAGCGCGGACTTCAATGTCCCCTTTATGGTGTAGGCCACAGAGTCGCCTTCGCGAAGCCGTGTCGCCCCCGCGGACTTCAACTCTTTGACGCGCTTTATCCACCCATCCTTCGTGAGTACAACTTGACAGTCCTCGTCGGCTATAAACGCCTCCTCGTCAAACGCCACCTCCTCTGCTTCCCCTCCTATCTTCGTCCGCCGCTTGTCCGTATATTGGGCGCCAATTTCGGAAATCTCCTGCGCAACAAGCGTCCAACGAGCGCTCGGTTTCTTCAACAACGCCTCTATGCGGCTTGCTTCCTTTGCCTTCTCTTTCAACTCTTTTTCAACAATGAGAATTTCAAGTTTGGCCAGGCGGTAGAGTTTCATCTCCAAAATCGCATCGGCTTGCTGCATGTCCAATTTAAAACGCGCTTGTAATTTTTGAGAGGCGTCCTCTTTGCCGTCGGACTTGCGAATCAACCGGAGGACTTCGTCCAACGCGTCATAAACCTTCTCAAAACCCTCCAATATGTGCAGCCTGGCTCGAAGTTCTGCCAAATGGTGCTCAAGCCTCCGCCTCACCACCTCAAAGCGAAACTTCAAAAAATGCTGCAACGCTTCCTTGAGGCCAATCCTCTTGGGCATTCCAACATCCGGCGTCTCTGTTGGAATGAGGCACGTCATGTTTACATTAAACTTCGTTGAGAGTGGGGTGTGCTTGTAGAGGTAGGCCATCACCAGCTCAGGGTCGGCCTCACGCTTAATTTCAAGGACAATACGCACGTCGGTTGTGGACTCGTCGCGTACGTCCACAAGCAACGGCAACTGTCGCTCGCGAATAATTTCACCAAACTTGCTCACCAATGCGGACTTGTTCACCGCATAGGGAATGGAGTGAATAATTATCATCTGCCCCCCACGGGGGAGGGCCTCCAACTTCCACTCCCCCCTGAGGCGTATCCCCCCTTGCCCCGTCTCATAAATCTCCAATAACTCCTGCTTGCTGTTGAGTATACGCCCACCTGTCGGAAAATCAGGCCCCTTCACAAAACGAAGCAACTCCTTCGTCGTCAACTCAGCATTCTCAATCAACGCAAGCAATGCACTCGTCAGTTCTCCAAGGTTGTGCGGGGGAATATTCGTGGCCATCCCAACAGCTATCCCCGTGGTTCCATTCATCAACAACTGAGGAATTTTTGACGGAATTATAATCGGCTCAAAACGCGTCCCGTCATAGCTGGGCCGAAAATCCACCGTCTTGCTGGACAACTCACTCAAAAGCTCATCCGCCAACTTCTCAAGCCGACACTCCGTATAACGGTAGGCCGCAGGCGCATCCCCATCCAGAGAGCCAAAATTCCCATGCCCCTCTATCAGCGGGTAGCGCAACGAAAAATCCTGCGCCATTCGGGCCAAAGCTTCATAAATGGAAGCGTCTCCATGCGGGTGGTAGCGCCCCATAATGGCCCCCACCACCTGAGCACATTTCTGGTATTTGGCGTCGTGCGCAAGGCGTAAGTCGTGGTGCATGCCATATAAAATTCTGCGTTGGACAGGCTTTAAGCCATCTCTGACGTCCGGGAGGGCACGCGAGGTAATGACGCTGAGTGCATAGTTAATGTAGCGCCGCTGCGTCTCTGCCGCTAAATGTACCTGGGACTCTGAAGCCTGCATCAACTCCAACTGGCCATCGCCCAAACCACCGTCCCTCTTGCGTGTGCTGTTTTTGTTGTTCTTTTTCATGGGTGCTCTCAACGCCACTCTTCAGCTGAAATCCACCCAGGGAATATAGTGAGGGACAAACCGAAGTAAAGAAACGCTCCTGCGTTTTCAAAACACGTAAAACGCGCATAGGGTTGTTTATAAGTCGGTGCTTATACCCCACAATAACAGCTGCACAACACGCTCCCCCCCCNCCC
>JGI24695J34938_10002285_pt1 | contig 14787 bp, 1 predicted proteins | sample TergutCo191P3_FD_34938 | JGI IMG/M metagenome (IMG submission 34938) | reverse complement strand
GAGGGGGGGGGGGGGGAGGCTTAAACTGGGAGTGGATACCTGATTTCTTGAAGTTTAGTCAAGCGCCGCCGGGTTAAAGAAGTAACCGATGCGGAAACTCGTGTCGTTGGCGGAATTCCCGCCCTGGCCGGTGCCGATGTAGCCTATCGCGGCGCTCCATGCCCTGGCGGCGGGATCCAATCCGCTGGCCATTGTCAAAGGGGTGGCCAGAGTTGGGTTGGCACGGTTGCTGGGCGGCCAGGTTTCGATGTTCAGGCGATCGTAGCTTACCACAAAGGGCGCCGCCATCTGCACGGCCTCCCAGTTGGCAATGTCCCAAATGTCGTTATTGCCGGTAGTAAATCTATGGCCGCTTCTGCCCGCGCCGTTGGCATTGTGGGTGCGGTAGGCAATGCGGACGCTGTCCGGCAGCACCCCGCCCTCGCGGGCCTGCACGCCGTAGACAATCCAGGGGTTGCCCCAATGGTCAACCGAAATGTCCGTCCAGGAACCCGCGCCGCGAAGATTGTCAACAACCATGGTGGTAAAGCTGGCACCCCTGTTCGAGGAAAAGGCATAGACCACCGCGCCGTCGTTGACAAAGGCAAGGTGCAGGTTGTTGTTCCTGTCAATGGCCATGCTAACATGCGACGCCGAACTTGAATTGGGGACATTCCGAACGCCGAAATTATTCCAACTGGTTTGCCAGGTATTGTTTTGGGTATCCGTGGCACCCGCCAAATGGTTGGCGGCGGCGATCTGCAGGACGTTTTCCGTCCTGTTGAAGAAGGCGACAATCGGGCCCGTCGCGTCATAGCCAACCGCGCTGAACGGGCTCGCGTTTGAGCCCCCAGGGTTCACGGTGCGCTGGCGGTTCGTCGTGCCGTACCTGGCAACAAGCACCACATTCCGGGTATCCGCGTCAAAGATGGATGCGTAAAGCAGGTCGGTGGCCCTCATGCTGGCCCTGGGGTTTTGCCAACGGCGGGTTGAGCCCCCGGCTTGGGGTATAATCAGCGGAAAATTGACATTGCCTTGAGTGGCCGCGGTGGCGCTCCCCCTAATCCTAACCCCCGGGTTCCCGTCAACCTGGTGGACAAGCACGAAATTTGCCGCCGTTCCGCCACTGACAAAGCTGATGTCAGGCGTTACATAGGGATCGGTGGGTCTATTCGTATTCAATCTGGTTGACCCCCCCCCCCCGATCCCGGTACCGTCATTTCTTCCGTAATGAACCGCCGCATGTCCGAAAACACCCCATGTGCCGTGCAGCCTGCCCAGCACCGCGCCGGTCCCGGAATACTGCAGCGCCATGCCGGGATGGCTCGCGCCCAGGCTGCCGTGGCCCATCGTGCCGTCCGATACGGATAAAAGCGGCCCCATAAATGTACGCGGCACCTCCGTGTCATGGTGGCGGGTACGCCAGACATGGGCGTACGGCCTGTTGGTCCACAGGGCCGCGTGGGCGCCAAAGAAGCTTTCCCTGTTCCAGTCCCGGCCACCAGAATGGTCGGAAACATGGTTGTGGATTGGGACTTCGTTAACGGTAAAATTTATCCTTCCGCTTTCGGCATTCGTGGGAACGCGGAAATTCACCCTGTGCCCCCCCCCAAGGGGCACGGCGCTTTCCGCAACGGCTGGATCGTGAAGCCTTACGTTGCCCGTCCCTTCCACAACGGCGATCTCGCCGTTAAGGTTAAAGCCCAGCGCCGCTATGTTAGGCTCGCCCTGGTAGAAACTGTACCATCCCTGGTTGGAGCGAATGGTGGCGTAATGCCCCTCGCGTTCAAAACCGGTAACGTACGGCACTATGTCAACGTACTTGTACACCGTTTCGCTCCATCCCCCGGCCTCGGAGGCATCCGCGGCCCGGACGCTTATCCTTACGCCTTCGGCGGGGGCGCCATCGTCAAAGGTCTCGGTGTCCCACAGGAAAGCCCATTCGACAACGTGCCCACGGCGCCAGTCCAGGAACGTGCTTATGCCAACGCGGTAATGTTCGAAGACGGCGTCATCCGGAACCTGCATCCGCCCGTCCTTCCATTCCAGAAGGGTAAACCAGTTGTTGTACTCGCCTATCTGTAGTTCCACGGTCCTTAGAAGCTCGTTGTCCGTGGCGCGCCCGCGCAGTATAACCTGGCCGCTTACATGATCGTTTGCAAGCCGCGCCGTATACCTTGCCGGATCGACATGGCCCGACCTTGCAGGATCGCCAACGGTGCCGGCGTTAAAAAGACCCCTGCGGCCGCTGTTCGCTTCAACTATAACCAGGTCCATCTCATCCTCGCCGTCAAAGAACACGTCGATAGCCCCGGGGTCCAGGGCGTTCCGGATAGTCGCCCTTAGATTCGCCTCGGTAAGATTATGGTTCGTCACGCCCCTTTCGAATTCCGGGCTTAGGGGATGGAGCAGCACCTCCGGATTGGTGGCGTCGAAAAGAAGGATATCCATGTACAGGACGGCAGCGGTGTGCAATTGGTAGTTTTCGCCCAAGGGGCCCAACGATTCGTGCGCGCCCTCGGTAACGCTGTCCCACACCCTTAGCAGGAAGAACGGCCTGTGGTAAGCCTCCTTGTCGTCGGGTATCTCGATAAGCCTGGGATCCAGGATGAACTGCGGTATCTTGGTGGGTATGCCGGTGTTCGGCAAATCGTAACCAGGGCTAATGAAATCCCCGTCAAAGAAGTTAAAGCCAAACGGATCCCCGGGTTCGGGCAGCACCGGCGGGTTAACCCCGCCCACCGGCGACGCCTGCCTGGCATCCCCNATGGGGATGTAACGCCAGACATAGGCATCCGTCGTNGAAATGCCCGCGGTATCGCCGGAAAACACAAAGTGCGTGCCAANGGCCGGTTCGTCCGCAACGCCAAGCTTTTGCCAAAGATAAGAGGAAATGCCGCGATTGTCCGCAATGGTGTACAGGTTGATCCTGTCGGCGCGTTCCCTGTCGGCAACCATTCTCGCAAGGGTTTCGGCGTTAAGGGGTTCCAGCCGCCTTACCACGGGCTGGAGCCTGTAGTGCAGCGGGGCGTTGCCGTGAAGGGTCTCCACGGTAAAGCCCACNAAGCGGTGCCTTAGGGCAAAGCCNGTGTGGATATAGCCTTCCCGGTTCACCTGCCCAAGCGCCATTGAAGTCAGCTCCATNGAGCTGTCGGGATAGCCGTTTAGCTGATCCGTTATCGTCGGGCGCAGCAGGGCGNAAGGCGGGTTGGTATCCCTGACGCTTTCCCTGGCGGTGTGAAGGACAACCCTGTTAATCACCGGGGTTTCGTTCCTTATGACGATGTGCTGCTCGTGGAAGCTGGCGTTGCCGGCCCTGTCCCAAACAATGTACCTAAGCGTGACCGGGCCGTCGGGCATTCTTGTGGTGTCCAGGTTAAACAGCCATTCCACATCGCTACCGTCGTTGTTGGGATCAAGCCAGAGCAGGTCAACGTCGCCGACAGCCAGCTCCGCGGAAATTACCCTTAAAAAATCGCCGCCTATTTCAGGATGGCTAACCGAAACGCCGCCCCCCCGGGCCGTAAGCGTCACCGTGTTGCGTTCGCGGTCCAGCGTTGCCCCCCTGCCGCTAAGTACGTTCGGCACCGTCGTCGTCGGAGCCTGCGCAAGATCGAAGCTGGAGGTGCCGCCCTGGTTTATGGCGATAAAGTTTCCGCTGTTCGTAACAAACCAGGCGTACACCCTGTTCACGCCGACCGGGGCGACAAAGGGCAGCGGATCGCCTTCGTCAATATCCCTAAAGTCAAAGACCCTGCCCTGGAACACGCCCCTTGTTCCAGCCTGGAAGCGGTTCCCGCTGAACGAGGCGTCCGCCGCCGGCGCAAAATTGTCCAGCATGATAGGCAGGGTAAGCGAGGTTTCCACCCTTATGGGAATGGCGTCATCCCTTGCGCGTATTTCCACGCGGAACTCGCCACCGGTGTGCAGCCAGTCGCCGCCACGGATCGTGGCGGGATCAATGTCATAGCTTAGCGCCCAGAACCGCCCGTCGTGGAACTCCACGGGAACGGGAACGCCNGCATACGTGGANGGCACAAGGCTAAAGCCGTCCAGCAGATTCCCCCTGTCGCCCGTATGGGACGGAAGCANNCTGGTATCCGGNTTCACCCAGGCCAAAGTCGCGCGGCGGTCTTCCAGTTCGTTTTCGTCAAGCAGNGCAATCCGCAGGTCGGTTAGCGTTCTGTTCGCCGCCGCGTCAAGCACCGCCGTTATGGTAACCTTGCCTCGATGCGGGGGCAGGTTGTGCCACCGTGGAGCGCCATCCCAATAGTTGACCCCGTCAACATACGCGCTGATTATCCGCGGGGCGCTCGCGGTAAGGTAGAAACTCATCACGGTATAATCCCACGCGCCCGTGCCTTCGCTTGCCTTGCTTACATCCGGATCAACGCCGTTAAAGGCAAGCATTTCCACCCACACGCGAATCATGTTGTTTTCGCCACCGGGGGGATATGCAAAACCATGCTCCCCGCTTATCAGGTTGGTAATTTCGGAACCGGCGTTAAGGCTAAAGCTCCATGGGATAACGTTTCCGTCCACCCCTGGGGGGTTGGCGCGGAACCAGCCGCCGCCGTCCCAAAGATCGATCCCGGGGGCGTTAAGGAAAGCCTGTTCCGGGCCATCGCTTGGCACCGCGGTCGCGCCGCCCAAATTCGTAACGGAAAGGCTTGCCCCCGCCAGCCGGTCGCCAACAAAGACCCTGTACAGGACGGAATGCACGTTCGCATCCCTAGCCGATATTATGGCAACCCCGCCAAAATCAACCCTGCCGCCCCGGTGGTTGTCAATGTCGGCGACGGCGGAAAGGCCGGCCGGGGTATCAACCCTTATGCTGGGCCTGTCGCCTTCCGGGTCAATCAAGAAAGTTCTGCCAAAGTAACCCGCGTTACCCTGGTTGTCCACGGAGCGGAACCATACCGGCAGCTCTATCCTTCCGTCAACGATGGAAACCATTCCGGCATTGTCCGGATTCCGCAGGTATGCCACAAGGGCCGAACTGTCGGGCACCTCAAGCCGCCAATTGTGCAGATAATGGCTGTCCAGCACGAAGTATTCGGGCATCGTTTCGCCTTGCGCCAAACGGAACCATGTACGGCTCTCGTTCAACAGGCCGCCCCTTTCAAAGACATAATCGTTGCGACTGGTGTCAAGAAGATGCGAGTCAAGGCCCGCATAATGCAGGGCCAGGGCGTCGGGGCTTGGCTCCGCGCCGTCAAGCANACCAAGGCGGAAGTACATTCTGTCAACGCCACTGGGATCGGTTGTTATGCCGCTTATGGTCCATTCGTCGCCGGCCAACATGACATGCCCGGCCAGCGGGCTGTGGATATCATGCTCGGGCGACGAATTGTCCAGCACAAACCTTGCCTCCCTTGTAAAATGCCTGCCGGAAAGATCGCGGGCCGTTATCGTTACCGTATGGCTGCCTCCGATGGCGTTGTGGGCCAAGGGAATCTTGATGTCAAAGACAGTCCTATCGTGCAGCCCGTTTTCGAAAACAGCCACCCGCGCCGGATCCCCAACGGTTAAGCCAGCGGCATTGCTAATGACGGCGGTAATATACCTAAGCCCAAGTCCGTTTGCGTCACTTGCCGTTACCTCAAATCCCAAGCCACCAGGAGCGTCGGCACCGGTGCCAAAGCGCGAAGACATTATTTGCGGCAGGCTGAACTCCATGGTCGGGGCCGAACGGTCCAGGTAGAAATACAGCCAGTCCGACAGGGCAGGATTGCCAATACTGGTGGAAGGATCAAAATTCGCGGTGCCACCGGCAAACCACGAGGAATCCATTGCCCGCAGTCTTATGCGGTACAAGCCTTCCGCCATATCGTCAACCGGCAGACTCCAGACACGGTTCCTTGAAGGGCTTCCGCCCGCGACGATCCAGCCGTCGCTTACCGCATCATCCACGGGATTCCAGCCACCGTTTGATCCCGCGCCGTCCCAGGTCCACCGTTCCAGCAAGTACTGCAAATTACCGATATTGCTTAGCGTGTCCGTAACCGTAACCTGTATGGTCCCACGATCAATCAGGTTGAAAGCCTCGTGATGCCCGCCCTGGCCGTCCAGCCTTCCAAGTTCGTTTGGCCCAAGATTAGCCGGGCTAATGTTCCTGCCATGGAAAGCAAACGTCGGGTTGGAGGTATCCTTCGTAAAGGACCAAACGGCCTGTTCCGATTCCTCGCCCCGCCAATCCACCGCGGTAATTCTAACCTCGTATGTTCCCTCGGCAAGGGGCTCGAAAGCCCAGCGGGGAAGGCTATAGGTCCACTCAAGCAAGATCGGGTAAACGTTGTCGCGCCAGCTAATGCTGTCGCCGCTATCCATCAGGGCACGGTCCGCGACAAGGTATACATGCCGATACAGAGTGCCGTCCGCCGGCCTTATGTCCATCTGCGTGTCGGTGTCCGTTTGCCATAGCTCAAGCCTTAGATCCCTAAGGTTGGCATCCATGGCCTCGCCCGCAATGGTAAAGGCGGTTCCAGAACCACCGTCGCCAAACACCGAATGGGCCGGGGTGGACAAGAGAACCTGTGGCTCGTCGCCGTCGATTCTAAAGGCGAAAGTTTCCGTCCTGGCGGACAGGTTGCCGACCCCGTCGGCAACCTGTATCGATATGGTATGCACGCCGCCGGGCAAAGGAATTCCGCCGTCGCTGCCGTCCACCGTAAGGGGAACGCTCCAGTTGACAATCCTGCCTGGGCCTTCCGAACGGAAATTGGTTCTGACAGGATTGTCGTTGATCCAGAACCTTGGCGAGCCTAGGTCTATGTCCGAATCGGTGTCCACAAAGCTGCCGCTAAACCAGGCAATCCCCCCCCCCTCCGGCACGATGACAGGAAGACTAGTCCCACGCCTTTCGGCCCATTCGCGCCTTTCGGCATGGTTCGCAGTGGCGTTCCACCACCAGTCAAAGAAGGCGTCGCCATCCAAAGGATCCACGGCGGAATCGTCAGCCAAGGATATCTCATTGACGCTAATGACAATGAAAGGCGGCGTGGCGTCCCTGATAAAACTTCGCGAAATTCCGGTGGAGGCACCGGGAATATCATCAACCCGCAATTCCAGAACGTTGGGGCCGTTCACAAGAAGAGTACCATCGGGGCCGTCAAAAAGGGTATGCGGAATAGAAAAATGCACCGTCTCGATTCCGGGTGGCGAAACAAAGCCAGACGGCGGCGGAACGATATAATCGTTCGTTAGCACAAATTTGGCAAGGGCGCCCTGGCCGTTGAGCCTCCACCACAGATAGGGATGTGAATCATGCCGGCTAAGATTGGCATCCGCAATATAGCCTGTTAGGTAAAATCCGTTGGGGCCTATGGTTTCGCCGGCCTGGGGATTCGCAAGAAGCATCTGGGGCGGCTGGACATCGCGCATGAAGGAGAACACCTGGGAATAACCGGCCACACGCTCGGTGACGGGATCACCGGTTGCCGACAGCTTGTTCGATGCGGAATCCTGCGCGCGAATCACGTAGTAGATCATGCCATCGCCAAAGGTGAAGGACGGGTGCCAATCAAGATCCTCGCCAAGGAGGTTAATGTTCAGCACAAGATTCGTGCCCTCGACAAGGCTAAGATCGCTGTTCGGAACCATCGCCCTGTGCCAGCCCGCCTCGGCCAATGCCCCGCTGTTTACCTGCCCGGATTCCAACGGCCTGGTCGATACCCATATCTCGACGGACTCTGGATCCGGGAATATCCCTATGCCAAAGCCATCATCGTCGGATATGACGCCTGTAACGACTATGTCGTTACCGCGCACATTCGCAATCCCCCCATCGGGGCCTATGCCCAGATTAAAGTAGGGCCTGTCCTCGTCCTGGAAAAGGAAAACCGTCTGCACGGTTCTTGCGTTGACAGACTCGTTGCCGGCCTGGTCCACGGCGACAAGATGAAGGCGGTACTCCCCGTCGGGAAGGCCAAACCCATAACTGTCGATAAGCGCTTCCCCACCGGGGGCCGCAATCCGCCCGAAGACTCCCCTTACGCCGTCCCTCTCAAAAACGGCCGCACCACCAGGGGACACCGCAAGCGAGCCGGCGGGATACGACCAGAAGGAACTTACCGTACCACCGGATGCCACCGTCGCCAAACCGCCATCGACGGCGGAGACATTGGCGGGAAGCAGCCACCAGTGTATCTCCCCGGCGGCAATGTTGTCGCTGGTGTCCGCGGCGAACCCAAGAACCCTGTTCGCAAGGCGGCCCGCGTTCTCCAGCTCGTCGCCGACAACCCCAACCGCCCCCGACGGCATCCTACCAGCCGCGGAGGGCCTGGAGAAGGTCGCGATGGCGTTCCTAAGGCTTACAGTTGGCGGCGTCGTGTCGATCACGAAGCTAAGGGGGGTTTCGGCGAAGGCTCCGGTTTGGTCCTCGACGCGAAGCTCCAGAGTGTGGTTGCCGTCGCCGGGATTGCCCCCAAAGAGCGCGAATATGCTGGCGGGGGGGATCCTAAAGTGCAGGGTCTCGATCCCGGGAACCGGCAAAAAGTCCGACGGCGGCGGAAGGATATAATCGTCGGTAAGCTCGAACCTAGCAAGCCGGCCCAGATTGTTAAGCCGCCACAGCAGGTAGGGGTTGCCGTTGTGTCTTCTAAGGTTGGCGTCCGCTATCGACCCGATTAGGTAAAAGCTGTCGTCCGCCACGGTTTGGCCGGGCATGGGATGAGAAAGTTCCAGTTCGGGCGGCATTGCATCCCGCATGAAGCGGAACACCCTGGAATAGCTTGGCACACGGGCGGCAACAGTCGCAGGGCTGCCGTCCGGGTTTAGCTTGTTTACANGCGAGTCCTTNGCGCGAATCACGTAGAACTTTTCACCGTCCCCNGCATTANTAAAAAAGNCCGGGAACAGGGCCAGAAGATCGAGTTCCAGGACAAGATTCCTGCCTTCGATAAGGCTAAACCCGCNGGTCGGAACCGCCCTGTGCCAACCGGAACCCGGCGCGTCCAGTATTGCCGAGCTTGGCTCCACATTTGAGGGAAGATCGCTAGACGATACCCATACCACTATGGATTCAGGATCGGGGGACATCCCCATGCCAAAGCCGTCGTCGTCCGTTATGATCCCGGTTACAACAAGATCGTCACCGCGCACGTCGCCCACATCAGGCCCTATCCCGATAAAATAGGGTTTATCCTCGGCCTGGAAAAGGAAAATCGTTTGAACATGGCTGCTTGCAGCGGATTCGTTGCCCGCCCCGTCCATAGCGATAATGTGCAAACGGTATTCCCCGTCTGGCAGGTTAAGTCCGTAGCTGTCGATAAACGCTTCCCCCCCCGGGGGGGGGATCCGTCCAAAGGCNCCTTTTANGCCGTTTCTTTCAAAGGTTATCCCAGTTGGCGCGGGTGACATTCCNGGATCCGCAGGATACGACCAGAAGGAACCCACCGTTCCTCCATTCGGCATCGTTACCAATGCGCCATTCCCGTCGAAACCATGGTTCGCGGGCAAGAGCCACCAATGTATGCCATAGACGGAAAAATCGTCCGTAGCATCGACTGCAAAGCCAAGAACCTCGTTTGCAAGCCGAGTGGCGTTCAGCGTGGAAGAACTTATCACCCCCACTGCATTAGCAATCCTACCCGACGCGGAGGGCCTGGAGAATGTTGTTATTCCGGTTCTAAGGCTAACCGTCGGCGGCGTGTTGTCCATCAGGTACCGCCGGCGGAGCGATTCCGATCTGTTGCCGAAACGATCCTGCATGACAAGCTCGAAGACAAATTCGCCGGACGTTACACCCGGGAAAAAATCGCCCATGCGTATCGTTGCGCTAAATTCATAATTCCCATCGCCAATGTAGCTTAGGTCTACCCACGGGCCCCCGGGCCTAGCCAGGATGTTGACGGTACCGCCCCCTGGGGCGTTGTTGGTTACGGTAAAGCTTACCGCGCTAATGGGGCCATTATTATCCGAGATGGTTCCGGTTATGAAAGCGTCGCCTATTGCCGGTATGAACTCGCCATCCGACGGAATTACGTTGGCTATACTCGGTCTTAGCTCGTCAATGGCAATCCAAAATTCCACCNGATTCGATCTTACCGCAACCGCTTCCGTACCGGGCATTTGNAGCTTGTTGGAGGAATCGTCGTAAACCTCCATGTTTATGCGGTAGATGCCGTCCGGAAGGCTGGTGCTGCCAGCCCCAAAAAGGGCTTTCGCAAGATATCTTTGGGGTATTGCGCCTGTCCATTCGCGCACGGGCAGACGCCTGCCATCCACTATCGTCTGAGATGGCGGAAAAAAGTTTTCCAGCAGATCGCTACTCAATTGCTCGCAAAGGTACACCGGATCAAGGACGACGATCCCGCCATCCGCATCCTTAAAGGAACGGGCAATGCTTATACGCAGGGACGAGGAGGCATTCCCCGTACCCAAATCCAGGCTGTCATCGTCCCTTATCGTAAACCTGATCTCATCGGCAGGGCGTAGCCGGTTGCGTATGATGCCATTAAAGACAAAGCCATGACCGTAATAAGCGCCGCCGGGAACATCCGCCGTAACATTGGGATCCGTTACGCCGGGGTTTATGCCCATGTCAAAATAAAACCGTGGCCGGTCGGATTCCCCAACCACGTTAAGAAGGAAGGGGTAGCGACCCACGTTAAAGGCCCTGTCCCTGGCAAAAATGTACAGCCAGTACAGTCCATCCGAAAGCCCAATCGCGCCCCCCTCCGTGAGGGTCCGCGTCTGCACAAGCGTACTCCTGTCGAGTACCGGGCCGTGCCTGTATGCCGTAACCCCTGCGGGAAGGCGTGGTCCCGGATCGCTATCAAGAGCGGCCCCAGGCGCCAAAGGCCAGAAATTGGCAGGAAGGCCATCCATGGCGGCCCTATCCGAACCGCCCACAAGCACAAACACTATTTCCTCGGCCCGCCCGCCCCCGGGCCTTGCAACATCGCGCAGACCCGAGGCGGCATCGTCCACGGAAAACCGAGGCCTAATAACGTCGTTCACGGTATGATAGATTTCGCCAGTGCTTATATTTACGCTTTCCCCAACGCTGCCCACGATTTCNCTTAGGACCACGGTTGGGGCTTGNCCGTCAACAGAAACCGTGGTTACCAATGGAACCGCGCTAACGCCTCCCAGCGCGGATCTTGCGTATACCCTTATGGCAAAGGTCCCCTCGTTTCCATCCCAAAAACTGTCCGCGTCCGCCCAGTTTTCACTGTTCAGAAGGATCTCCCAGCCACCCTGTTCGCGGATGTTGCCGTAAAGATCGTCCCAGTTGGTACCGATGAACCTTTGTATCCTGTAGCGCCCCCTGGCACTTGGATGAATCCAGTTCCCATCGTCGTGGAAATTATCGCCATCCGAATACGTGAAAATAAAATGGCTGGTTGANGGGCTTCGCAGGTTCGGATCGGTGTACCCCCACATNGTAAAATTGTTATCGCTGCTGCTAACATTGCTGGCCTGGTTCCAATGTTCGGTGGCNGTATCCCAGATAAAAAGACCCCTCTCCCCGCCACCTTCCCAAAAGGCCACGGCCTCGTTTATCCCCGAAATATGCGATGCCCTTACCCTTAGGGTAAAGGGGCCTCTTGTGATATTGGTCAACTCGACAAGCAAATTGTGCGGTTCATCCGGATGGATCCCCTCGATATCCGCATAGTCCATATCGCCTGGACTCCAGGCGTTCGGCCTTAGGATATCCTGGAAAAGCAAAAGCTCCAGATGGGGCGGTTCCTGCGGGGTTTCAACCTGAAAAGCGACAAAGCTGTTTTCGATCCGGTTATAATCGTCAAGCTCGTTGTACCAAATGTAGTCACTCCATTCGCCCCTTGGGAAAATCGCAATGGGGTAGTTTCCATCGACGTTCACGCCACTTTGCGCGCGGACCTGTATGGCAAAGAAGCGCCCCCCCGCATCCGGCAGAACGGAAAAATCGTAAAAAAACAGCATGGAAGTGGGATCCGGTGCCGGGGTCGGAATAAAAAACGAGCTATTGTTATCCGGTTCGCCCCCGCCTATGGGTCGCCATGCCAGATGCTCCGGAAGCATGTCGGCAGGGAACCTTGGAATGCCCGGAAGCTCCTCGCCGTGCGGCGTAGACCCGGGCTCGTACACTTCCCATATGCGAAACTTTGGCGGGAAACGGTTTTCGGTAATGGGTCCCATGTAAAGACCGTTATCGTCCATTATCATCCCAACAACCCCAACGAAGGAGTCCACCATGTGCCCAAGCCGTTCAAAATCCCCGGAAAAGTTAAAATTAAGATGGCGACTTCCCAATTGCCCGGGATCATCGCCGCTGGCAAGGCGGGGGAAATCCATCGAGATGGACGGGGGATTGTTTCGAACAAAAAAGACAATGTCGTCCGCGTTTTCCGCCTTCTTGCCCGAGCTGTCCATTACCCTAAACCGAAAGTGAAGCGGACCGTCGCGGAAAATCCGCGTATCTATCTCGTAGCCCCATTCCCAGTTGCCATCGACACGGGTAGAGGAAAGATCCACATCCTGCCAGCCAAGCTGCTCCTGTTCCTGCCTTGCCTCGTTAAGGCCGGAATGGCGAACTATCATGATCTGCACCTGTTGCACTGCTATGTCATCCCAGGCAACACCCCTAAACTCCTGGCTTCCCCGGACGGCGGTACCGGGGGCCGGATACAAAAGCCTTACGGTGGGATACTGCACGTCCACCAAAGTACCAAGGCCCGCTCTAAAGGGATTTTCGCAGGCAACCAACACTAGGGCCAACATGATAGCCGTTGCATATCGAAGTTTCCGAATCATGTTCATGGCAAAACTCCTTTATTCGACCCAGTACGCTATACGGAATAGGCCGTCGTCGGCAAGGAAGGCAACCGCAGCCCTCCACCAAAAAGTATCCCTGTTAATGCTGTAATCAACATTCCTTGTGGGGAAGTTTTCCATTCCAAGCTGGGAACTCCACAGGCCACGATGGTCTTCCACCCTCCATCGCGCAGGAACATGCATGGTTTCCCAGCCGGTAATATCCTCCCCAAATCTGTCTATATGGTTGCGGGTAAAGCGGGCACTGTCAAAGAACGCCGCCTTCAGCCTGCCTCCTGCCGCGTCAAGATAGGCAATCCACGGCCGCCCGTACTCGTCCAGCGATATGGTACTGCGCCGACCTACGTTGCCCACATTGTCAACCACCTGCGTAACCCTGTGGCGCCATTCCGTACCGACGATTTCCCCCATGACGTACACCAGGCTATTAAGGCTGGGGTTGAAGGCCGCTATGTGCACCGTGTCCCGGACATGGTTGGTACCGTCCGGTCTTGCGGCACTCGGCGTATGATCATTCGGCCTTGTGTCGATTCTCATGCTCACATACAGGCCCGTGCCGGACGCGGCAGGGTTGCCCATTGGGATTACATGTTCAGCAATAGTCCAATGGCTCCCGGCAATCGGTCTGGTACTGTCGCTTATGGCCATTCTGAGCCGCTGGTTCGCGGCGTCAAAGTAAATGATGACCGGAAAGCCCTGGCTTGTAACAGCAATGTCATTGTGATAGCCGGCATTGACGGAACGGCCAACAACACCCGTGGCGGGATTTGGATTGGGATGAGCCACAACCCGCGTGCCAGGACCCAAACTTGCCGCAAGGCTATCACTAAGCCAAGATCCCCCTATGCCGGGATTATTGCTAGGACCAGCCTGCACGTAATCATAGTGATCGGTACCACCATCAATATTGGTCCACAGTCGCCTTACGGCATAGGGACTGTTTGCCGCGGGAGCGCCGATAGTGCCACCCGCATTTTCCGTATTTATCGTGCCTAAGCCCCATGCGGTGTTTCCAACCGTATCCTGTCCCCGTTGGTTGTACCGGTAGTTGATCGAGTTGTTCTCGCTGTCGAAATAGGCCACATGGACATGATCGCCAGAAACCACAATACTCGGATTTCTGAACTGCTCGTCCGCAGGCGGGGTTGTCATACGCGCGCTTTGGTTAGAAGCCCTGTACCAGTTGCTTTGGACATGATACAGAGAATTATTAGCCGGATTACCAACACGGGCGGCAACATCCCATCTTCCCCCGCGCGGTCCATGTAAGAAGACACCGCCAATAGTATCCCAACGCATAAGGGCGGCGTTCCTGCCTATAATGCTGGATACAACCCAGGGATCCCCGCCTTCGTCAACAAAAATGTTGGACTGAATGATTGGGTCAACGAAAAGGGTTATGTCCGTGTTGNTGCCACCNGCATTGTCGCTTAGATGCGTCATGCCATTGGCGCTTCTACCCTCGTTATGGCTGGCACGCAGCACGCCGGTACTAGGGTTAATCGACATGGACGCGCCGTGAATCAACGTGGTCCCAGTCCTTCGGAACGCGCCTTGGTGATTGCCGCTTGAGGTGTTGTTGTTGGATTGCCAGATGTGAACCCTGGTAACATTGTCCCACAGATCGGATCCGTTCGCGTTCAGAGATCGCTCGACGTTCCAAGGTTGCACCCACCAGTCGCCGTTCATTCTTCCAGTTGGGGTCGCGGACGATGTCTTCGTGGGCCTTTCACCGCCGGTGTTTACCGCGTAAAAGAACATACCCCCATCACATTCTACCCGCAGCCTTACAAGCCCGTCACCGGTTCCGGCGTTCTGCGGCACTTCAAACTGTCGATGGGAAGCCGGCGTCGCCGTCGTTATCCCAAAACCATCGCCAGAGGTTTCGCCGGTACTAACTTCCAGGTTTCTGGGCAAGACAAGGACGGTATCCGCCGTCCTGCCTCCGCCAAGGTTAAACCCGCTTACTACCACGGTTTCATTTTGCTGCCCAGGCACCCCCCCCCTGTAGAAGGCGTAATGCCCCTGCATAGAACGGATGTT
>JGI24695J34938_10002284_pt1 | contig 14788 bp, 9 predicted proteins | sample TergutCo191P3_FD_34938 | JGI IMG/M metagenome (IMG submission 34938) | reverse complement strand
GTTTTCAAAACCGGCAGGTTTCACCGGCGTGCGTCTCGGCTGGTCAGTTGTCCCGAAAGCGGTTAAATATGCGAGCGGGGAAAGCGTCAACGCGGACTGGAATCGCATCGCCGGAACAATTTTCAACGGCGCGTCAAACATCGCGCAGGAAGGCGGACTTTCCGCGTTAGACGGCGAAGGAATAAAAGAAATACGACAATTAACAGATTTTTATTTAGGCAACGCAAAATTGATAAAAGACGCTCTTGTAAAACTTGGAATAAAATGTATAGGCGGCGATAACTCTCCGTATATTTGGGCTCATTTCCCCGGCAGGGACAGTTGGGAAGTTTTTTCTGAAATCCTTGAAAAGTGTCAGGTGGTAACCACTCCGGGCGCGGGTTTTGGTCCTGCAGGGCAAAGTTTCATTCGCTTTTCCGCTTTCGGTCACCGCGCGGATGTTGAAGAAGCCTGTAAGCGGCTCAGTAGTTTTACGTTAAATTAAATAAGCATACTATCTAAAAAAACGCGTTCTACAGTTTCTGTAAGGTTGCTCTGGGGTAAAAATGAAGAAGTATTTCTTCGGCGGTAAATCCTCTGCTTGCTTTTCCTGCCGTTGCGTGCTGATCCATCCCAATGCCATGACCGTAACCGGCTCCCTGAAAGCAAAAATATTGAATGCTGCCGTCCGCGGCTAACATGTATCTGATTGTAAAAAGACTTGATCGCAGTCCTCCCATGGTAAACCAAATCGCATCGCCTTTTACGATTACATTCTTTTCGCTTCCCTGCACCTCCAGTTCGGCAATTCTGCCTGAGATTCCGCGGCCGCGTGTTACAATTCGCTGTATCTCACCCGGATCCTGCGCAACCCGTCTGTCCGATATCAGACGGCGGCGAATTTCCGCAGGTTGTACCCATCTTTCCCAGCGGTAGGCAGCAGAAAATGAAAAGCCTGGAATATTGGAATATGTTTGCGGAGTGCTTCCAATCCAGCGGAAAAGAGCATCAGGAGGCAGAGGAGATTCCCGGGGCGGAAGCATTTTGTCAGTAACCGCTTGCATATAAGTATCCCGTCCCCATAAAACAAGCGAGTCTTCGCTGTGTCCGCCGTGGTTTGCTGAATAATACGCGGCTAGAACATCGCCTTTTTCTCCTACAAGGATAACTCCTGTGGTTGCATCCACTGCCGCGGTGGAGTTTGCGTGTTCTGATCCCACACCATTGTATGCCTGTGAGTTGGCGTTACCCCAAATGTCAAACCCTCTGTCTGCAAAATTCCCGCGATATGCCATTGCGTATGAGCGGGCTGCAATTGCCTGCGCCTGAAGAGCCGCCTGAGGCCATGTTGCGGGTAGTTCGGATGGAACAACGCCGTAAAGGTAATCACCCATATTAACAATATTTACAACTGTAACACCCGTAGCGTCAGAAATGAATTCTAAACCGCCCCGGTATGTTCGACTGGTTGCGGGTGCTCCTGTCACTATTCCCATAACAATCGAAGTATCCTGGTTACTGCGAAGTTCATATTTTACAGGATTGATTCCGCTGTATATAACCCTGTTATTTGAACCGGAAACAACAATGCTGCCGTCATTATTTCGCGTAACCCAAAACTGTTCGCTGGCGCTGCCTGAGTATAAAACTTGACCGGTCTGCGGATTTTGCAAGGTATACGCGCCGCCGGTTTTTACAGAAACCAGTTCCCTGTTTACATTTAAACCGATACGCATCACCCCTTCTCCTTGGTTAACCGGAGCTGGTTTTACTTTCGGCGGAACCGCGGTTATTTGGCGTCGTACGCTTGCTCCGCTGCCGGAAGCAGGTATTGGAGCGCGGCGCAAAGCCTCATCCAGCAGAGATTTTATTTCAGGGTCATTCGGAATTCTGCCGGCGGCGATTGAAAGATAATCACGAGCTTGTCTCCACTCTCCGCGAGCCGATAACAGCCGGGCTAATGGAAGAAGCGCGGGATTGAACGCGTTGTCTTCATTCCATGCCGTTTGAAAAGCAGTTTCCGCTCCGCGCGGATCTTTGCTTTGAATAACTGTGCCTAATCTGTACCATGCCAAAGATCTCCACCGGTACAATTCAAGGCTTCTTCGGTAAAACGTTTCGGCTTTTGCGAAGTCTCCCATTTCCTGATATATCCACGCGTTATAAAAATAAAAATCCGCGATTTTTCTATTTTCGCTTTTTAGAGCTATTGGTTCTACAGTTTCCCGCAGCGCTGCCGCACGGGAATAATCACCTTTAAGGACGTATGTAATGAAAAGTTCAGTTAGAAGATCGTCTTTTTCTTCTACTGAAAGATTTGTGTCTTTTATCATATCTTCTAATAAATTAACAGCTGCGGCATTCTCACCTGTTTCCCAAAGCAGCGCGACAAGCTGTTGTTTCTGCTCAGATGTTGCGCCGGAACCGGAAAGCAGTTTAATAGCATCTTCAATGTTACCGGCATAATAGGCTTCCACAGGATTTACAGGTACACTGGTTTTAACCGTACTGCTGTCGCTGTTCCTGTAAACGCTGCCGCACATTAATAAATTTAAAACTATCGCCGTCGTAATTAAAATCACGGATATTTTTTTAATGTACATATCTATGCTCCCGAACTCAATTTGCTGTTTTTATTTATTTATTTAGTATAATATTAATCGGAAGATTATACTATTTACTTATGGATAAATACATTAAAAAAGTCACATTTTCCCGGTTAGAAAAGTAACAAATTCCCGGTTAGAAACCTTACATTTTCCCGGTTGGTATACTATACTTTAAGTATGGGAAACAGCCAAGGTAACTATATAAAACGCTTTACAGATAAAGCTCTCCAGAACCGGTTAAAAGAATCCGGCGCCATTTTAATAACAGGTCCAAAAAGCTGCGGAAAGACAGAAACAGCCAAACAAGCTGCCAAAAGTTTTGTTCGTATGGACACAGATGACGATATCAAAGCAATAATGGAGTTTGCGCCGAAATCGATACTTGACGGAGCTGTTCCCAGACTCATAGATGAATGGCAGGAATACCCTCAAATATGGAATTATGTAAGACGCGAGGTTGACGACCGTAAAAAGAAAGGTCAGTTTATTCTGACAGGTTCCGCCAACCCGGAAGAAAGAGCAAGGCTTCATTCGGGCGCGGGGCGTTTTTCTGTTATAAAGATGAGACCTATGTCGATGTTTGAAAAAAACTGGTCAACAGGTGAAGTAAGCCTTGCAAAAATTATGAAAGGCATCGCGCCCGGCTCGGGACAGGTTAATTTTAGCCTTGAAGAACTTGCGGAAAAAATTACAATCGGCGGATGGCCGAACCTAATCGGCGCGGGCGTAAAGGCGGCGCTTCGCTTTATGCAGGATTATATTACTCTTGCTGCCGAAGTTGATATAAGCAGGTTCGGCGGAAAAAGAAGAGACCCGCAAAAATTGATCCGCCTGATGCAGTCGCTTGCGAGAAATATTTCTACGGAAGCGTCGATTTCCTCGCTAGCGAAAGATACTGGCGGAGAAAAAGAAAAATTAAATGATGAAACTGTTACCGAATACCTGCAGGCGCTTGAACGCCTAATGATTATTGAGCCTCTTCCTGCGTGGAACACGCATATCCGCTGCGCCGATACTTTGCGAAAAGCGCCGAAGCGTCATTTTGTCGATCCTTCTCTTGCAGTTGGGGCATTGGGTCTTACGCCTGTAAAATTAAAAGCGGATTTGAATTATTTTGGTTTGTTATTTGAATCTCTTGTTATCCGCGACCTTAGAATTTACGCTGAAGCAAACGACGGGAAAGTGTATCATTACCGTGATTCACGCGGCATGGAAGTGGACGCAATCATCGAGTACCCTGACAGAACTTGGGCTGCGTTTGAAGTAAAAATGGGTTTTGCCGCGCAGAATGACGCCGCACAAAATCTTTTAGCTTTTGCAAAAAAAGTCGATCAGGAAAAAATGGGACCGCCTGCCGCGCTCACTGTAATATCCGCTAACGGCGCCGCTTGCAGGCGAAAAGACGGGGTGAATGTCGTGCCGCTGGAAACGCTGACAGTGTGATATTTTTTTATTAAAAAGAGAATAATTCAAATACTTTCATTAATTTAAAATCTGTATATCTTTCTACTCTTCCCGTAAAAAACTAACCGGTACTGCCCAGAAATTCTCGCCGAACGGCACAAGGTCTTGACCCGGATAAAGGACAACTCCTCTTTTAAATTTGGAACCGATTATATTACGGCAGGTTTCCAGATTTTTAAAATCTTTTTCGCTTAACGTGGAATCCAGTTTTACTTCGATGGCAAGTATTTCGCCGTTGTCTTTTTCTATGATAAAATCTGTTTCCTTGCCGTCTCCGCGTACAGGGTTAAAATGTGATACATTGTATTTGTCCGGCAGAGTGTTTATTGACTTCATTATTTCTGTTGCGACAAAGTTTTCTAATATATGTCCCATTTGTGATGGATCGTTTTTATAAACATCTGAAATGTCGCGTCTTAGTAAAAAACATAAAAGATTAGTATCTGTAAAATATATTTTTTTGCTTTTTACAAATCTTTTATTAAGGTTGTTGGGTTTTGACCATGGCTGAACCTCAAAAGTTAAAAAGGCGTTATTACAAAAAGATTTATATTTATCGTATGTTATTTGATTTAAACCGGTTTCACTCATTACATTATTATTGTTTAATAGGCTTCCAACGCGGCAGCATAAAGAAACAAGCAATTGTAAAATTAACTCCGGTTTTCTAATATTTGCGAAATCCACAGCTTCTCTTCTAAGCATGGTTTCAATATAACTATCCATCCAAACATTACGATCTATCTTTTTATCTAACGCTATTTCCGGAAAAGTCGCGTCTTTTATAGTGTTTATTAAATCAATCTTCTGATAGTTTTTTATTATCAAATTTTCATTCCAGAGTTTTTCGATAAAATTAGATTTTGAATTGTTTGTTTCTGCAGCAGAGAATGGAAGTAATGTTATTATAGCCATTCGTCCGACCATAGCTTGAGCCAAATCAGGTAATCCGTGGATACTAGCCGAACCAGTTAATAGAAACATAGATTTTCTTTGTTCTTTAGATCGTTTTTCATCTATTGCTTTTTTTAACAACAAAGGAATGGAATCAACCCGCTGTACTTCGTCTATAATATTTATTTTATCTTCGGGAAGACTGGAAATAAATGCCTCCGGGTCTTTTTTTGCTGCGATTCTAATTGCTGTAGTATCAAAGGTCATATAGTTTGTATTTTCCGCGGATAAGAAGTTCTGTACCAATGTTGATTTACCGCACTGTCTTGGTCCATTTAAATAGGTAACCGAGAAAGTATTTGTAATATTTTTGAGTTTTTTTGCTAAATTTCTCTGTATAAAGTTCATTTCTTCCTTGTTACCGATTGAAAAAAGTATAACCATACTTATACATATTGTATAAGTACGGTTATACATATTGTATAACTATAATTATATAGAATTCCTGGTAATCCTGCAAGTAAAATGCCTTACATTGACCGCCAATCAATTCACCCCTTATAATACTATCACAAGGAGCTGACCATGGATCGCGAATCAAAAATTAAAGAATTAATTTCTCAGATGACGCTGGAAGAAAAGGTCTCCCAGCTCCTTTATAAAAGTCCTGCAATTGAACGCCTTGGAATACCTTCGTATAATTGGTGGAATGAGTGTCTCCACGGTGTCGCAAGAGCCGGGATCGCCACCGTTTTTCCGCAGGCAATCGCGATGGCGGCGACTTTTGACGACGGTCTTGTTGAAGAAATCGCGGCTGCAATCTCTGATGAAGCGCGCGCCAAATATAACGAAGCTGTTAAACAGGGCAACCGCGGTCAGTACTGGGGGTTAACCTTTTGGACGCCTAATATCAACATTTTCCGCGATCCGCGATGGGGACGCGGGCAGGAAACATACGGCGAAGACCCTTACTTAACAAGCAAAATCGGTCTTGCGATGGTGCGCGGTTTACAGGGTGATGATCCCGAAAACTTAAAACTTGCCGCCTGCGCTAAACATTATGCTGTTCATTCAGGTCCCGAAAAAGACCGCCACACTTTTAACGCGATTGTTTCCAAAAAAGACCTTTGGGAAACGTATTTACCGGCGTTTAAGGCGCTTGTCGAGGGCGGCGTAGAATCTGTAATGGGCGCGTATAACCGCACATTAGATGAACCTTGCTGCGCCAGTAATCTTCTCATTAAAGAGATTCTCCGCGGAAAGTGGCAGTTTAAAGGACATGTTGTTTCAGACTGCTGGGCAATCCGCGACTTCCATGAATATCATAAAATTACAAAGTCCTCTGAAGAATCCGCGGCTCTCGCGCTGAACGCGGGCTGCGATCTTAACTGCGGCTGTACTTATCCGTTTTTAACTGTCTCCCATAAAAAGGGACTTGTAACCGAAGAAACCATTAATACTTCTCTTGAACGTCTTTTACGCACGCGTTTTAAGCTTGGAATGTTCGATCCGCCTGAATCTAATAAATACGATAAATTGGGCAGGGATATTATAAATTGCGAAAAACACCGGCAGCTCGCTCTTAAAGCGGCTCATAAATCCATCGTTCTTTTAAAAAATGATAATAATATTCTGCCTCTTGATTCAAGTCCGAAAAATATTGTTGTTACAGGTCCTGCCGCCGCGAATGCTCATGCGCTTTTCGGCAATTATTACGGGGTTAGTTCTCATTTTGTGACAATACTTGAAGGACTTGGCCAGAAGGTCAGCGACAAATTCGGCATTAATCTTGATTATCGTCAAGGCTGTCTTATGTACAGTGAAAACAGCAGAACGCTCGCTTCATACGGAGAAGCGAACATCTCTGATATTATTATCGTTGTAATGGGACTGGACGGCGCCATGGAAGGCGAAGAAGGAGACGCAATTGCCTCTGACTCCAACGGCGACCGCAATTCGATAGAACTTCCCGGCTGGCAGCTTAAATTCCTTGAAAAAGTGAGAGAAGCCGGCAAAAAAATTATCCTGGTGCTGACAGGCGGCAGTCCCATCGCATTCCCTGAGAATCTTGTTGATGCCGTCATTTTTTCCTGGTATTCAGGCGAATCCGGCGGTCAGGCTGTCGCCGACATCATTTTTGGTGATGTGGTTCCGTCCGGTAAGCTTCCAATTACCTTCCCGGCTTCGACAAAGCAGCTTCCTCCCTATGAAAATTACTCAATGAAAGGCCGGACTTACCGTTACATGACTGAAAAACCTCTTTACCCCTTCGGTTTTGGGCTTTCCTATACAAATTTCCGGTTTGATTCAATTTCACTGTCAGCGGATTCCATTAAAACCGGAGAATTTGTCAAAGCGATCGTAACAATTACGAACACCGGCAAATTTGACGCTGATGAAGTGGCGCAGTTGTACATTATGAAGGAAGATCGCGGCAGTAACGATCCCATTTCGTCATTAAAAGGGTTCCGCCGTATTAATATTCCTACCGGAAAGAGCGGTAAAGTTGAGTTTGAACTGCCTGCCTCAGCTTTTGAAACTGTTAACGATGAGGGTGAATATGTATTGCTGCCTGGTTTATATAAAGTGATTGCCGCAAACGCATCACTATCAGTCGTTTCCGCGGAAAAAGGCGCTTCAACCCCTGTTTTTGCTAAAATAACAGTAAAATAGAGGCTTTTTCCGGTAAAAAAAATGATGAAATAATTTTCTATTTTTTATTGACCAATAATTAACATTATGGTAGAATACTCATAATAAATTTATTCCCGCAAATATCTGGGAAAAAAGTATTTAATTGGAGGAAAAGATGAAAAAAGCACTAGCTATTGTGTGTGCGGCCCTTATACTTTTGTGTGTATTTGGCTGTAAGAAAGAGGAAGAAGCAGTAACTGAGATAGCAAAAACTGCACAAGGACTTGAGGAAGTACTTTCAGCATTGGAAGCAGGCACTTATGAAATAAGTCCGCCTCTTGCCAGTGACAAAGTAGCAGGTACATTGGATGTATGGTCATTCACAGACGAATTGGATAACTTAGTTAATAACTATTATGCCAAAGCGTTCCCTAACGTTGTAATTAATTATTCAATGACCCCGACTGAACAGTTTCCAAGCAGATTGGATCCTGTCTTAGCGTCAGGTCAGGGAGCTCCTGATCTTTTCGCTTTAGAATCAGCGTTTGTCCGCAAGTATGTTGAATCAGGAAATCTTTTGGATTTGACAGATGTTTACCTCAGAAACAAAGATAAACTTCTTGCGTATCCTGTAGAAGTTGGTATTCATGAAGGCAGAGTTTATGGAATGTCATGGCAGGCATGCCCGGGCGCCATGTTCTATCGCCGCAGTCTCGCGAAGAAATATCTCGGCACAGATGATCCGAAAGAAGTACAGAAATTCTTTACTGACTTTGATAAATTCCTTGAAACAGCCAGAAAGCTCAAAACTGATTCGAACGGCTCTTGCGTAGTAGTATCAAGTCTTGGCGATCTTCAGTTCCCCTTCTACAGCGCAAGAAAGAGTCCTTGGGTTGTAAGTAACAGGCTCGTTGTTGATCAAGTTTTAGATCAATATCTTGAAATTGCGAAAGTTCTTTATCAGGAAAAACTTGAAGGCGGAGTTGGTCAGTGGTCAGAAGGCTGGAACGCAGGTATGAACGGCGCTCTCAGAGATGCAAGCGGTAACCTCCTTGAAGTATTCAGTTATTTCCTTCCCACATGGGGACTTCACTATGTATTAAAGAACAATGCTGCTGATACAGCCGGTGACTGGGCAATGATTCCAGGTCCTATGTCTTATCGCTGGGGCGGCACATGGATTGGCGCATGGAAAGGCACAAGCAGCCCTGACCTTGCAAGACACCTTGTTGAATACATCACCACAAATGATGACTTCCTTGAAACCTATGCAAGAGCATCAGGCGACATGGTCAGCAATCTTAATGTTGTTAACAAGATCAAAGATACATTCAGCGAACCGTTCCTCGGCGGACAGAACCATTATGCGGAATTTGCTGAAATGGCAAAGAATGTTAACGGCAAATTATCTCAAGGTTATGATGACATAATTCAGGGTCACTTCGGCGATGCGGTAGCAGCTTATGTACGCGGCGAAAAATCCAAAGAAGATGCAATTAATGATTTTAGGGCTGATGTTGCAAGCGAACTCAACATCCGTTAATTAGAGGCTTTTATAAGCTAACGATGCTATATCACCCAGCACCTATTCATAGGTGCTGGGTTTTTTTTAGGAGGATGAGTAATGCAAAAGAATAAATCAAATAAGATAAGTAAAGAAAATACTGATCTTTTGCAGAAAAGCTCACTGGAAGTTACTGTCGAACAAACCGAATTAAAAAAAGTTAAAATAAAAAAGGTAATAGGTCATGAAGCAAGAACGAATCGATGGGGCTATTTCTTTGTTGCGCCTTTTATAGTGGCATTCTTGATATTCAATTTCTGGCCGACGATTAACACAATGCTTATAAGCGCCACAAATCTTCGGGGATTTCAAAATGAATATATTTTCAGCGGAGCGAATTGCCCTTCTTGCAATGGTACAGGCGAAAGAACCGAAATTGAGAAAGTAGGAGGAGGCATATTCGACGCTGTTGCAGTTGATGAATTTGGCAATGAAATAAAAAATCTTTGTGACGATTGCGATGGAAAGAAAAAAATACTTCCTATTTCGTATAACTATAATAGACTGGTTAATGATAAAATTTTCTGGAAAGCTCTTGGTAATACATTTATTATTTGGGGAATGAATTTTATTCCGCAGTTAGGTCTGGCTTTAATTCTCGCAATTTGGCTTTCTGATGTGCAGCTTAATCTGACAGGAAAAGGACTCTTCCGCGCCATTGTGTATATGCCGAATCTTTTAACAGCAGCTTCTGTTGCATTGTTGTTCCGCAGTCTTTTTGGCGAAGGAGGACCTAACTTTGCGCCTGTAAATCAAATACTCAGGTATTTAAATATAATTGGTCAGGGAGAAGCAATAGAATTCTTCCGAAATGACTGGTATACGAGAGGTATTGTAGCATTTATTCAATGGTGGATGTGGTACGGTCATACTCTCATTCTGCTTATGGCAGGAATTACAAGCATTCCCTCTTCGCTGTATGAGTCCGCTACAGTTGACGGAGCAAACAGCCGTCAAACCGCATGGTATATCACTCTGCCGCTGCTTCGCCCGATGATGTTATTTATTCTGGTTACATCAATGATTGGCGGTATGCAAATGTTTGATATTCCAATATCAATTACCAATGGAAGAGGAGATCCTAATAATTCAATTCTTACTACTGTTCTGTATCAATATAACGTTGGTATTATAGCGCTTGACCGTTCTTATGGATCAACTATTTCAATCGGTATTTTTATCGTTACTGTCATTTTTGCATTATTAATTTTCTTCTTTTTACAGGACCGAAGCGAGCTTAAGAAAAGGAAAGGAGGCGCAGTATGATTGGCGGAAAGACACTGGCTGTAAAGCGTTATTCCATTAATGTATTAATGTTATTTTTAGGGCTTCTTGCAATCTTGCCGATTTATGTATTACTTGTTAATTCAACCCGTGATAGAGTTCAAATAAACAGAGGATTTACTTTTGCAATAGGGAAGGATGCTTTCTTCTCAACTACAAGTACAATTGTTGTCGACGATTGGGATAAAGATGATATTTTTATTGATGAAATTCCGACAGCTACTGTTTATGATGATGCGGAAGAAGACGCTGATGAACAAACAGGTGGAGAAGCTGAAGTAGAACTTGATGTATTAACAGAAGATGAACTGGAAGAATATATCGAATCAATTGGAAAACCTCTTAAAGAAAATGAAGGTATAGCTATATTTTTAGATCTGGAGGAAGGCTTTACATTAAGAAAAGAAATTAATAAAAAAACCGGAGAACTGGAAATATTTGTTAATAAACCTTTAACCGAGAGCAGATCGCCTAGAATTGAAATTTTCAATACCGAAGGTAAATTACTCACCAGATATCTTCTTACCAACAATGCGCAGATATTTATTGAAGACGGACAAATTGTAGAAAAAGGGCAGATGATCGCAAAAACAGTTAAACCGTCAAATGTAGCTCATAACTGGCGCGCCCTTACTGAACGCGGATCAGGCAGTTTAAATATTGTGCGTGGTTTTACAAACAGCGCATTTATTGCAATTTGCACGACGCTGCTTAGTATTTATTTCTCGGCTTTAACCGCTTATGGTCTTCATATTTATCAGTTCAAAGGCAGATCCATTATTTGGGGTATTATTCTTTTAATTATGATGCTTCCCGGTTCTCTCACCTTTATTGGGTTTTATCAATTAATGAACTCCTGGAAACTTATAAATACTTTCTATCCGTTGATTCTTCCGGGTATTGCCGCAGCCGCGACAGTGCTTTTTATCAGGCAGTACATGAGTTCTGTTCTTAATAAGGAATTAATTGACGCAGCTCGCATAGACGGCGCCGCAGAATTCCGAATTTTCAATATTGTAATTTTGCCGGTAATTGTTCCCGCGCTTGCAGCTCAGGCAATTTTTACATTTGTCGGATCTTGGAATAACTTCCTTATGCCTGCTGTTATGTTAGCCGGATCTCCGGAGAAACATACGTTACCCATGATTATTATGGCTTTGCGCGGTGATATTTACCGTACAGAAGTCGGCGGAATTTATCTTGGAATAGCAGTATCACTGATACCGATTATGATTTTCTACGCTTTTATGTCGCGGTTTATTATTTCTGGTATCACCATGGGCGGTATAAAAGAGTAAATCTTTTTAAGAATAAATCTTTTAAAGAGTAAATCTTTTAAAGAGTAAATCTTTAAAGAGTAATTTTATCTGACCATGGAAATAGTTGAAACCTCCTTAGCTTTTTGGTTTTTAATAAATGACCAATTACGCGGGAGGTTTCTTCTTCTGACCAGCGTATTGCGCTGTCGGCAGTCAGAATTGAAGATGCCTCATTGAGTGTATATCGTCTTTTATTCATTTTGAAAAATTCCATTATTGACGGCTCTTCGCGCAGAATATCGGCGGCTTCTTCTTCGCAGACATCACAGCAATTTTTTTCTGGGACTTCGCCGTCTGAATCATAATTCAAAAGCGAAAGGAGAGCGTGTCTTCTGCATTTGCTTGTGTCTCTCGCGTAATCTAAAAGCTGCGAGATTCTTATGCGTGCTGTTTCGGCGGCGCTCGTTGTTAAAACAACCCTCGTTGTTGAATCAACATTCGTTGGTGAATCAACGCAGGTTGCTTTTGCATAACGCGCTAATACGTTTTCATCATCGGGACCCCAAAGCAGTATGGCTTTTGATTGCTCTCCATCGCGTCCGGCTCTGCCTGATTCTTGAAGATACGCTTCAATTGACGGCGGGCAGTCCCTGTGGATTACTGTGCGGATATCCGCTTTATCAACGCCCATCCCAAAGGCGCAAGTGCTTACTAGCACGGCTCTTGTGTTTTTTAAAAGCCATTTTTCAACCTGGGTTTTCTCTTCTCTGCTTAAACCCGCGTGATAAAATCGAATCTCAGTATACCAGTCAAAGCACATCTCTTTAAATTCATTGCGAAGATAACGTGCAAGTTTCTCTGTTCCAGGGCGTGATGAACAAAAAACAATCGCTGGGCGTTTACTGGCGATTAAAAGATCCCGAACCGCAAGATCGCGGTTTATACATCCTTTCGCGGAATAGTTGATATTCGGTCTGTCAGGATTTCCAGTGATTTGATTTACTTCATAGCTGCCGAAAATATATTTGCGGATTTTTTCCAATACAGAAGAACTGGCTGTTGCGGTAAAAGCTGTAACAAGCGGCGGCTTTATCGAACTTATAATCGAATTGATTTCCAGATAACCCGGACGGAAACTTTCTCCCCACTCACTTACACAGTGAGCTTCGTCAATTACAACATGCATAATTTTTATTTTTTCCAGACGTTCTTTAACTTGCGGCGTAAGAAGAACTTCGGGGTTTGCAATAATAAATTTTGCCTGTCCGCTTTCAAGTTTTTGCCAAATTTCTTCACGCTCTTCTTTACTTTGTCCTCCCCTTATTGTTACGGGAGAAAATCCGCGCTCGTGAAGCCTTCTCTGCTGATCCGCCATAAGTGAAAGGATTGGATAAATCACCAGAGTTATGCCGTCTATCATCATTGCCGGTAATTGAAAGCAAAGAGATTTTCCCGCTCCGGTCGGCAGGATTACAATTTGTTTCCCAAGTGATTCTCTGTCGGATTGTTCCTTCCCGCTGGACAGAGCCGCATCCGCCGCTTCAAGAATGTTTGTAATTACAAGCCTTTGGTACGGGAACAGGTACGAAAGCCCGAACAGATTTTTGACAGCTTCGTCCAGCGTTTGCCGATTCACCAGCGAAGTATACTCAGGCTGCAATGCCTCAGAGTTCGCAATGTCTGTCTTGTTTTGAACTGCATTTTCAATCATTTTTTCCTCCGCCTATATATGGCGCGAGCATGCACGGCGCATGACTTAAAGAAAAAAAAATGTAATTTTTTTTTCTTTAAGTCCAAAATATTTGGTAATCGTAGATTACTAAATATTTTGAGTTTTCGAAGAAAACTAGTTTTTAATGAGGAAAAAAGTAGTTTTTTATTTAAAAGAGCTAAATGAACGCATGAAGAAAGCCGCTTTGCGGCTTTCTTCTAAAATTAACAAGAAAAACCCCCAGGTTTTTCTTGTTAATTATGCTTCTTCAAGACCCAGTTCATCATTGGTATCGCCGCCATCGGTGAATGACTCTTCGGGACCTTCTGAAGCCGCGGGAACGGCTTCTTTCTTTTTGACTGGTTTAACCTTCTTAGGGCGCGGGCTGTGATACGCTTTTGCGACATGAGAAATCAAAGATAAAAATAAAAAAATTACTATGGCTATGACAATTACTTGCCATGATAAGATGACCTTCATTATTATTTGAAAAATATTCATAGATTTCCTTTATTATCGGGATATTTTTATAATCTGTAAAGGCAACAGAACGTTATGTCATTAATTATAGGGGTGACTGACATTTGAAAATTCTGTACAATGAGCCATGAACTCAGCGATAGAAATTTTAAAAACAAGGGGCTTTCTTCAGCAGTGTACTGATGTTGAAGGTCTGTCAAAAGCAATGGACAAAGGTCCTGTCACTTTTTATGAAGGGACTGACCCTACAGGGGGAAGTCTGCATATAGGTCATATGGTTCCTTATTTCGCGTTTCGTCATCTTCGCAGCGCAGGTCATGTCGGAATCGCTCTGCTTGGAGGAGGAACGGCGCGAATCGGCGATCCTTCGGGAAAATGCGAAGTCCGCAGAATGCTCACTTATGATCAATTGGATCAAAATACGGAATCTATCCGAAACCAGCTCGACAGATTTGTCGGTTTCGACGGAAAAACCGCTTTTACAGTTAATAATAAAGACTGGCTCGCGAGTCTAAATTATATCGATTTTTTAAGAGACATTGGCAGGCATTTTTCTGTAAATAGAATGTTGAGTTTTGAAGCGTATAAAATGCGGATGGAAACAGGGCTTTCCTTTATTGAATTTAATTATCAGCTTTTGCAAAGTTTTGACTTTCTGGAACTGTACAGGCGTCATGGCTGCCTTTTGCAGATCGGCGGAGATGATCAGTGGGGAAATATAGTCGCCGGCGTTGAACTTGTGCGGCGCGTAGAAGGCGCTGAAGTGTTTGGACTTACCTTTCCGCTTGTTACTACGGCAGACGGGAAAAAAATGGGTAAGACCGAAAAAGGCGCGCTTTTCCTCGATCCTTCAAAAACCAGTCCTTATGAATTTTTTCAATATTGGCGAAATGTGCAGGATCAGGATATT
>JGI24695J34938_10002282_pt1 | contig 14796 bp, 11 predicted proteins | sample TergutCo191P3_FD_34938 | JGI IMG/M metagenome (IMG submission 34938) | reverse complement strand
CGCGGCCTGCCGCGATTAAATCACTTTGTAAATTAGAAACCGTGTCGGAGCGTTCTACAAGAAGCGCTATATCGGAGCCGGGCTGCCTGAAACCGGGAGTATTCATCATCTGCCTGTCAACGGGATATCCGCCTTCTGTGATCAAAAAATTATTGTTATCAAGACCGACAATGGGACGGCGCAGCCTGTCTTCGACTGTAAGCTCAACCAAAACTTGCGGAAAACGCGCGGCGTCAACATTTCGAATCTGCACAAAAAGACCGGATGCAAGGTCGTCAAAACGCGTTAAAATTACGGCTTCGCCGGCGTTAAAATCAGCGGCTACAATGCTGCCGTTTTTGTCCATGTCCGCGCCTGTTATGCGCACACGATCGCTGCCCCGGGAAGCGGCTCCGGCTGTGCCGATAAGCCCAAGTTCGCGGATAATCGCAGATTCGGGATCGATTTGAATGATTCTGTTTCCGTCAACTGCAAGAATGGTTCCGTCGGATAAAAATCTCATGCTCTCCGGGCTTTGCAAATTTTCAACGCCGAGAGAGCCCAGAAAATTTCCGTTCGGATCAAACATGTAAATAATTTTTGCGGCATTATCCGCAGCGTATATCCTTCCGTTGCCCGCGGCAATTCCTGTCGGAGAAAGCATTCCCGGAAATCCGGAACTTCTGTAACCGAACGATAAAATATAAGCGCCGTCAGGATCGTATTTGGAAATGCGCCTGTTGCCGTAATCAACCGCATATAAATATCCGTCATCGTCAATTGTAAGATGCTGAGGTCCGACCAATTCGCCCGGTTTTAATCCTCTGGAGCCGATATAAAAAAGCCAATTGCCGTTTGAGTCAAGAACGCTGATTCTTGAACCGCGGTATTCGGAGAGGTACATTCGTCCGTCTAGTCCGCGGGCTAAATCGTAAGGGCGGTCAAAACCGTTTATGGGTCCTCTTCTTCGATCCCTGATAATGCCGTTTACATCGACTCTGATAATTTCGTTGCTGCCGTACGCAACCATCCATACAGAGCCGTCGCTGTTTGCGAGTACCGAAACAGGCTGGCGGTAAAGAACAATATGCTCGTATCTTCCGGGGTATCTTCCCGCCGAAACATAACGCACTCCGTCGTCGGCGACAGGTAAAAGCATACGTCTGTTAGCCACGGTTTCGATTCGTGTGTTTAACAGCATGCCTACGCCTGTGTTTCTCCCGTAGATGTTAAGAGCGGCGCGCCACTGCCTCAGCGCGGTTTCTTCAAAACCCGAGCGGTAGTAAGCTCTTCCGAGCCAGTCGAGAATTAAAGGTTCGCCGGGGCGGAACGATAATGCGCGTTCAAACGAAAGAAGCGCTTCGTTATACGCAAATCTGTTGTAAGCGTGTACGCCGACTCTGAACTCGTCGGCTGCGGTTAACGCATCAGGTCCTGAGCCGCCTGTGACAGGTCCCGGTCTTATCGGATCGCCGGTTTGCGCGTATAAATTAAGCGTTAATGAGGATAATAAAAAAAAATTTACCGCAAAGAGCGCAAACAGGTAAAAATTCTTAATCAAATTAATCCTCAAACCCTTTCTCCTGTAACGATTTTAAAATGTTTTTTTATAACTTCTTCGTTAGGTGCAATTTCGAGGGCTCTCCTCAGCCATGTGCGGGCTTCGATTAGTTCGCCGCTTTTGTAATACGCCCAGCCGAGCGAATCAAGATACGCGGGATTATCGGGTTTAAAATCCACGGCTTTTCTGCAAAGGCGCAGGGCGCGCATTATATCCTGACCCGAATCGGCAAGAATGTAACCCATGCTGTTCATCGCCGTAGCGTTTTCCGAATCTATTTCCAAAGCTTTTTCGTATAAATCAATCGCGTTTTTATTTTGCTTCTTTGTCCATGCGGCATAAGCGAGGGTATTATACAAAAGAGGCGATTCAAGTCCGCTGGATTGAAGTCTTTTTAATTCGTATTCCGCCATTCTGATGCGTTTTGTTATCACATAAATGTAAGCAAGCGTCATGCGGCACTGGAAAACCCGCAGAATATCAACTCCGGCTGTAACAACCTGTTCAAGAAAAGTGAGTGCGTTTTCGTATTTGCCGAGTTTCGTGTAACATAATCCGAGATAATACGCGAGTTCCATTTTTTCTTCGTAACTAAAATTTGAAGTATCAGCGGATAAAAATTCCTGCAGCGCTTTTTTCCAATCTTTCGCGCGGTACAGGCGCACTCCGTCAAGAATTTTTTCGTTTAGCTGAGGTTCTTTTTCTTCGATGTTTTCAGATTTTTCGTTATCCGACATTCAGAACTTATCCTCCCAAATAATTTCCTAAACTTAAGCATTATTCACTGTACACCGCCGGCTGTGACATTACTACGCTGAACGCGGCATTGCCCTTTAACACTTCTGCCCAATCCGAGCCGTCATCAGGAATATTTTCCACTTTTCCCGGTTTTGCAAAACAATATCTGACGCCTTCAGGCGAAGTAAAAGTTACTATCCTATCATTATAATAACGCATTGAGGGAAAAGTAGGAACAAGCGAAGAAGGTTTTTTTTCGATATTCGGAAAATTTACATTTACAAAAGTTCCGGCTTTCCAGTAGCCCATAATCAAAACAAGTTTTTCCGTTATGTAAGAGATGACAGACTCCCACTCCCATGGAAGACTGTTATCGACCAATGAAAGCGCAATCGAAGGAATGCCGAAGAAGCTTCCCTGTCTTGCCGCGGCTGCGGTTCCCGAAAAAACAATATCGGTGCCTAGATTGGCGCCTGCGTTTATCCCGGATAAAATCAAATCAGGCGATCTTTCCATGTTCAGCGCGGAGCCTTCGGTAGAAATGCAAATTTCCGGAATTCCCCCCAAAAGAGCGGTAATAACGCAGTCGGCGGGAGTGCCGGAACACGACCATGTGTCTTCTTCAATCTCTGATAATTTTAAAGGTTTGTTTAAGAATCTAATTGCATGGGAGCTTCCCGATCGGTTTACATCGGGAGCGACAAGAAAAACCCTGTGACCGGCGTTACGCAGGGATTTCGCAAGCAGCCTGATTCCGGCGGAAGTTATTCCGTCATCGTTAGTTAATAATATTTTAAACATATTCTCTCTTTTTAGCAGGCACTATCCTGGCTTTTGACGCGATATTCACTTCGTATATTACAGGGCGGAAGCCGAAGATACGCTCGTATTCTTCAAGCCGTCTTTTATATTCGTCGACAAGTTCGCGGCGGATAATCGTGTAAGTGCATCCGCCGAAACCGATTCCGGTCATTCTTGACCCTGCGGCTCCTTCAATTTCCTGAGAGCGTTTTACAAGCCAGTCGATTTCGGGGCAGCTTATTTCGTAAAGATCCCTGAGGCTCTCGTGAGAGTGATAAATTATTTTTGCGAGGGAAGCGAGATCGCTCCGCTCAAGCGCGTCGGCGGCGTCGTCTACCCTGCGAATTTCTTCGACAACATGAATAGATCTCCTTCTGATTTGTTCGGGAAAATTCCCCAAAACTTCCAGAAGATCGGAAGAAGCGAAATCTTTATAGCTGGCTCCTTCATGTTTATGCGAGAGAAGTTCAAGACCTTTTAAAATATCGAATCTCCGCGAAGCGATTTCGCTTTCCGCACCCATCCGCGGAACGCGGGAATCAATCAATAAAAATCTGAAACGCGCAAACGGCGATTTAATTAATTTAACGCTATTGTTAGCCGAATCTATAATAAGAAAATGATCTTTTCGCGCGCAAAGACAAACATGAAAATCCGCAATCGGCACGGTATTGTTAAAAATCGAAAAATGAGCATCTTTTAATTTTTGCGCAAAGTCCGAATCGCTTATTTGAATTTTAAACAGACTTTTTAAAGCGACAGCCGCCGCGGTTTCTATCGCAGTCGACGACGCAAGCCCGATATGCTGAGGTATATCGCCGCAAAAAGAAAAATTAAGCCCTCTTACCGGGCAGCCAAGCTCGGTAAAAAGCTGAATCGCGGGTTTTAAGTAATTAGCCCATCTGTCTTCGCGCTTAAATTTTAAATTGATAAGAGTGCTTCGTTTCCGCTCATTTAAATCGGCGGCAAAAAAACGGTATGAATTGTCTTTTCTGAAACTTACGGCAACTTTGATAAACCGATCCACCGCAGATGACAGAAAAAAACCGGACTCGCCTTTGCCGTCAAGGCTTGGAGCAAGTTCACCTAAAAAATGAATTCTCCCCGGAGCTTCAGCAACGACAACAGGATTCAATGATCGGTCATTATCAAGCTCATACTCCTTTACATGAATTTGACCGATATCCAACATTATGTCCCTCTCTTTTGTTTTGACTACATAATATCAAAGAAATTTGAGATTGACAATGGTTTATATTAAGAAAATATGGCGAATATTGTATTTTGTCTTATCGTTTTAAGGATACTTCTTTTTAAATCCGTTAACCCGCGCCGAAACAGTCTCGTTAAACGAAGAACGCTCTCCGCGGACAAGAAAATGGTAGCCTATACCCGCTATCATGGCGGCGTTATCTCCGCATAAATCCATCGGAGGAAAAATACAGCGAAGATGGGTCTGCTTTGCAAGTTCTCCGCGGAGAAAGCTGTTAGCTGCAACACCGCCGCCTGCGACGATTGTTGTTAGACCTGTGTCTTCCGCGGCGTTCAAAAGAGCGCGTAACAGCGTATTAACCGCGGTTTTCTGAAAAGAAGCCGCAATGTCTTCGTTTGTATGGTCTCCTTTTTTCTTTTTAAATTGATCAAGCTGATTTATAACGGCGTTTTTTAAACCCGAATAAGAAACATCGCAGCGATGTTCTCCTTTATGAAGCGACGGCAGAGGAAAACTAAACGCGGCGCTGTCTCCGCTTTGCGCCATTTTATCGATAACGGCTCCGCCGGGATAACCGAAGTTATAATGCTTGGCGACCTTGTCAAAAGCTTCTCCCGCGGCATCGTCTATGGTTGTACCCAAAACGGTTATATCATCAAAATCATCAGCCCTGCAGATAATGGTATGCCCCCCCGAAACTAACAGCCCCAAAAACGGATAATCCGCCGCTTGAAGAATTTTTCCCTGTCCGCTGTCCGCCGCTAAACGCGGCGCATACAAATGAGCCAGCATGTGATCGACGGCGATATACGGAACGTTACGCGCCCAAGAAAACGCCTTTGCGAATGAAAGACCGACAAGAAGAGCGCCCGATAATCCGGGTCGGCTTGTTACGGCTGCCGCGTCTATATCTGTTACGCGCAAACCGGCTTTGTCAAGCGCTTCTTTTGTTACGGCGTAAATCCATTCGATATGTTTTCTGCTTGCGATTTCGGGCACTACTCCGTTCCACGGCGCATGAAAAGGTATTTGAGTTTTTATTACATTGGATAAAATATTTTTTCCGTCTTCCACCACGGCGGCGGAACATTCATCGCAGGAAGTTTCTATACCAAGAATTTTCATTTTTTTTTACCTTGAACCGCACGAACAAAAATAAATTTGAATTTATTCGATTATATCCAAAGCTGTTTTAATTGTATATCCTTGTTCGGTTAAAATCGGGAATTGTTCCGTCAGAAGCGGCGCAAGGTCAGGCGACCATGTGTGACCAATCATTACCACGCTGCCTGTCCGCCGCGATCTAGTAAGTCCGGTTGTAATGTAACGAAGCATTGCTTCTCTGTTTTGTTCGTTATCGATAAAAACATTTCTTTCCGTTGTCTTTAAACCGATTGTCTCCGCGATTGCGGAAACGACAGTATCGGCGGTTGTTCTTGAATCAAGAAAATAAAGATTATTTTCCTTGCAGAATTCCAGTATCACCTGCATAGCTTCCCTGTCCATTGTGATCTTCGACCCCTGATGATTATTCATTCCCCTTACAGGACCTACTTCGGCAATGTTACGCGCAAGAATTTCTCTTATTTCTCCGGCGCTCATGCCGGAATAAATCGCGCCCGGTCCGGGGTCTTGCGCGCCTAAAGCTTCCATCGGCTGATGCAAAATTGCTTCTTTACCCGCCGCTCTGATTCGCCTTGCGGCTTCCGCAGAATTCGGCAGACCGGGAAGAACAGCGATTGTTAAAGGACCCGGAACGCGCAAAAAAGCTTCAAGTTCCCGCAGATTATTTCCGGCGTCATCAATTACAAAAACAAGAATGCCGGCGTTTTCTACAGGTCTTACATGAGGTCTTGCCGCTGTTGAGGTAACAAGCGAAACATTTTCATTTGCAGCCGGAGGAACCTGCGCTGCATTTGACGCGGGAGTCTGCGTTGTATTCCGCGCCGGTGATTGTGTCTGCGTTTCTTCCGGCTGTTGTACAGAAACAGATATTACCGGTTTTTCTTCGGTTATTACAGCAGCGTTTTCTGCTAAATTTTCTTCTTTCAAAACTTCATTTAAAGTATCTTCGGTTAATTGTGTTTCGTTTTCTTTATTAAAAGATGAATGCGCCATTATTACAGCGCAGGAAATTAATGCCGAGACAGCTATAATCATAACGACAAGTAAAAATGCTTTAATTCCTTCGGAAAATTTTGATTTTTTTCGATTTTTAGGTTTTTTTACTGTTGTTTTCTTCTTTTTTACGGGTTTTTTCATATTACTATAAACCATTATCGGCATATTATAAATAAAAACAATGAACACTGAGCCTTTTCTAAGAATCGAAATTTTAAAAAGCGAGGCTGTTTACAAAACTAACAAAATTTTGTAACTAGCTCAAGCTTCTATTAGTTATTCTATTGTAATAAATTAAATAATTTTAGATAATACAATAATATTAGACAAAGATTTTAAGGAGCTAAAATAATGAAGAAAAAAATCATTCTCGCTTATTCAGGCGGACTTGATACAACAGTGATTATTCCTTGGTTAAAGGAAAATCAAGATTGCGATGTTATTGCGGTTTGCGTCGATTTAGGACAGGCGGCTGACTGGAAAGCGATAACAAAACGGGCAATGGCGACAGGCGCGAGCGCATGCCATGTAGTCGATGTAAAAAAGGAATATGTCGAAAATTACATTTGGCCTGCGTTAAAAGCGGGCGCGGTATACGAAGATAAATATCTTCTTGGCACCGCGACAGCAAGACCTCTTATCGCGAAAGTTCTTGTCGACTTTGCGCGTAAGGAAAAAGCCGACGCAATCGCTCACGGAGCGACAGGCAAGGGGAATGATCAAATTCGTTTCGATTTGGGAATCATGGCGCTTGCTCCCGATTTGGAAATTATTGCTCCGTGGCGCATTTGGAAAATAAAGAGCCGCGAAGAAGCGATACGTTATTTAAAAAGGAGAAAAATCACGGCTCCTGTCGATAAAAGAAATTCTTACAGCACAGACGATAATATCTGGCATATATCGCATGAAGGTCTCGAACTTGAAGACCCGTCGAACGAACCGCTGTTCAGAAAAATGCTTTCCATGACGGTAACACCCGAAAAAGCGCCGAACAAAGCGGAATATATCGAAATCGAATTCGAAAAAGGAATTCCGGTTGCGCTTAACGGCAAAAAAATGGAAGGGCTGGCGCTTATCGGAGCGTTAAACAAAATCGGCGGAGCGAACGGCATCGGCATTACAGACCTTGTTGAAAACAGGGTTGTCGGAATGAAAAGCCGCGGCGTCTACGAAACACCCGGCGGAACGATTCTTTATTACGCGCATCAGGAACTTGAGCATCTTTGCCTTGACAGGCAGACTTATTCGTTTAAGCAGCAGGTTGCATTAAAAATGAGCGAACTTATTTACGGCGGCTTCTGGTTTACTCCGTTACGCGAAGCTCTTTCGGCGTTTGTAGACAGCACTCAGGAGACAATGAACGGCAAGGTAAAATTAAAACTTTACAAAGGCTCGATAAACGCGGCGGGCAGCGTATCGTCATCATCGCTTTACAACACAAGCCTTGCAAGCTTCACGACAGGAGAGCTTTTCAGTCATGCCGACGCAAAAGGATTTGTCAAATTATACGGCCTTCCTATCCTTGTAAGATCGATGATGAATCAGGAAAAACAAAGCGGCGCGAAAACATCATCTGCATCTTCAGCTAACGGAAAGAAAAAAACTTCTCCGGCAAAAACCGGTAAAGGCAAATCCGCAAAAAAATAAATGGCAAAGAATAGCAGAAAGGTTAATAAAGAATCTAAGGCAAAAAACAAACCGCTTTGGGACGGGAGACTTTCCGAGAAACCCGAAGCGGAAGCTTTTGCTTTTCAGGCTTCAATTAATATTGACAAAAGACTTGTGTTTGATGATATTACAGGAAGCAAAGCTCATGCCGCAATGCTCGGAAAGCAGGGAATAATACCGAAAGACAGCGCAAAAAAAATTGTCAGCGAACTTGATATTATCGCTTCGGATTTAAAATCCGGAAAGTTACAGATCGATACCGGCGCGGAAGATGTTCATTCATTTATCGAAACTGTTTTAACGCAGCGGCTTGGAGAAACCGGTAAAATGGTTCACGCGGGACGCAGCCGAAACGATCAAGTAGCGGTTGATTTTCGATTGTATCTAAAACGTACAGTGCCGCAAATACAAAACGAATTAGCCTCTCTTATAACCGCGCTTTTGGATACGGCGCAGTTAAATGTAAACAGTTTAATGCCCGGTTACACTCATCTTCAAAGGGCGCAGACGGTAACGCTCGCTCATCATTTTTGCGCATGGTGCGCGTCCTTGGAGCGTGATTTTTCGCGTTTTAGTGACGCGTTAAAAAGACTTGATGAGTGTCCGCTTGGCAGCGGAGCGTTAGCTGCTACTACCCTGCCCCTCGATCGCAAAGCCGCCGCGCAGGCGCTTGGGTTCGCAAGATTAAGCGTTAATTCGATGGACTCGGTCGCCGATCGCGATTTTGCTTTGGAATTATCCGGCGCATGCGCGGTTACGATGGTTCACCTTTCGCGTTTTTGCGAAGACATTGTTTTATGGGCAAGCGAAGAATTTAAATATATAGAACTCTCAGATGACTGGAGCACAGGTTCCTCGATTATGCCGCAGAAAAAAAACCCCGACTTTGCGGAGCTTATCCGCGGAAAATCAGGAAGAACTGTCGGTAATTTAGTAACACTTTTTACACTATTAAAAGGGCTTCCGTATGCGTATAACAAGGATCTTCAGGAAGACAAGGAAGCTCTCTTTGACAGCATCGACACTCTTGTAAATTGTCTGCGTATGTTCAAGGGTATGATTCAAAGCGCGAAGTTTAATCTTAAACGAATGAAGGCAGCCTGCGCAGGAGGTTTTTCGGAAGCGACAGACGCAGCGGAATATTTAGTGAAAAAAGGCCTTCCTTTCCGCGCCGCCCACGAAACGGCGGCAAAAATTGTCCGCGAATGCATCGAAAAAGGACATAAAAATATTTCGAGCCTTACAATCGGCGAACTTAAAAAACATTCCAAACTTTTCGAAGAAGACATTTATAAAGCGTTAACGCCGATAGCGTGCGTAAAAGCGCGTAACATCCCGGGAGGTCCCGCTCCCTGCGAAGTACGCAGACAAATAAAAATTTTACGAAAAAAAATTAAATAACCAATAAGATGATCTTGGAAAAATATATTACATTAATCGAAAAATTTATCGCTCTTGCTGCGGTGCGGCTTAGCGATGATGTTATGCGACGTCTTGAAGAAATGCGGAAACTCGAAGATTCGCCTTTGCAAAAAACAATATATGACAGTTATTTTGAGAATTTTAAAATGGCGGCAGAACAGAATAAACCGTGCTGTCAGGATACGGGAATGCTTCAGTTTTATTTAAAGGCGGGAAGCGCTTTTCCGTTTTTAAATATTACAAAAGATGTTTTAACGGAAGCTGTACGGCGCGCGACAGAGAGCGTTCCTTTAAGACCAAATGCCGTTGATTATTTCGGCGATTATAATACAGGCGATAATACAGGAGAGTGCGCTCCGTGGATTGACTGGGAAATAATCCCCGATTCTGACCAGATTGAAATCACTCTTTATTTTTCCGGCGCCGGATGCAGCCTTCCGGGGCAGGCGAAAGTTTTTAAGCCTTCTGACGGACTCGATGCGGTTATCCCCTTTGTCACCGAAATTGTTACAGGTCTTGGCGTTAACGCGTGCCCTCCGCTGCTTGTGGGAATCGGGCTTGGACACAATATCGAAAACGCGGCTGTGCTTTCCAAAAAAGCGCTGCTAAGACAATTGGGAAGCGAACACCCTCACCCGAAAGGAGCGCAGCTTGAAAAGCGCATAACGTACGCGCTGAATAACACCGGCATAGGCGCGCAGGGACTGAAGGGAAATCAGGCAGTAATGGGAGTGCATATAGAATCATCGGCAAGGCACACTGCGACAAGAGCCTGCGCGGTAAACCTCTCATGTTATGCGCTAAGAAGAGGAGTAATCAGAATAAAAAAAGATTTATCATACGAGTTGCCTGCCTTTAATGGATTAATAAATTTATGAATTTTTACCGCAAACCACACAAACCCCGCGAACTTTTTATTCGGCATTTCTTCTATTGTTCGTGTTGGTTCGTGTTGGTTCGTGTTGGTTCGTGGTAAATTTAAATAAGGATAATTATTTGAAAACAATTAATCTGCCGTGCAGCGATGATGATATACGCGGTTTAAGGATAGGCGATATTTTTTACCTTTCCGGTCTGCTTGTTACAGGCAGAGACGAAGTTTATCACAGAGTTGCCGAAGAAGACATTATGCCGCCGCTTTGTTTAAGCGGTATGGCGATTTATCACGCGGGACCTATCGTAAAAGAAATTTCATCTTCAAATCCTGATTATAAATTAATATCGATAGGACCGACTTCTTCCGTACGCATGGAAAAATGGGCTGCTGATTTTATCAAAAAAACCGGCGTTAAAATAATGATCGGTAAAGGCGGCATGGGAGAAAAAACCGCGAAAGCCTGCCGCGAAGAAGGCGCGATTCACTGTGTATACCCCGGCGGATGCGCTGTGTTAGGCGCAAGTCAGATAGAAAAAATCGAAAATTGTTTCTGGCCTGAATTCGGCATGGCTGAATGTATGTGGGTTATGCGTACAGGAGGCTTCGGTCCGTTAATCGTAAGCATCGATACACAGGGGAATAGCATTTTCGCGGGAACCGGGGGTGGTGTCCGAAAAGTATGAAATACTTGTTCACACCACCCGTCGCGCGGTTTAATTTGAGAGGCTGTTCCAAAACTTAGATTTTTGGAACAAACTCAATTATCTTATCTCTTGTAAAGAGTTATAGTATCTCCGCCTACAACTAAACCTAATTTAATTTGGTTTGCCGAGTCTCCTTTGCTGACTTTAAAAAAATCAAAAATAACTTCGTTGCTGCCTGCGAGTGTAACATCGGTTCTTGTAATTCCCGGTATAGCATTAAAATCATCCGCCGGAATAAATTCTTTAGAAGTTATCTTTACAGCTTCCGGCTGTAAAAGTATATTTGATTCAGGAATTAATGACCATGAACCCTGCGCCCATTTCGGAACAGTCATTTCCACGAAAAGATCACAGCCTGTGATGAACAGAACCGGTAAAATAATCAATAATCCCAGCCACAGTTTAACATTTTTCATAATTTTCTCCTTTATGATTTATTATTAATAAATATATCACAATTTTCAAAAAAAAGAAATGATTTTAACAATCCTTTTTTAAATCGGTTAGTTTTGGAAAAAGCTCTCTTGACAAATATAAAACAATATGATAGGTTAAGACAGACATTAAAACCCATGGGGGAGTAGCAGCCTGACGATAGTCGGGCGGCAAACCAACAATCTCGGCATAAAAGCCTGGTTTGCCTTAATAGGCGAGACTCATGTATAACTCAATTTTTTTGGGTTGTACATGAGTCTTTTTTTTTGGAGGTATTATGATAGATTTTCTGGCGGACAAAAAAGAATTGGCACGAAGTTTTAAGGCTTCCATTGATGAAGGCTTAACCGACGAGCAGGTAAAATTGAATGCCGAAAAGTACGGCTCCAATGCGCTCTCGCATACTAAACCTGAATCGCTGTTTAAAAGAATTTGGGCGTCGATTACAGAACCCATGATTCTTCTTTTAGTTTTTGCGGCTTTAATCGCGCTGTTTGTAAATGTAGCCAATGCCGTAACAGGCGGAGAAGCTGATGTTTTAAAAGTAATCGGCATTTTCGCCGCTATTTCGCTTTCTGTTACGATTACTGTCGCAATGGAAGGAAAAAGCGCCAAAGCGTTTGAAGCGCTTAATAAAATTAACGAGGATATTGTCGTTAAAGCGCTGCGAAACGGAGCTGCAGTTATGCTTCATCAGCACGATGTTGTAGCGGGCGATATCCTTCTGCTTTCGACGGGAGATAAAATTCCTGCCGACGGGAGGCTCCTTGAAAGCACGGAGCTTTCCGCCGATGAATCCGCGCTTACCGGAGAAAGCAATCCCTCAAAAAAGAACGCCGCAGCCGTTATCACCGACGAAAAAACTCCCCTTGCGGAAAGGCACAATATGCTTTATTCGGGGACATTTATCACAAACGGTTTTTGTAAATTATTAATAACAGCTGTCGGTCACAATACCGAGTTCGGAAAAATCGCAAGCGAGTTAAGCGGTGCGCAAAAAACCACTACTCCGCTTCAGGAACGCCTTGGGCGGATGGGCAAGATGATTGCGGTTTTCGGCATAATCGCGGCTGTAATACTTTTTGTGACGCAGTTTATTTCTTTAGCCGGAAGCGGAAGCATTACATTCGCAAATATAATGGAAGCTTTTTTGATAAGCATTGTTCTTATTGTCGCGGCGGTTCCCGAAGGTCTTCCTACAATTGTCGCTGTTTCCCTTTCTCTTAACATCATTAAACTTTCAAAACAAAACGCGCTTGTAAAAAAAATTATCGCTTCCGAAACAGTCGGCTGCATCAACATTATCTGCTCCGATAAAACAGGAACGTTAACCGAAAACAGAATGACAGTTAACGGCGAAATTAAAAACGAAATAGTTTTGCGTAACATCTGCCTTAACAGCACCGCGGAAATCGGCAAGAACGGCCTTTTTATCGGAAATCCGACAGAGTGCGCTTTGATTACGGCGGCGGGAAAAGAAGGATGGGATTATAACGAACAAAGAAAAAGCGTAAATACCGCGCATGTATTTCCATTCACTTCCGAGAAAAAAAACATGACTTCGGTTATCAGAGAAAACAATACATTCACCGCGTTCGCCAAAGGAAGCCCTGAAAAAATATTTATGTTATGCGGCATGGACGAAAAAACGCGCAAAGAAACTGAAGATCAAATTGTTATATGGCAGAAAAAAGCGTGCCGTGTTATAGCGTTTGCGCATAAAAGCTGGAATGCCGAAAGCGGACAATTGGCGGCAAAAGAAGACGAAATCGAAAGCGGAATGACTTTTGACGGATTTGCGGCAATTTCCGATCCGCTGCGCTCCGATGTTTTTGACGCCGTATCTCAGTGCAGGCTTGCAGGTGTCGGCATAAAAATTCTTACAGGCGATAATATTATTACGGCGACGGCAATCGCCGACGAACTTGGCGTGCTTGATAAAAACCGCATCGCCGTTGAAGCGCGCGAAATTGAATCTCTCTCTGACGAAGAACTCGGAAAAAAACTTGAATTTATCACAGTAATCGCGCGCAGCACTCCGACGATTAAAATGCGCGTTGTAAAACTTTTAAAGGCGCAGGGAAACGTAATTGCCGTAACAGGCGACGGAATCAACGACGCTCCCGCGCTTAAAAACGCCGACGTCGGAATCGCAATGGGAATTTCGGGAACAGAAGTTTCTAAGGAAGCGAGCGATATTGTTTTATTGGATGATTCATTCGCTACGATTGTAAAAGCAATCCGCTGGGGAAGAGGCATCTACGAAAACTTCAAGCGCTTTATCTGTTTTCAGCTGACTGTAAACATCGCGGCTGTAATAACAGTTTTAATTTCTACAGCTGTCCTTGGTCTTAAAACGCCGCTTACAGCTCTTCATCTTTTATGGATAAATATTATCATGGACGGTCCGCCCGCTCTCTCTCTTGGGCTTGAACCGATCCACGCGGACTTAATGCAAAGACCGCCGATTAAGCGCAGCGAAAATATTCTTTCGCCCGCGCTGTTAATAAGGATTATATTAACCGGTCTTTATATTTCGGCTGTCTCTTTAATGCAGCACAATTTTGATATTTTAAATGTCGGCGAAATTTACGCTCCTACTGTAATCTTTGCGTTATTCGCACTTTTTGCGCTGTTTAATGCGTTTAACTGCCGTGAATTATTTACAACAACGATTTTTAAACATTTCCTAAAAAACAGGCTTATGCTCGCGGTTACTTTCGGCACAATAATTCTGCAGGTGTTAATTATCCAGTTTGCGGGAGCGGTTTTCGGCACAGTTCCTCTTCCGCTTGCTGTATGGGGAAAAATTTTCTGTACCGCAGTCAGCGTAGTCGTGTTATCCGAAATTATCAAATTAATTTTAAAATTGATTTTTTGGATCAAAAAGAGATGATATTAATTGCGAAAAAAAATATTGACAGAACGAAAAAACATATAATATCATAAATAAGTAAAACATAAAAATTTTATTTTTATGTAAATATACCGGCAAGGAGTCAAACATGAAACAATTTTTTAATTGGAAGTACGTTTCCTTAATTATGGTTATTGTACTGGTTTTGGCAGGTTTTATTTCCTGCGGAGGCAAAGGTCCGTCTTCTGACATCGAAGCGGAAATTACTTTAATGATGTGGTCAGGCGACAGCGTTTTTTACAGAGACATCGGCAGTCAGAATCTTTCTCCGAGTGATTTAATGTCGCAAAATGTCGCGGCTTGTTATGCCACCGCGAAAGAGTTTAAAAAACTGTACCCTAACGTAAAAATAAATATATT
>JGI24695J34938_10002280_pt1 | contig 14811 bp, 17 predicted proteins | sample TergutCo191P3_FD_34938 | JGI IMG/M metagenome (IMG submission 34938) | reverse complement strand
GGCTTGCTTTCGCTCCATCCAGAACAGTCATGCCGGACGGGAATAAAATAAGCTCATCTTCTTCCCAGTGAAAAACACGGGACGGTATAAAAATTTCGACTCCTTCCAGAAGATCAACCGCAGAAACAAGATTTTCCCTGGTAATAATTATGGAAAAATTTATATCTATTCCCAATAATTTTTCTATTTCGGTTTCAAAATTGTTGATTCTGGACGGATCATACACCCTGTCGATACGATCGACTCTGTTGATTCTTGATATTAAAAGCCCGAGATTTCCCGGTATGTCAAAAATTGCCGCTCTTTTAGTGTTTGGATAATACATTAAAACATACGTGCTGACAGGCATTTTATTGTCTTCTACGACAAATAAAACATTTATAACCCGGTTAGCGGCAACAGCGTCTTCTATCGGATTGCTTCGGAATGTTAAAACCGAAAAAACAATCCCGAAAATGAGCAGGAAAACAATTAACGCAAGCAATAAAAATGAAGCGTCGCCTTTATTTACTCTCAATTTTCCTTACCTTTCCTTTACTTTGTTAAAAAGTTTTAAAGTATCCTCGGACAAATCCAAATCCTTTGCTTTTAACTTGTTAATTGTTTTTTCGAGAACAGCGTAAAGAATGGTGTCAAGGTCAGCTTCCCTGCACATTTTTCTTAACGCAGGCTCGATATTTCTTGTGCTCTCGGTCTTGTCGGCTATGTAGATAATTTTTTCAAGCGGTTCCATGTCTTCATGACCGGACGTATGAAAAGCGACAGCGTTAAGCACTTCTTTATCTTTAATACAGAATCGCTCTCTTAGCAATACCGCCGCAGCCTTGCCGTGCAAAAGATTTGGCCTGTTCTTTTCCAAAGGCGAGATATCATACCCTTCTGATTTAACGATTTTTAATAATTGTTTATTGTCCATTTGTTTCGCCAAATCATGGGCAATTCCGGCAAGGTATCCTGTAATCGGGTTTATGTCGAAGCGGCGGCATAAATCATAAGCAGCGAGAGCCGTATTCCTTGAATGTAAAAAACGTTCAACACCAAGGGTTTTTCTGGCTTCCGTTTCTATGTCAGGAATGCCGGATTCTTGAATCATTTTATAATCATCCTCAAGTTTTGGAAACAGTTTTAGAGAATTGTTATTCTGCCAAAATTCGCTATTTTCTTCTATGCCACCGCCTGACTGTCTTATGACGCTTGAAGATATATCAACAATATCATTCTGAATTTGAATATGAGGGAACGGACAATCTGAAAGCGGAGCGTTTATCCTGCGCGCGACTGCGACATCTGCAAGCTGTAAAATCTTTTCGTAATCACGCCACTTTGTAAACTCCCCGGCAAGATCGTCTCCAATAAGGAGAACGGGTTTCCCTTCCGGCATGTAGCGGTAAATGATATCTTCCAGAGTATCGATAGTATAAGAAACGCCTTCCCGCCGTATCTCGCAATAATCGATAGCGAACCTTGCATCGCCTTCGATTGCGGCTGCAAGCAGATCAATTCTTTCGTTGGCTGTTGAAGGCAGATTGCTGTTATCCTGCGAAATGACTGTCTGGTCATCGCCGCAATGCTGCGTTATGCCGTTTAACTTAAACGGCGATTTATACGCCGGAACAAAAACTACCCTGTCCAGCTTTAATACCGATAACGCTTTATACGCAAGGTGAAGATGTCCGATATGAACCGGATTAAAACTGCCGCCTAAAATTCCAAGTTTCATAATTCCTCGCTCTCCGCAGTTTGGCTCTCTTGAGCTAAGCTCTCTTGAGCTAAGCTCTCTTGAGCTGATGTTAATTCCAAAAAAGCGTTGGACAGCTCTTTAATTCCTTCGTTAGAAAAAACCGAGATGGACATAATATCCTCGTTCGGGTATTTGGCGGCGATTTCGCAAAGACGCTCCTTTGTGCCTTCCAAATCGGTTTTTGTTCCTACAAGCAGACGTTTCTTTTTTATTAATTCATCCGAAAAAGAGCCAAGCTCATTTAACAAAATGTCAAAGGCTTCAAGGTAATTGTCATCAGAAAGATCGATAAGGAAAGCCAAAGCCGATGTACGTGAAACATGTTTTAGAAAACGTATGCCAAGCCCCGCTCCATGAGACGCTCCTTCGATAAGCCCCGGAATGTCGGCTATGATTATATCTTTTTCTCCGGCTGTGAGAACGCCAAGATTCGGGATTTTTGTCGTAAAGGGATAAGCCGCTATTTTGGGGCGAGCGTTTGTAAAGCGGTCAAGGAGGCTTGATTTACCGGCATTCGGAAAGCCCACAAGCCCTATGTCAGCGATTATTTGCAGTTCGACTTTTAATTTAACGCATATACCGGGCTTTCCGGGCAGGGCTTTTCTCGGCGCCTGATTAACGGAAGATTTAAAATGGATATTGCCCCAGCCTCCGTTGCCTCCCTTTAAGTATACAAAGTCTTCCTGATTATGCGAAAAATCCCGGATTAAATCATTGGTTTCCATGTCACGGATTAGAGAGCCAGGCGGCAGCGGAATGATTACATCCGCTCCGTTTTGTCCGTAACGCCCCCAGTTCTCGCCGTCACGGCCGTTTTCCGCCTTAAATGAATGTTTAAATCTAAGATGAGCCAGTGTTCGAAGATTGCGGCGGATTGTAAAAACAACGCTTCCCCCCCTGCCGCCGTCGCCGCCTGACGGACCGCCTTTAGGGATATACTTTTCCCTTCGGAAAGACGCGCAGCCGTTGCCGCCGCTTCCAGAGGTTACCTCAATTATTGCTTCATCTGCAAATCTTTCCACGGGGAAGGTAAAATATTTGTATTACTGAACTATAGACGCTAACTTTCTGCCGCGGCGCTGATGAAATTTAACTTTTCCGTCAGCTTTGGCAAAGAGAGTGTAATCACCGCCAGAACCGACATTGTCTCCAGGATGGATTTTTGATCCGCGCTGGCGCGCAATGATTGTTCCGGCTTTTACAAATTCNCCGTCTGATGATTTTATACCCAGNTATTGCGGGTTTGAGTCTCTTCCGTTTTTGGCGCCGCTTCCGCCGCGTTTCCTTGCCATATTAAATCCTCCTAAACTAGAACTAAGTTCTTTTGAACTTCGTTCTTTTGAACTTCGTTCTTTTGAACTTCGTTCTTTAGAACTGCGTTCTCTAAAACGATATTCCTAACAACACAGTTATTAAGAATCTATGTTCTTAATAATCAATTTACAGTTTTGCGGGTACTCTTTCGCAACAGAAGCCACCCCATTAATCAAAAATTCCCCGGATGCATACAAAAAGCCCTTTCCAGCTTCTTCATAATCGGCTTCCAGCCAAAGTTTGCCCTTTTCAGGCGCGCCGCTTCTTACTTTAATTCCTTCCCTGTTAGAAAGGGTGTTTAAAATCGTTCTTAAAAGAACCGAAATCGCAGCACAGACGATATCCGCGCCTGCAACTCCGCTTAAAGCATGCCCGCTGGCTCTGCATGCCCTTAAAACCCCTTCTTCGTCCAATACTGCTTCAATCTCAACCAAGAGGGTTATCTCCTTATAGATAATTATATTTGGCAAAGATAAAGACTTAAGCGGAAATATCTCCAATTTTTATGATGGAATATTTTTGCCTGTGTCCCTGTTTTCGCCTGTAATCTTTCTTGGGTTTATATTTAAAAACGATTACTTTATCGTCTTTTTCATGCGATTCCACTGTAGCGGACACTTTGGCGCCCGAAACATAAGGGGCTCCAACTTTTACCGAATCACCCGAAACCATAAGCACAGTGTCGATATTAATGGCTGTTCCGGGTGCGGCGTCAATTAAATCTACTTTAAGCAGGGCGCCTTTTTCGGCTTTATATTGCTTCCCTTTGAATTCTACAAGAGCGTACATCTTCTTCTCCAAATTATATCAATTAGTAACAATGAAGCTATCAAATATAGAAATAAAAGTCAAGGGGAAGAGCGCAGGATTCGGCAAAAAGAAGCTAAAAACAGCTTTAACCGCCGACCAGGAGGCGGCCTATATTGTAAAGCTCAGGGATTGTGGTATAAACGGGCTGTTCGTCTTCCAGTGTTTCTTTTTTGTCCATTTCTACAAGACTTATAAACAATTCATGCAATAAATCCGAAAAAACCCTCAGATTGGATGAAAAATTACTGACTGCCATCTCGCGGAGTATTTTATCAGGACCTGGAGGCAAAGAAAGCTGTCTGCTTTTAATTGCCGTTCTGTTTCTGGCAACTTCGACAAAACGGGCGCAGGCTGCAATCTGGCGGTATAACTCATCAAGGTGAAAACCCTGATAGCGGTATAACTCCATTTTTTCGGTTAATACTTCGATTTGATCCCATGTGTTTTTATCAATTTGAATCTGTAATAAAACAGGACGTAAAAACCGGTTTGAGATGTTTGTTTTATAGTGCTCGCCAATTTGTTCAATAAGTCTGACAATATGAGGATCTTTTATCCTGTCCATTTCTTAATAGTATCACTGTGCCGGTAGATTGACAAGCGTATGGGAGGCAAAATAAACTTAATCATGCATAAATTAAAAGCAGGCATTATAATTTTTACTGTTATTTTGTCATCATGCGGAGGCGCAAAAACAGCGATAATCTGGACAGACAGGGGCGAATTCGCGCTTTACGGAGAATATTTTAACACTGTTCAGGATCAATACAAAGTATCTGTCAGATATATAGAGTCTCCGAAAGCGGAACTTGCAAAACGCAAAAAGCCTGATCTTGTAATTGCAAGCTGGTTAAAAAACTCGTCAACATCATCAACATTCAAATCCCTAAACAATTTATTCGGAGCAAAAAAACTTTCCAGGAACATTTTTTATCCGCGTATTCTTGCCGTCGGAAGAATAGACAGAAATCAATATCTGCTTCCGGTGTCATTTAATATTCCGGCATTGATTTTTTCCAGAGACAGAGAGATGAATCTGTCCAATCAATTTACCGTAAATTATGACGAGGTTAAGGAATTAAGCAGACCGTTTAACGCACAGACCCGGGGTATTATTACAAGGATGGGATTTTCTCCTCTTTGGAATGATGAATTTATTTATATGTCAGCGGTTCTTTCCGGCGCTTCATTCAAGGAAGCGAATCCTCTGACATGGGATGCAGCATCGCTCGAAAAATCAATGTCTTTTATAAATAAATGGACAGATGAAATTAACTCCAGCATTCAGATTGGAGAGGATTTTCATTATAAATATTTCTTTGAGCCGACAGACAGATTGATTCAAAGCGGACGGATTCTTTTTTCCTACATGGAAAGCGATGATTTATTCCTGCTTAAAGACGACAGAAAAAATCATCTGGATTTCCGATGGATAATGGAACAAAACAAAACGCCGGTAATGGATGATATTGTCTACATGGGAATTCCAAAAAGGGGAAGATCACGCGCTGCAACAAGAGCTTTTATTCAATGGTTTTTTACGATAGAAACACAGCGTTCTCTTTTGGAATTTTCCAAATCAAACAGAATAAACGAAAATATCTTTGGCATTAGCGGCGGTTTTTCCGCGCTTAGCGTTGTTACAGAACAGATTTATCCGCTTTTTTACCCGGAGTTACTTGGCAGAATGCCTCCGTCAGAACATTTTTATCTCCCCAATATTTTGCCGGTGAACTGGCCTGTGATGAAAGAGAGGGTAGTATTACCCTACCTTTATGAACGCGCGCGAAGAGAGAACGCCGCAGAAATATATCCGCTGGAAAGACGTTTATCAGACTGGATGAGACAGAATAGATGAGGCTTTTACGCCGCTATATTAAAAAGTGCCCCGGTGGCTGGCGCTGCGGGTATATACACACTTACATTCTGCGTAGCTTTAATTTGCTTTTGATACTGTTCTATTAAGGCGTTGATTCGCTGCTCGTCATTTCCGTTAAGGTTGCCAAAATCAGCAGCCGGTTGATTCTTCATTTTAGAAAGCTGTTCAATCAATGTATCAAGTATCTTAAGCTTGGAAATATTCACGCCCTGTGTGCCTTCCGGGGCAGGAGTGCCGGAAACATGCTTGAAGTGCGAGTAGATAACAAGGCCGGGAGCAACCGGAAGAGACGTTCTGCCATGACTGGACGCGTTTATAGCGTAACCAAGACTTGGGAAAGCTTGATGCGGTATTGCTCCGATATTCATATCATATACTCCTGATATAAATATCGGTTAAATTCCGGCTCTTTATTATAAAATATTTGAGCTTGTTACAAAACTCGGTTAGTTTTGTAACAGCCTCATTTATCTAAACTCGCCGTGGAGGGTTGTTTCGCTGTTAAGTCTTCCCCTGTACTCGCATACATCTATAAAGTAAATGCCGGGGTTTAAATTNCTGGAAATCCGCGCGTTTCTGCCGTTACCTGAATCATCATCATGNGTTATAAGCCTTCCGTAGCTGTCATAAAGAGCTAATCTTGTGTCGATACTGCCCTCTGTGAAGATCGTCAATGTGCCGTAACGAGGGACTTCATAATAAAACCAGCGGCATTCATAAAAAGTAAATGTAATGGGCGTTGATTGATTTAATCTTAAAAGAGAAGCCTGTGAACGTTTGGTGTTGGGTTCTCTTCCGTTTCGGTTATCATCCTGATAATTCGCGAGAATGCGATATGCCCCGGCGGTATGATCAGCTTCATAACCTCTTAATTTAAAAAAATAGGTTTGATTGGCTCCCACAAGCATTTCCAGACGGGCATTTTTATTATCGCCGCCGTCGTCATTAACGGATACTTCTTCCATATTGATGTTATAAGCGTGAAGGTACGTGTCGATATTGCCGAATGTTTCTACAGCCAAAAAACCGTCTCTTGTAGTGGTAAACATGTACCAGTATTCGCCTCCGACAGCAATATGCCCGGAAACAACAGAGCCGCTTTGCAATACAGCAGCTCCCCTAGCGGCGGCAGGCAAGGCATCGTTATTCGAAGCCGCTGTCTGGGATTGCCTTCGTGATGCGGCAGAAGAATTTGCGCTTGTCGCGGCGCCTGACGCAGCGTTTGTCGCAGCGGCAGATACTGTTGCTGCCGGCGCTGCTGCGTTATTACTTGCAGAAATCTCTGTTATCAATTTACTTGAGGCGATATTTTTGTTGAACTGCCCCTGAACTCTCGCTGTCTGCACTTCCAGAGCGCGGATGGCGATCCTGTGCTGGTTTCCAATATTTCTAAGCGTACCCGATACAATGGTTTGCGCTCCAACGAATCTTCCGATTGTAAGAGCTGTATTATCATCAACTTCGCCGGAAACCTGAAAATTCTGCTCGGTGCGGATTAAATCAAGCTGCTGGCGATCAACCACATCAAACAATTTATCGTTTACTGCATTCGCTATAAGCTCATCGATAATGTACTCTGAAAGATCAGTGGAATTTGATTGAATATTTATAATTACGATTTTGCTTCCATGCGGAATATTGCTGTTTAAGTAATCCGACGCGTTTCTGATCGCTGTATCAAGCTCATCGGTTGCATGAGCTTTGTTTGACGCAGACGGCGTACTGGCGCATCCTGCGAAGATCAGAACGATTAAGAAAGACAGCATAAGCAGCGTTCGGTTAAATAAAATTTTAATCGATAAAATATTCATCGTTTACCCCTAATGCGTCCAAAAATTATTATTCCATGCTCGCAAAAAGACGATACGGACCGCTTGTTGTGCTGCTAAAGCCTCTTAATCTGAAAATAAACACTCGGTTACGTTCGGCGGAAACTTCAATTCTTGCGTTGCCTCCCTCTCCGCCGTCGTCATCACTGTCAAGCAGTTCATAGGAATCGTTATAGACTTCCAAATAAGTGTCGGTTGAACCTGATGTCTCTACGATAAGGCGTCCTCTCGAACCGGTTTGTACGCGAAACCAGTAATCTTCACCGCTTGCAATATTTCCTGAATGGAATGTGCCGGTAGTTAAAGTTGTTGGAGCCGGGAGATTTCTTATGCTTGCTGTTATATTAAATGGACCTGAAGTAGCATTATCGTAACCTCTTAGCCTAAAATTAAATGTTTTACCTCTGCCTGCAATCAACTCGATTCTTGCGTTATTATCGGAACCGCCGTCGTCATCTTCAGCCAATAAAATCCAGCTTTGATCAAAGGCTTCCAGGTATGTGTCGGTACCTCCTGTTGTTTCCACAACAAGATACCCATTTTGTTCGGCGCGAAAACTAAACCATTGATCTTCTCCGCGGTTTATAGTGCCGCTTTGCTGTACATTGGCGCGTATCGGCGTTGGACTCGGCATCGGTCTTATTGACGCAATAATTCGGAACGGACCGCTTGTGTCCTCGTCATAGCCGCTTAACACAAAATAATATACTCTTCCTGCGGCAACAACTATATCAACTTTAGCGTTGTATCCTTCTCCGCCGTCATCATTCTTTGCAATAATTCTTTGTTGATCATCATACGCTTCCAAAAACGTATCTAAACTGCCTGAAGTTTCTACTGTTAAAAATCCTGCCTGAGCAGGTCTTACTATGTACGTTATTTCATTTCCGCCTTTAAGGCTGCCGTTAATAAATGTGCCGACACGCAGTTCCTGAGCATTTTGGGCATTTTGAGCATATACGCCTGCGTTTACCGCCAGAATAAAAATAATTACAATGAATAAATTTTTTCGGATCATAAAATCCTCCTGAATGCCTAAGCTAAAAGTTTGAACATTTAGCTTGAGATATGAGTTTTTTCCAAAACTCAGTTAATTTTACATTCAGTTTATTGAATTGTCTACAGATGACCCGGGTCAAGGATAATGACATCTACACGGCGGTTGTTGGCGCGTCCTTCTTCTGTATCGTTACTTGAAACCGGCATTGTCGAGGAAAAACCTGCAATTTGAAAATTATTTTCGCTTATTCCAAGCGCTGTCAGGTAACGCAGTACAGCTCTTGAGCGTTCAACCGACAGGTGCCAGTTGTCTTCCCATGGACCGTTGGGATCAACATCGAATGAATCGGTGTGTCCTTCTATTCTGATTTTTCTTCCGCGCAGCTCAGGAGAATCAAGGAAAGTCCCAAGCCGCAAAAGTATATTTCTTGTAGCTTCCATATTGATGGTCGCGCTTGCCGAGAGAAAAAAAGCATCCCCGGCAAGCGTTATAACAAGTCCCCGTTCATCATGGGTGACTTTTATTTTATTCGTGTGAATTTCTGGAGAAAAGACTGAGACAGCTCTTCGAAGCGCAGTTCCTGTTACCCTGCCGCGTTCTACCGAAGGGAGCTGCGCGATTACATTGCCAAGATTGGCGGCGCGTCCGGGAGAAATTGTAAAACCTCCCGCCAGAGAGCCAAGTCCTCCCTGTCTCATCGATTCGGAAATCGCGTCAAGCTGAGCCTGAGTTATTTCGTCAGGATTAAACATAATTACGAAGAAGCAAAGGCACAGCGTGATCATGTCAGAGTATGTCGTCAACCAATCTGGTGGTTTTAGTTCATCACCTTTTTTCTTTCGCGCCATGCTTTCCTTCTTTATCCAATATTAGTCTTTGAGTAATTCCGCTTCCAGTGATTTACGAAGAGCAGGTTCAAGATATGCCATTAATTTCATGGCAAGAATACGCGTATTATCACCGGCTTGAATGGAAAGAACTCCCTCTATAACCATTTCTTTTACAGTAGCTTCTGCGGTNGACTGCGCTTTTAATTTTGTACTCCAGGGAGCAACTGTTACGTTCGCGATTAACGAACCGTAAAGAGTTGTGATAAGCGCCATCGCCATATTAGGACCGATTGAAGATTTGTCTTCAAGGTTACTTAACATATTTACAAGACCAACAACCGTTCCCATCATTCCGAAAGCAGGAGCGGCGCCCGCCCATGTCATTAATAAGGCCTGAAGAACGCTGTGACGAGCCTGCATCTGGGTTAATTCCAGTTCCAAAAGATCGCGGATAATTGCCTGATCTGTACCGTCAACAACAAGACGAAGTCCTTTTTTCATAAATTCATCATCGAGGTCTTCAAGTTCGTCTTCTAGAGCCAGCAAACCTTCACGGCGGGCTTTTTCGGAGAAAGCAACAAGTTTTTGAATAATTGCGGATTCGTTAAAAGCCGGTACGCTGAATGTACGCTTGATTCCGCTGAAAACGCCAAGAGAAGTTGACCATTTATTGGCAACCATAACCGCGAAATAAGAACCCAAAACAACAAGAGCAAATGACGGCAGGTTCAAAAGACGGATTAAACCGATCATACCGCCTGCGGTTGAAATTGCGGTAAAAATAACCATTCCGAAAGCGCCGGATAAACCAACAAGGCTCGCTAGATCCATACCTTTACTCCTGTACCACGAGCGGACTTAATTTGTTCCGGTAAATAAAAATCTTTTCCAAAACATCATCCACTTCATCTTTAACAATGTACTGCTTGCCGGAAAACATCACCAGCGCTGTATCAGGGCGAATCTCGATACATTCAATTTGGTGCGGGTTAAGATAAAATTCTTTCCCGTCAAGCCTAGTTACTTTTATCATAACATATTCATATAAAATTAGGAATTAGGAGTCAGGAACGAATCCCCGACTCCTAATTAATTCCCGCTCTCTTTAACTCCTTACCTCTTAAGTGTCAGAAGTTCCTGCAGCAGCTGATCCGCTGTCTGAATTGTTTTTGAGTTTGCCTGGAAACCGCGCTGAGTGACGATCATGTCAACAAACTGATCCGCCATATCAACGTTGGACATTTCCAAAGCGCCCGCGATTATCTTGCCCTTTCCGGCGATACCGGACGGACCAATGTTCGCCAAACCTGAGTTGTTTGAAACACGGAACATATTGTCGCCTGTTTTTTCAAGACCGCCCTGGTTCGCGAAACTTGCCATCGCTACCTGTCCTATGGTTCTCGTTGTACCGTTTGAATAAATACCAGTAATTACGCCTGATTGATCGATCTTGAAGTTTTCAAGATAACCCATCGTTCTTCCGTCCTGTTCAACCATTTTTGTAGAACTGGCTTCGGCATACTGCGTGATTGAATTTGTAAATCCGCCGACCTGTCCAAGATTAAGAACAAAATTCTGTCTTGTAGGCGTGCCGTCTTCGTTAGGTGTCGCTGTCTGAACATCAAAGCCGACGTTCATCTGCACTGAACCTGACGCGCCTGATACGTTACCGGCTCCGTCTTCCGCGGAAAGCAATGTACCGTTATTCGAAAAGTTAACGACAAAAGTCTGAGGACCGCCGGCTTCAGGAGGTGCATCTCCAAAACCNACAGATGTGTTTGTNGGAACTTCCGCCTGCGGATTTACAACTACTGTGGCGTTCCAGCTATTTGCTGTTCCCGGCACTCTTGTAAANTGAACCTGCAGATCGTGCTTGTCACCGAATGAATCATAAACAGCCATTGTAGTTGACCATGTCGCTCTTAATACCTCATCCCCTGTTGGATTTTCTGATAATTCAGGAAGACGTTTATCAAGGTTACACGCGAAATTTACCATCGTGGTCGCTTTGGCTGGATCTTTTCCGCCGACAGGAATTACAAGCTGACCTACAGGNCTTGAAATATCGATAGAATTGTANCCTTCAACTTCTCTTGCCATCCANCCCTGAACTTTCATTCCGTTCGCTGGATTTACCATAACGCCTTCTGAATCAACAGAGAACGCTCCGGCTCTTGTATANAATTGTGTGCCGCCGTTATCAAGAACGAAAAATCCGTTTCCGTTAATGGCGAGGTCTGTCTGAACGCCTGTTGTCTGTAAAGCGCCCTGTGTATGAATGGTATCAATCGAGGCAACAGACATACCAAGACCGACTTCTTTTGGGTTAACGCCGCCCAAGTCTTCTGTTGGACGCGCGGCTCCCTGAAGCTGCTGGTAAAGCATATCCTGGAAATTAACACGGTTACGCTTAAAACCTGTTGTGTTAATATTGGAAATGTTATTTCCAACTACGTCCATTCTGGTCTGGTGATTCTGAAGTCCGGAAACGCCGGAAAACAATGATCGCATCATATGTCATTACTCCTTATATTGCTGATGCTGATTATTCGTCAGCAAAAACCTTGAGAACATTGTCCCAATTATAAAAACTTCCGTTTACCAGCACCTGAGGCGCTTCTCCCCTGGTAACCGCCATAACTTGTCCCTGTATGGAACGCTCTCCCTCGACAACTTCTACATTTTTGCCTAACGCGCTTGACGCTTCATTTCCCATAAGCATTGATGTCAGTTTGGAAAAATCTTTTGCCATTCCTGTCATCTGTTCCAGCGTGGAAAATTGCGCCATCTGAGCGATAAACTGCTTGTCTTCCATCGGCGCTGTCGGGTCCTGATACGAAAGCTGGGTGATAAGGAGCTTTAAAAAGTCATCCTTTCCCAAACTTTGCTGAGGCTGTCTGTCAGGATTTAACGTTCTGTTAAATTCATTTACAAACTTTTCAACTTCCAACTGCTCTTTGGAGCTTTGCATTGGCCTTGAAAGCGGCGCTGTCTGCGCTGATATTTCCATAATTTCTCCTATGGTTTTTTTTACAGTTAAGTAAAACTTAAGTCTTACTCAATTACGCCAACATGTTTACAGCGCCCGTTTTATGTCCAAAATAGACATCGATAACGGACTCTGTTCCCTGATCAAAAGAGCCTTCATAGCTGGAAGCCGCCATCTGCATCGCAAATGTTCCGTCTTCAAGCTCCTGCTCTCCTCCTCCGGTTCCGTTTGACGAGAGTGAAAGATCAAGGCTTGCGTCCGCATACCCTGCATCCTTAAAAGCCTGTTCAAGAGCCGCAATTTCCCTGCGGAATGAATTTAAGGCTTCTTCGCTCTCTACAACAATTATGCCTGTAATCTTGTTTTCGGACATTTCGAGGTGTATCTTTACATGTCCAAGNGTCTCAGGATGAAGAGCGATTTTTATTATTCCCTCTCCTCCGTTTTTAAGTATCATTGAAGCGTGGCGTACAATGTCGCCGTTAAAGTTCTGGTGAAGCTCCCTTGCNAGCATATTTTCCATCGCAAAGTTCGCTTTTGTNTCCCATGAAGTTTGAGCCTGCGAATTATGCGAATAATCGGGCAGCCTTAAATCCAGAGTTACTTCCTGAACGCCAGCCTGACCTGTTGTTTTTGCGGCGGAAGTTTCGACTAACGAATAAGACTGCTCTGCGTTAGCTGATATCCCGGAAGTGCGGAGGTCACGCACTTCAAAAGAAACCCTGTCTTTTCTGGATCGCCTGAATTCGTCAAGTTTGCCCGGATTTTCATCATTTTTGCCAAAAAGCGAAGCGTTTTCTTCGCCTGGTTTGTTTTTTTGCAGGAAAGCTTCAGGTTTATCGTTTTTTACAGTATCACTTGAAGGCTGATCGCCTGACGCGTTTTTCTTTTTATCAGAAGAAGCATACGATTCTTCCAGTTTCTTTTTGGCGTCTGATTCAAGAGATGCCATCAATTGAGAAGCCGGATCATTTGCCTGTTTTTCCGAAGCGTTTTGCAAAGCGGACTCATTTTTCGCCAAAAGATCATTTTTGGAAAGAGCCGCAATATCAGATAGTTTTTTTAATGCTTCTGTATCAAGACTTTCGGCTCCCGCGATTTCATCGATAGGAATTGCCGTGTCCAAAGCGCCAAGAAGATGATCCGCGCTGATTATTTTATCAACAGAGGATTCAAGCGTTTCGGCGCCGGATAAATCAGCAAGGTCAAACATCTGCCTGTCGTCCGGCGTATTATCCGCCGCGTTTGCAAAAATATTGAGCTTGCTTCCGTCTTTGGTCTTTTCGATACCCAAAGTATCAAGGCCAGATTCAGTCTCAGGAATTTCTGCTGACTGAACATTGTGCATCAATCCCGCGAGAATCTCGGCGAACCCTGATCTCTCCTCGTTGTCTTCCGAGTTTTCTGGCTGAGGTAAATCGTGGATCGCGGTTTCTACAGGGATTGGTTCTGTGTAGGCGGTAATGGCTATCACCAACCGGCCTCCTTAAAAAAGAAGTTTCCTTACCATGTAAGGACCCGGAAGGCGGTATCCTGATTACAAGCTGGACGGCCTGCCTGCCATTTTTCTTTGCAGTTCAGCTGCCCTCGCCGGTTCCATCAGTGAGAACCAGAAAGAAACGATGGACGTTGTTCCTTCCGCTCTCGCGATTTCTTCAGTCTTCCGGATAACGTCGATTGCAAGCTGATCTTCCAACGAATTAAGGATTCCAACCGCATTCTGCGGAGGCATACCTGTCAGATACCGCGCCTGCTGCTCGATATTACTGTCCTTATTTTCGGCATCTTCAGTCATGGCTCTGAGGGATTTTTCAAGGTCTTCCAAAGCAACTTGACGCAGTTCCAATTCCTGCGCCATTTGCACAATTTCACCGTATTGGCTGGTTAAATCCCTCTCACGGGTATCCATTTCCATGTTCCGCAGTTCAAGCGCTTCAAGGCGTATAGCGAGACGTTCAGCGTCAAGATTGATTAATTCATCCGGTCCAATGCGGGGNTGTGTTCTGCCCTCTCCCGGNATAAACGGAAGATGCCTATATATAGGGGCGAGTACGGTTTTAGCGTCAATTACATTTAGATAATCGAACCAGACAATGCCGCCCACAGACAAAATTATAATGAGCAGCAATAAAACAATTGCTCTTCCAGCCATTTTTGATTTCTCCCAAATCACAAACAGTATATATTAATTTTCGGCATTTTGGGAAGGTTACTTTATATGGGGGAGAGCTATAGGTCATGATGGCAGGAATTAATGTATATCAATCTAAGCGCAAGGACAGAGGCGCAAAGCCCCATCGGCTAAGATGGCTGAAATTCACTGCTAATAAATTTCAAACCGCTTTGCGGTTTTGAGCATCATTAACTTTAATTAATCCAGCCATAGACGCCGCTNGGGCTTTGCGCCTCTGCCCTTGCG
>JGI24695J34938_10002279_pt1 | contig 14812 bp, 14 predicted proteins | sample TergutCo191P3_FD_34938 | JGI IMG/M metagenome (IMG submission 34938) | reverse complement strand
AGGACGAGGATTACCGAAACGACTAGGATACGAAATAAATATTTCAACCGCTATGACATCATCCTCATAACGAGGGGAATCGTTGGATACAATTATTGTCATTTCTCGAGGTCCACAACCAGTCAACACAAGCGCAAGCCCCAATACCAGTGCCAGGCCGAATGTGAATCTTATCGTTGCTTTAGAAAGCCTCTTTTCCATTTCCCCTCTTATCATCTTTGACTCCCAATGGCTTTCAAGGATAGCCCCTGGCTTCGCCGAGGATCTATGACTAAGAAGTTTAGTTGACAGAGAAAGTACGCACGGCACGAACACGCCTTAGTACACCCTGAGAGCCACCAGACATGGTACCAGTACCAAAATTCTTGAACCAATAACTATTAGAACCACCGACAAAACCAATCCGTGGCCCCCAATAGTTAGCGTCTGTAAAGCCCCCTAATCCCGCGCTGTGCAGGTTTTCATACATCAGCGATAAGTCCAGGGTTTCCGGAAGTCGCCAGTCGTCAAAACCGCCACCGTCGTGATTTGAGGCATTTCTAACTGCGTCATTCCAATTGCTTGATCCAAGGAATCCGCTGACTTCCCTAAAGCTTCCGCCCTCCGCGAAAAAGATAGTGCCGCCACCAGGACCAGTATCCCCGATTTGAAGCACGGCCTCGGCGACGGAGGCAAGCGTTCCGGTAACGTTGCCGACTTCCCTAAGTATTGCCGTGTTGTCATGAATGGTAAACGTCTCCTGCTCCCCTTCCCTGACGACGAACACCCCAGCGCTGCGAAGGTTGAAAGGGTTTAACCTGGGCCTGAATCGAATGAACGCGCTTCCAGGCTGGGCGTTTATTGTTACACTTCTTCCGGGGCCGATTATGGGATCCGAGCCGCTGGTAAAGTCAAAATTGCCCCACTGGACATGGGTTATCTCGAACTGGGAATTGTTTACAATCGTCAACGTCGTTCCGGTCGCGCCACCGCCAGCATCGGTAAAAGACCGCACGGCGCGAACGCGCAGGGGTGTATTCGTGCTAACAAAAACACCATTAACATGATTGGCACTAGTACCAACACTATGCACGGTACCCATACTGAAATCCATAAAATGGCTAGTGTTACCGCCTGGAGTAACCCGCCCCCCCCAATACATTGCATCCGAAAATCCGCCAGCACCTCTTCGATGCAGGTTGTCATACATCAACGACAACTCCCCGCTATTCGGAAGACGCCAATCGCTAAAACCGCCGCCCCTGTGATTTCCAGCGGTTGTATTCGCGTTAATCCAATTGTGCAATCCCAGCTCCCCGCTGACTTCCATTTTCTCCCCGCCCTGCGCGAAAAAGATAGTGCCACCGCCAGGACCAGTGTCCCCGATTGGGGCTTGAACACCACCGGAACCGCCGTTATCGTCACTCGACATATCACATGCCACAAAAAGCATCGCTAAACAAATGGCTGCCGTAAAAAATTTTCTCATCTTCCCGCTCTCCTTATCTGACAATGAGTGGCTGTGCCTCGATAAAATTTACCGAGCTTCCGTTAAATTCGAATATGTACAGGTACCCGTTTTCCGCGTAAAACGCGGGGACGGGCGTTTCGGCGACAGACACTCGGACGTTTAAGCCCTCGAATCGGCGCACCCCGCCGGGAAGAATGGCATCCAGCCTGTAGATGCCAGTTCCGCCGGGAGGCACGGGAATAAGCCCGTTGCCGTCCTGCTGTAAACTCCCCATAAAATGCCTAAGCTCAAAGGGCAGGNTATGGAAGTTTCGAATGCCAATAAAGGAAGACCTGAATTCCGGGTTCGGTGGCTGCGGTATNTGCACCGTAACCAGGCTGTTTTCCTCTATCACGCGATTGGGCTGTATGCCCATATCCTCGGCATGCGCGAAAATTTGGCCTATGGACGGATCGGCTCCGTCCGTTATAGGCTGCATAAATACGATGGCAAAAGTAGTGCCCAGCGCGTGATCGCTAACCCGCACGTCAACGGTTCTACCCTGGCCGGAGTCAAGCTCCGTTACCTTAAGGCCGCTAAATGAGTTTAGGCGGACGCTTACCCTGTAGCTTGATGTATTGTAAAAATGGACTCTTCCAGTTCTTAGCCGATCGCCAGCATAGCGGAAGATGGCAACCGTCCGAGTGGCGTTGCGTATGCTGTAGCCTGGCCTGGACACCGTTACGGTAAGGTTCCCGCCTTGTGTAACATTGTTCAGTTGCAGGGTGTGGACCGGCGACGTGCCGGCAATGGTTCCCAGCGTTACCCCTGCCGCCGCTTCGCCACCAAGCGTAATATCGTTGGCGCCAAGCCCGCTAATCGCCCGGTCGAATGTCAGGGTCAACTGCGTGGTGGTCTGCGCGGGGCCACCGTTCGCGCTAACGCTGACAAACGCGACACTGATGCCGCCATCATTAAGGGAATCGCATCCCGCAAGGAAGGACGTAAACCCGACGACTAACAAGGCCGCCAAGCGGGCCATCGTGGGCAAAACGCGCGACCTGGAAAACCAAAGGTGAAAAGGAAAACCAGCGATCCTGCGTTGGGTCTGTTTTTCATGCATATATTCCTCTCCAAGAGACGGGCCACCCGCATGGAGCGGACGGCCCGCGAAGGTCAATTGCGTCACCCGCCGCAGAAGCAGTTTGCGGCGAATTGAAAAACTACGGAGCCTGGATTACGTCGCTCGTATCTATCGGTCCTGTTCGGGTTATCACGGCCTCGAAACTGTTGGGATCAGTAAGAGGCTGATTGGCAAGGTGCCTGAAGGTAACCAGGTAGTAATACCCAGCCTCGACGACAGGGAAAGCGGTCTCCCCCGCGAACCTAACCGGGACTGCTACATTCCCGCCTTGCAGGAAGAGATTCAGATTTTGCCCTGCCGTCCCAGCCGTTTCCATGCTAAAGCTTCTCCAGTCACCAGGAATGATACCCGTCCCAAGCACCGTTACAGGCGCATCAATGGCTTGATGTGGCGAAGTGGCAGTCCTAAAAGTAACCGCCAAGTCAAAGTTGTTCTGAACCCTGATGACCGCCGCAGGAGCCCTCACGGGGAACGTAATCGGACTCGCCGCGGTCCAAGGGAAATGCACATTGTGCGTAAGTCCAACACCTGGCTGGCTGGGAATTGCTTGCTGAGCCGAAAAAGGCTCCGTCGGCGCGAACTCGACAATGCTCATTGTCTGGGTGCTAAACCCTATCCAAACTGGATACAGCAGGATCTGCTCCGCATTAGAGGTATTAATGACCCGGTTCTGTTCTCCACGGGTTAAAAAGGCGACCACCCGCCCAGTAGGGGAATTCTCCCTTAGCTGGAGGGCGAACTGGTTGCTCATGTTGTGGACTATGTACTGGAAATCCCCGTCGGTTGTGGAAACAATGCTCACTGTTGTCTCGGTCCCTTGCCTAAAGGTAGCCATAACCGAATGGTCAACGCGCGACTGTATTCCATCGGCCTCAAACACGGTTAACCTAACCGCACGCAGAACTACCCATCCGCCAACATTGTAATTAGTTTCACCCGACAAATTGATGCGGGTACTGGGCACACCAGCCCTTAAGCCCGCGACAATATTGCCTTCGGTAAGAGCCTCGCCCCTAAACAAAAGCATGTCGAAGTTGGTGTTGTTCGCGACGATAGTCGAACCGGTATTGTTGTTGTTATGGGTGGGCTGAAAAAATTGCGCAAACCGCCCAAAGCCGTAATCGTTGCCGTTGCCGTTACCATTGTCATTGTAGTTACCAGGCTGATTACACCCCGAAAGGGCAAAAATAAATCCAAAAGCCAATAAAACCACCGAAAACTTCTTCAATCTACTCATTCCTCTCTCCTTCTTCAAGAAATATCTTTCACAGGAATACACCTGCATTGGCCAGGTAAAATGTCACCCGATTTCAATTCGGAAACATATTCATTACGAACGGAGTTTTCTGCCACGCAAGCCAGATACGCCCATTCAAGTAGCTGCTTTTGGTTCTCCCGAGTCAGCAAACGGGAAACCATGACGGCTTTTATCTCGTTAGGCGGCTTGGCATCTTCTTTAAAATTACGTNTCATTGATGCGATTGTACCAAAAACAGGTAAAATAGTCAAGCGATTTTTCGAACATTCGCCTTTTTGTTCTTGTCGAAAGGGCTAAACAAGAACCGCCTCTGCGAAGCTGTTGATTGTAATTTTTCCATACCACTGATACTCTGATAGNAATGGTTGATATTTTGCCGTCTTTTTTCGCTATGGAAGGTTAAATGAACGCACTCGACCGAATCCGACTGCTCCGTAAGACTTTGGGNCTAAAACAGGGGGATTTTGCCTGTCGAATCGGTCTGACACAAAATACCATGTCCATGATCGAGCTTGGAAAAGCCACCCTTACCGACAAGAACATAAAGCTGATATGCGCGACCTTTGCCGTTGACGAGGAATGGCTGCGGAACGGAAAAGGGGAAATGTTCGGCCCCACTTCCCCATACGAAAAAGAACTGTTGGAGGTTTTCGGCAAGCTAACCGCCGGGACGCAGGAATTTATACTGGAAATGGCGCAGAGCCTGTTAAGAAGACAGGCAAAATGGCCATGACACTGCAAACCGGCACGGACGACGCCGGAAGAAGGCTTGACAGAATACTACGCAAGACCCTGCCGAACCATCCGCTGTCGCTTATACACCGCCTGTTGCGACAGGGGAAAATCAAGGTTGACGATAAGCCCGCTAGGCCCGAAACCAGGGTTCAGCCGGGTTCCGTAATACAAATAGCAACACAGGGGGAANCGGAAAAGCAGGAGCGCCATTCCAAAAAAAACGGCGCCATTCNTGCGCCGCTGCCAGAGGTGCTGGCCAAGGGATCCGGGATAATCGTTTTTAACAAACCTGCGGGGCTTGCAAGCCACGGGCCCAAGAGTNTGGACACGCTTGTAAAAGCCCATTGGCTNCCCCCGGCGCCGTCGCTTTCGTTCAGGCCNGGNCCCCTGCATCGCCTTGACAGGCCTACAAGCGGGGCCATTGCTTTTTCGGAAAACCTGGAGGGGGCAAAACTGTTTTCGGAACTGCTGCGGGAACGGAGAATAACAAAAACCTATCTGGCTATTGTCGAAGGCCGGGTACTTGCGACCCCATCCGGGGAACTATCGTGGCGGGATGCACTGCTGCGCGACAGGGACGAAAAAAAAACCTTTGTGGAAACAACCAAAGGCGCGCCGGCGAAATCCGCCGAAACCCTGGTAAGGGTGCTTGCTTCCAATAATTGCCATACCTTAATAGAAGCAAAAATCGCCACCGGCAGAACCCACCAGATACGGGCACAGGCAACGGCCCATGGGCATCCGCTGGCAGGGGACGTGAAATATGGCGGGGGGGCAATCGAGGGCGGTGTTTTCTTTCTTCATGCGTGGAAAATCGGGTTTGACCAGGACATTGACGGCTTACCAAGAGTCATAAGCGCCCCCCTCCCAAAACCGTTTCTGGCAAAAATAATCAGCGCCTTTGGCCGTCAAATCCTGCAAAACATTTCATGGTAATACTGCCCGCCAAAAACGCCGATACTGTTTGTATGAGGTGTACATTTAGGTTTGGATTTTTTATAACGGCTTTGTCGCTTATCGCGTTTACGGCGTGCAGGAGTACGCCGCCAAATATGTGGGAGATGCTTGCACAAGGCGACGAACGGGCGATGGAGTTCTTCCTAGGGGAATTCGAGGGCAACGTAACGGATGAGCGAGGGCGCACTCCCCTGCACTACGCGGCGGAACAGGATCACCTTACCTTTTCCCTGTTCTTCACCGCGCTCTTTACCGCAATGGGGGCGGATCTTGACTGGAAAGACGATTCCGGCCAGACACCGCTTGGAATTGCGGCGGGAAGGGGCAATATCAATGCAGCAAGGGTTATCGCCGCCGCGGGGGCCAACATACACGCGCCCAGGGCAGCCGGCGAAAGCCCCGCAATGACGGCACTAAGGCCAGGAAACGACGAGCTTCTTGAGGCAATCTTAACGTCTGCCTCCCTTAACTCGATCGACAATGACGGCAATACGATACTGCATCTTGCAAGCAACCAGGGGAATATCAGGGCGGTGGGGACGATCCTTGCATTCCTGGATTCCACGGATGGAACTAACAGGGTGCTGGTGGCCGCGGGGAACAGGAANAGCCCGCTTGACAGGAGGAATTACGCCGGGCGCACCCCCCTGGACATTGCCCTTTCCCGCGCCGATTCGCGAAACCACATGGAAGCCGCGGAACAGCTTATTCTGGCGGGATCGACCTCCCATGGGCCTGTTTACCATTATTTTGCCCCTGCNGTAAGAAACGCAAATTACGATCTCCGAAGGGCGAACGGGCTTGCCCCCCTGCATTTTGCCGCATCGGCAGGGCACACAGGGCTTATCGAATTTCTTATAGTGAGAGGCGCAAACGTCAACATCCAGAACCCGTCGGGCGCAACGCCCCTGCATGAGGCGGCCAGATCGGGAAACACGGACGCGATATCGCTTCTTTTAAGGAACGGGGCCGACATTAACGCACTGGACGCAAACGGAAACACGGCGCTGCACATCGCGGTACCTCCCGCAAGCCATGCGGCGGTAATAAGGCTGCTTCTTAACAGCGGGATAAACGCAAACCAACGAGACGTNCACGGCGATTCTCCCCTGCACGTTCTTGTAACCCTGAACCGCCCNCCCGACATTGTNAGCATCCTGCTTGCCGGNAACGCGGACGTATCGGTTCGTAACATCAGGGGGCAAACGCCANTGCACATTGCGGTGCAGGAAAGCCGCCTNCGGCTGATTCCCCTGCTCCTAAACGCGGGATCGGATATTTTTGCGGCGGACAATTCCGGGGTTACCCCCTTTAGCATTGCACTGCAGCACAGGGGCCAGATTCTAAACGCGCTTATTACCCCCGAAACGGTACAGCAAACCGACAGCGCCGGCAACACCGTGCTGCATATCGCGATGCAAATCGGGATTGACACGCCCACAATCGGGAATATTCTTGACCAGAGCGCCAACGTCAACACGCGCAACCGCGACGGGGATACCCCCCTGCACATTGCGACCAGAATGAACCGCAGGGAAGCGGGCGAATACATCCTTTCCAGGGGGGCGGATATTTTTTCCGCTAATTCCGCGGGGGACAGTCCCCTAAGGATTTCCCTAAGCCATCGTTCCGGGGTTCTGGAATGGATGTTCAACCCCAGAACCGTGGCGGCCCGCGACGGGATGGGAAATTCCATGCTGCACTATGTCGCCTTGTGGAGGATGGACAGGCATATCCCGTTCATAATACGGCAGGGTATCTCCACCGAAACCGCAAACGCCACGGGCGAAACACCGCTGTTTTGGGCGGTTCACCATGACGGCGCGTCCACGGCAAGGGCCTTGCTTGCGGCAGGGGCAAACCTTCATGCCCGCGACAGCCTGGGCAATTCGGCGCTCCATTCCGCGGTTCGCTGGAACGCGGTAAACGCCACAAACACCCTTATTGACGCGGGTATCAACGTGAACGCCCATTCCCTAAACGGGACCACCCCCCTGCACGACTCGGTGCGCCTTGGCAACACCGTTATTGCNACAATTCTTATCAANCGAGGCGCAAACCTTGAGGTCCGCGACTCGGGCGGAAACACGCCTTTCATGGAAGCGGTGCGCGCCGGCCACAGCGAGGNGGCCAACCTGCTTGCCATGAGGGGTGCCAATCCCATGACAAGGAATGCGGGCGGGGACACCCCNCTGCANTTTGCCGTGCTTTCCATGGATTCTGNNATGATCAATACCCTTTTGGGCATGGGGGTTTCCATACANGCGCGCAACACGCGGAACAGGACCCCTTTCCAAATAGCGATAACCGATTCGCCGCAGGTCATCTCCATCCTGCTCGACGGAAACCGGATAAACAGCACCGACGACTTNGGCAATTCCCCGCTGCATGTGGCGATACAGGANGGGGTCTCGGCCACGACCCTGCAGNTCATCGTCGAGAAAGGTTCCAGGCTTGACGCGGTTGACTTCCACGGGCGCATACCCCTGCGCCTTGCNGCCGATATGGGTACATGGGATCTTGCCAGGGTCCTGGCGAACGCCGGATCCGACCCGTTCATGGCGGCAGTTGACGAAATAACTCCCAGCGAGATAGCTATTGCCAGCGGAAGGTTCGCGATTGAATCGGTTTTCTCCGGCAGGGCTATCCACGCAAGGGATTCGTCAGGTAATACCGTCCTGCATTACGCCGCAAGAATGGGCAGGCCAGAGGCGATAAGCCTTTTGCTGGGGCTTGGGGCGGACGTAAGCGCCAGAAACATATCCGAGGAAAGCCCTGCGGATATTGCCATGCGCTGGAATAACCACGAAAACGCGGCTTTGCTGAATTAACAGAGATTAGGAACCAGCCCAGGGATTGGATTTCCCGGGCTGCCCTTTTCCCTCTGCCTTAAACTTGGTAATATCCGCCGTCAACTTGCTGTTCCATATATCCATTTTCTTTTTTATGGTTTCCGCCTCGTCCCTGGCGCCGGTAAGCACGTTCAGCCGTCTTAGCGCGGAAAGGAAAGTAAGGCTTTTGTGAAAATCCTCGACGCTCTTGGTGGACAGCTCGTATTTTTCACGGTACTGCTCCGCGGTCGAGGCAAGAAGTTTTTTTACCAGCCTTAGGTGGAAAAGCGTCGGCTCGTAATGCGGCGAGCGAGGATCGCTGTTGGCGACCACTTTGTCCATATTGATCAGGTTTTTTGCCACGGCCGTGAAACGGCCTTTCAGTTCGACAAAGGTCCATTTCCATTTCGTGTCGGCATAGGCGTTTGCCACCAGATCTATGGACAGCCCCATTTTTCGCACCAGGAAATAGCGCCAGGCGGGACTTACCGACTCAATTGCCTCGAGGCGATCCTTATAGTCGGAAAACGCGGCGTCAATATAGCCCGTTACTACCTCCTCAAGGTAGATGATGCTTTTGTACAGGGATTTTTTCGCGTTGTTTAGCGCGTCCTCGTCCTTCGCCTTCAGCAACGCCTTGGAAATACCNTTCATAACGACATAGTTGGAAACAAGGTTGAGCATTTCGTCGGACAAAATCATTTTTTTTGAAGCCACNTCGGACTCGTCAGGTTCGATTGAGGCAAGTATTTCCTTCTCTTCCCTTAGTATCGACTCGACCATAGCGATGTATGGTTTTATATGAGCCTGGTACTTTGCACTGTTGCCACCAGTTGTTTTCGTCGCCATCAGCTACCCCCTTGCTTTTCCTTTCCGTACTTGGAGATCAAGTCATCGGCATGGGCGAGCGCAACCCCGCCCATGTCGCCCGCCAGCATCCTGGCAATCTCCTTTCTTCGTTCCCGCTCGTCCAAGGGTACCACATTTGTAAAAGTTTTGCCCCCCTCGGTTCGCTTCTCCACCTTGAGGTGGTTGCCCGCACGTACCGCTATACTTGCAAGATGGGTCACACAAAAAATCTGCCTTGTTTTTCCGATTTTTTCAAGATACTCCCCAACGGCAAGCGCGATCCCCCCGCCAATACCAGCGTCGATTTCGTCAAAAATCATGGTTTCTATGCTGTCGATAACGTCGGCACCCGTGGCCCCGCCCGTATGGAAGGCGGATTTTATCGCCAGCATGATGCGGGAAAGCTCACCGCCCGACGCGACGCGGGAAAGGTCTTTAAGAGGCTCNCCCGAATTGGCCGAGATAAGGAATTCAACCTCNTCGGCGCCCCAGGGGCCGTATACGGTCNTGCCGTCGCGGGTTTTGGCCGTTACCGACGGGGAAAAGCGGGCGTTGGCCATGCCCAGGTTCTTGAGTATGCCGGTGATTCGCTCGTCCAGGGAAGCGGCTGCGGTCTTGCGTTTTTGGCGCAACGCGGCCGCCCTGGCGGTTATCTCCTTTTCCAGAACCGATATCTCGTTTTTCAGTTTCTCGCGGTTTTCCTCGCTGCCGGTAAGAGCCTCGATTTCCGCCTCGGCCGCCACGCGGTACGCAAGTATCGGTTCCATGGTTTCCCCCGGACCGGCCTTCGTTAGCGACTCCCCGTATTTTTTCCTTAGCCTGTACAAAAGGGCAAGCCGCTCATCGACAATCCGCTGGCGTTCCGGATCGTAGCTTAGCCCCTCGCAATAAGAACGGAATTCGGTGGCGATATCCTCCGCCTCGTAGTATATATCGTCAAGCCTCTTACCAAGATCCGCCAGTGTCGAATCGATGGAAGCCGCGGCGTCAAGAGCGCCCCGAGCGTGGCGAATCAGACTCAGCATGGATTCCTCGCCGTCGTATAGGGAATCCGCGGCAATGCNCACTTGGCTTGCGAGTTTTTCGAAGTCCCCNAGCATCTGGGCCTCGTTTTCAAGCTCGCGCAGCTCCCCGNTTTTGGGGGCGGNGGCGCTGATTTCATCCACGGCATAGCGCAAAAGTTCCAGCCGAGCCTCGCGGTCCCGTTCGGAATGCAGCGACGCTTCCAGCGTTTTGCGCTTTTCGGAAAGCTCCNCGAAAAGCTTCCCGTAAACAGCCACATCGCCCTCGATACTGGCAAAACGATCCAGGTAAAGCCTGTGGTTTTCCTTTCGCAAAAGGGACCCGTGGTCGTGCTGGCCATGAAGATCAAAAAGCAGCGCCATAAAAGCGGAAAGATCCCCCCTTGTTACCGGCGTGTTCTGTATGAAGATGGAACTCCTACCTGAAGACTTTATATTCCGGCGAACGATGATCGTGTCATCGTCACAGTCAATGTCGCGACTCTTCAACCATTCCGTTACATCGACGTTGCCCCCGCGGATCGACACAAGCGCGGAAACGCTTGCCTCGTCACTACCGGAGCGTATGAGATCCGCCTCGGCCTTTCCACCCATAAGAAAACTAAGGGAGCCGACGATTATCGATTTGCCAGCCCCCGTTTCGCCGGAAAGCACGTTAAAACCGGGGCGAAAGGACAACGAAATGGAATCTATCAGCGCGTAATTTCTAATGCTAAGTTCCTCAAGCATCATCGCCTCCCAAGCCCATTCCCAAAGATCCGTTTTCCATGTGCCAGGCAAGCTTTTCCCGCAATGCCAAATAGTAGGCCGAGCTCCCCGCGGTTATAAGCAAAGCATAATGGGGAAAATGGCCTATGGTAACCGTGTCGCCGGCTTCCAAAGGGAAAGTGTCCTGTCCGTCAACGGTCAGCAACACCTCGCTTTTCTGTTCCCTTTCCACGGTTACGCGCAGGGTTTGCCTGGAGGGAAGCACCAGCGGGCGGTTGGAAAGGCTGAAAGGGCAAATTGGGCTGATAATGCGGGCTTCCATTTCGGGATCTATAATCGGGCCACCAGCCGCCATGGAATATGCGGTGGAACCGGTCGGCGTCGCCACAACCAAGCCATCGGCACGATAACAGCCAAGGTCAGCGGATTCACCCGGGGCGACCTCCGTGCTGACCCCCAAGTATATAAGCTTGGCTATTCCCAAGGAGGAAACCACGATATCGTTCAGGCAGATGTTTCGATAGACGGAATGCCCTTCNCTTTCCACGGAAAACTCAAACATGCACCTTCGTGACAGNCGCGCTATTCCNGCCAGCCACTGCCGGTAAACCGCGGGCCATTCGCACATTTCCACGCTGGCAAGAAAACCCAAAGTACCAAGNTGNACGGGAAGTATGGGCGTNGCGGTGGGNGCCAACATTCTTGCGGCGTACAGCACGGTACCATCGCCGCCAAGGCTAAAGGCAATATCCCANGCGCCATCCGGAAAGGAGCCAGGGCGACCGTCAAAAGAAAAGGTCGTTACCCTGGTTCCCTGGCCTTCAAGTTCTTGCCGTATTTCATTTGCGGCGGCATTGGCGTTTTTTTTGTGCAGGTTGACAAACAGTATTGCTTTACGTTCCCCAGGTTCGTTCCCCGACATTCACCGCCTCTCTTTTTTTACGGAAGGGTCATTATCAGCTTTGAAACCCGTTCCATTTCCGCAGAGCGAAGCCTTGGGTAAAGGGGAAACAGCACGGTCCGCAATGACAACGAATAGCTTGTCGGACATAGAACGGAATCGACTGTCCCTGTTCCAGCCAGGCTATTGGCGAAGGCGTTTTCCACGACGATTTCCTTTTTGCGCGCATAGGCCGTGACATCCTTCATGCTGGTTTCCAGCACTAAGGGAAAGGCATAGTCATTGTATTCAAACCCATCAAGGGAAACAAAGCGTTTATGCTTGGTGCGAAGACTCGCCTGGGTATAAACGCGGGCAATTTCCCTACGCCGCTCCATATTCCGTTCCGTCTCCTTAAACTGAACNTTTGCCAAAGCCGCATTGATATCCGGCAAACAATATTCAGGCGGAAGGCTGGAATAGCCCCGAAGTACCGAGGCATCCCTTCTNCCCATCGCAAAAAGGAGCGCCCCCCCGCCCGAGGTGAGCATATCCCGTTCCTCAAGCCCCAAAATTGTAAAAACGCCGTGGGCTATTTCCCTTGTCGCAGAACCTGGACTCCCAACCCCATCATCGGATCCTTGTGTAGATTTTCCGTCAACAGGATTCCCAATTACCGGGCTATAGCTTTGGGAAATATCCTCTATAACGGGAATACCCAAAATTGTTATGGAAGCGGTATCCGGCATAAACCCCAGGGTGTGGTGCAGGATTATACAACGCGGTTGAACACCCGCAGGCTTTGCGGCTATTGCCTTTTCTATGTTTTCCAAGCTTACGCATGGGAATNAAAACGACGGCACGTCACAGTAAAGTGGGGTCAGGNGCAGATCGGCGAGCACCTGGGCATAATAGCGAGGTGAAAGCGCGGAAACCAACACGCCGTCACCGTCCGCGAGATCTAGAGCCCTAAGCGCAAGATACAGGGCCGTGGCGGGACTGCGAAGAACAAGGGCAAAGTCAAAACGAAGATGTTCCTTCGCCGCCTGCATAAGGACACGGGAATATTCACCCGGACCAACCTTGTCCTCCACCATTGCCGTAAGAACGGCACCCATTTCCCTTCTATTGATGGTAGGCAAGTGGACTTCTATCTTCATGATGTTACCTGGAACCCACAACTTGCCGGCCGTACNATAGTNGGAACACTACCCTACGGCCGGGGTTGTCAGCGCCTCAATTCGGAGATTTTCTGGAGTTCCTTGGGATTAAACAGGTTACGGACATCCAGAATTATCAGATAACCCTTTTCATGGCGCACCACACCCTCTATATACTCCGCACCTATCCCAGTTATCATCTGCGGAGGCGGCTGTATCTCGTCCCGCTCAACGGTAATAACCCGTGAAATACGGTCGATAATGATGCCCAGTTTCATCCCGTCAATGTCAATAATGACAAAACTAGCGAGTAGTTCTTCGTCTTCATCGGAACTTACCAGTTTTTTCAGGTGGAAGCGCTTGTGCAGATTAATAATGGGAACTATCTCGCTTCGCAGGTTGAAAATTCCTTCCACATAAGTGGGGGCATTGGGAATACCCCGGATCGCCTGAACCCGGACTATCTCCTTGACATCCATTATATCAATACCGTACAACTCTTCACCCAGATGAAAAGTAACTAACTGGTTAGCGTCGGCCATAAATCCCCCTTAAGAATCGTTGATTTTATCCTAGCTGCAAGTATATCAGCAAAGGAGTATTTGTTCAAGTGCATCGAACATGCAAATATCGCACACATCTTATTCTCTGATCCAAACCTGTGTAAAACCCAAAGCAGCCAAACGTTGAACCGCAGACTGTACATTCGAGGAAGGGATGTCATCGACAAACACCCTAAACAGGTTACCGTGTCGTTCCTGTACAGCAATAAAACCAGCAGATTCCACCATCCTCATGGCAAGGGAAGCGCTACCGCTACCAGAATATGCCCCTACTTGAAGGCGATATACATTGGTACTGTGAGGATCCGGCAAGCCNGGTATAACCACAACGCCGTTTATCGGAAGATCCATGTTCAAAGGCGCNGGCGACTCCTGAGGAGGAGCAGGCAAGGCCTCCTCGTGAATGGCAACCAACGACTGCGGCTCGATGTTAGGCACTGGCCTTCGGTACCGCCTTATGGGTCGCTCTCTGTGTTCCATCGGCGGGTTATCGGGAACTACGATATAGTTGTGGATCGTGATGGATATCGGCTGTGGTGGCGGCAGAGGTTCCGGCGCGACAGCGACAAACACTAGTTCCGGTTCTGGTTCCGGTTCGGCAATAACAATAACGGGCGCAGGTACAGGCACGGGTTCAGGTTCTGGTTCGGGCTCAACAACGGCAACAACCACGGGGGGCTCCAGTATTGGCGGAGGAACCGGCTGTGGAAGCGGCGGTCTGGCAGTTGTTACAACAACATGGCCTCCTGTCCCGATACCCAATGCGGATGCGGCAACAGGAGAAAGATCTATGATGCGATAAAGCGCTGGAACTATCCTTCCTGTTATAATAACTTCTATCTCTTCGTTTGTATCGGTATTGATTACCCTGGCACTTGAACCAATCGGAAGACTGGGGTGGGCAGCGGTCATACCCCCAGTCGCCATATTCTGGGTCGCCATTCCCTCCTGTCTAAAATCCCCAGCCTGTGCCATACAAAAGTCGGCCACCATCAGAATTCCTAATAAGGCCAATATTACCCGTTTCATTTGCTTTCTCCATATCAATAGGGCTATAGGCTCTTCACAATTTCCAGAACCCCTACTATTAATTATGGCCATTTTCTCCCCAAAATCAACAGTTCGCGAAAAAAACATTCACCCTGTCCTAGGACAGGCCTTCATTTGATGCAAGTAAAAGAAAAAGCCCGGCGGCATCCTACTCTCCCGCCCCTTCGCGGGGCAGTACCATCGGCGCAGGGGGTCTTGACTTCCGTGTTCGGGATGGGAACGGGTA